>PVBE010682939.1_pt1 | contig 33284 bp, 32 predicted proteins | sample 1631181 | NCBI WGS metagenome assembly PVBE01 (sample SAMN08397723, study PRJNA350692) | Marine metagenome, whole genome shotgun sequencing project. | isolation source: water | place: Pacific Ocean | collected 2012-04
ACCTTTTTAATTTGTTAAACTAAATAAGTGTAAAGTTATAATAGGCTTCTTCAAGCAGCCTGCAGGCTGCTTGAAGAAGAACTGACAGCTATGGAAATATATTTAATATTACCTATGGAACTTATTCTAGTATTGACAATAATACTACGTTTTAACTTTGAAATACCATAACATGCTGTGGAATTGATTACTCTTGGGTATTCTTGTTGAAAGTAGTTTACTGCATGGAATATAATATTTTCTTTCTTGAGAGCTTGTTTTGCTTCTTCATTAAAATTGTTCATACTATATTGTTCATTTAAAATTTTATTCCAGTTACTCTCTAATGCAAAAAAATCGTTTTCCTTGTAGAACTTCTGTCTTCCTGATATATCGAAGTATCTATATGCTGTATCTTTGTGATTTTGAAGATATTTCATTGCACCATAAAATGAATTCCAGGTTTCAATTCCAGTAAATGTTTTAAATAGTTTAGGAAGTGGTTTTGTTGTGTAAGCTGAAATAGGATATTCTAGCAATATAACATCAGGCTGAACTCTTTTAAGGATATTAACTACATCATTGACTTTAAAATTCTTTGTTGGTTGGTGTACTATTCCAACAATTATTATCTGCGTCTTAGGTAATTCATGTTTCTCTGACATTTTTGCATAAGTTGTTGTTAGTAAAGTGAAACATAATAAACTTAGAAAAATTATTTTTATTTTTTTCATATCTCCCCTATTTACTCTTTATTCATAACACCAAACTGAGCTTAAGCTGCGGCTAACGATACGCTACAAAGATTTTGCCATGATCGATAAACGCTGAATTCATCGTGGGCGATTTGCCGTCAGCTCTAGTTATTTGTAAGCCAATCACTTTTTCAATATCGATATTTCACGTTTAATTTTAAATAGTTAGATTATTTAGTTTTTCTTCACAGCTTTTACGATTGCAAATTGGGGGCAACCAGCTAAACGATTATATAAGTCTTGATCAAGAGCTTTTCCATCAGTAATCGGTTGAGGCTCAAGAATTCTTTCAAGAGAAAAGTTATTATTCGAAAATGAAGTAGTTAGTGATTCAAAATTATGTGGATAATTCCTGGTTACAAAGGGATTCCCATCATCACGGGTTACGTTCTCCCATTGAAACTCTTTCATTTCAGAGGTGAAATACTTGAAAACAGATCGCCCATACTGTTGCTCATCATCTTGAATGTACTCACCTGCCCAGACAATCGGATGAACAAGGCTACACACCAACCAACCATGCGGTTTCAAGCAATATTGAAGTACATCTAATACTGCATCTAGGTCTTGAAAATAGTTCAATCCCATCCCCCAGTTAATTCCATCAAAATACTGACAATAGCCATCTTTGAGCATGTCAATGCTCCCTGTGTAATACTGAATATTTGATAACTGTTTCTTTTCGGCTTTTTGCCTGGCTAGCTGAATTGATTGTTGAGAAAAATCAACACCAATAACCTCAGAATAGTGTTCAGCCAACCAATTGGAATACCGACCTGTGCCGCAACAGAAATCAAGAATTTTTTGTCCACTTAGAGATTGCAGGAGTTGCTTCATATATGGGGTCTCAGCAAATGAATTATAACTTCTCTTTGATTTTACATGAGTGTCATAGGCTTCGCTTCCGATATCATAGTTTTCTTGGTTTAATATACTAGGTTTTTTATTCATTTTTTTGTTCTCCCTTTATTTTTGATTTTTTTTTTACAAATTTAAATGTGCTTGGATATTCTATCATCAGATTTCCTATTTTATGAATCTGTTTGAGAAGTTCAGGTTTTTAAGAAATTCCCATACCATTGATGCGTTGACTCATATAGAGTTCTCCCTGTTCTCTGTTTAATTTTTCCATATATGGTTCTATTTTAATTTTTAGCAGCTAAAAATTATCTGTTTGGTGGTAACTGCAGATGATTTTTTTCATAAAGAGCATTGCAATTTATAAATAATTTTTGACAAAGGTTTCTTTTAACATTAGAAATGACCTGACATTTATTTTTTGAGAGAGTATGTTTTACAAGTTCATGATGCGTTATATCTGATGGCTGAGGCCAATATTTATTTGCGTCTTCTATTGTAGAAGCACCATAGACTACTGAGTCTAGTTCTGCCCATATACATGCTGACATACACATAGGACAAGGTTCGCATGTACTGTATAATATGTACCCCTGTAAGGATAAGCTGTTCAGTTTTTTTGTAGCTATTCGAATTACATTCATTTCGGCATGGTTTGTTGGATCACTTGTTCTTATAACCGTATCATATGCTTGAGCAAATAAATTGCCTGATTTTATATCATAAATACTTGCACCAAATGGAGAAGGATGAGATGTATTGAATGAGGTTCGTGTAAAATTTATTAATTCTTGCATGCGAGATTCATGGTTTTCATAGCTTATTAAATTCATAGTTTTCCTTTCTTTGCTTTAACGTTTTTGATCTCTTATATTTTCGTAGCGAAGCAAGAAAATATTAAAAGCATCTATTTGTTATAGTTTTTCGATTTTTTCCCCGCACCAGTTTGTGCAATATAGTTTTTTATTTTTTATTTCTGCAATCACAATATCACAGTTTGAAAGATTTTTTTCTTTTGCAAAATTATAGTCAATGTTTTCCATTATTTCTGGATACATTAATTTATAAATGCATCCATGACTGACGAGAAGAGCATCATCACCTTTCTCTAAAATTTTATTAATAAACGGGAGAAAACGTTTTTTTATATCATTGAAATTTTCTCCATCATTAATTTTTCTCTCATGGTTAATTCCTGATAACCATTGATTAACTAGTTCAATATGTTGGAGCCAACAGTTTTCATAAATTTCATCTTCAAAACCTGTATCAGCTTCTCTTAATTCATTAGCAATCTTTACAGGACAATTATTTAAAACTTTATGTAAAATCCGTGTTGTTTGTTGTGCTCTCAGTAAAGGACTAGAATAAATCTGATTAATTTTATATTCATATAATTGTTTTGAAGCTTCTTCAGCCTGAAGTATTCCTTTACTGGTAAGCCCATGCTTAATTCCCCTATTTGAAAATACTTTCTGAACATTTGCTTCACTTTCACCATGTCTTATGAAATATAGTTTCATTTTTTTCCTATAACGTTTTAGGTCACATAAAGCCATTGAGCTGAACGTAATAACTATTAAGGAGTGATTGCTTAAATGTACGTTTATTTCAGAAATTTAATTATTGCATCTGACACTTTTTTATATTCTTCTGAGAAAAACTTATTTATTTCTTCTGGAGCAACTATATCAGAAGGATCTCCGCAATAACCCAAAGGAATAATTTTTTTTGTAAAATTCCATCCTTTTCTCCATATCATGAGATCTTCGAATGTAGTTTTTGAGGATACAAGTTTTTCTGCCAGTTCCATTTTTACTGTTTTAGGAAATTCTGCTCTTAAATAACTTGTTTCGAATTTACCTGCATGTAAATCCATGTACTTAGGTGGTTTTTGAGGAGATTTATTCTCAAGCTTTATTTTCACAATACAATCTAAATATTTCTCTGCATTGAATCTGATTATTTCATTATCACTCAAAATATGGTATGCTTCTATACCATAATCAATTCTAGCTTTTTGAAAAGCTTGTAAAATAGCTGTGTTGTGGTGAACGTCACCATGACAATACGTTGTAAATATTTTATTAAATCCCCATTTTTGAAGATTACATAATAAATCAACCAGCACTTGAACCATTGTTGATTTTTGAAGTGTAAAAGAACCTGTAAAAGAGCCTGTAATAAAATTAATTCCCCAATAAAAAGGCGGTGCTATTATTGTCTTAATGTTTTCTTTTTCTAAATTATTTTTTACTTCCAGTGCCTGTTTATATGCTACATAAGTATCTGTTGCCAAAGGTAAGTGCGGCCCATGCTCTTCTATTACTGAAATTGGAAATAAAACTATTGACTCATTTTTTGCAGCTTCTTCTATTTCCTGATAAGTCATATCAGCCATTGTTTTTTCAAATATTGAATATGCCATTATAATCCTTTTTATTTAATGTTTATTCTCATATACAGCTATGAAACTAAACCCAATAGATGTTATGAGAAGTATTAGTTATATTAAGTTATAATTTTTCTACGAATGTATGTTTAGGTATAGATAACTTCACTAGGTTCTCTAGAGATGAGATTTTTGCATAACCTATTTGTTCGATATTTGGGACAGAGATCAATAAAATATCACCTTTATTAATTGGAGATAGTAGTGCATCCCCACTATCATAATCATAATTATTATATGTTGTTTTTATAATCGAACCATCATAATTATATTTTTTGTTTTTTAAGTATTTCAAAAGAGCAATGTCAAATTTAGTCGCATAGTTAAGATCATCTTTTAGGTTGGTCTTATTAATTTTATAACTAATATCAAGAGAACTTATTTGTTTATTTTTGTAGAACCAATTAGTGCTATCACATGTCCATATAATTACATTACTAACTCTATTATATTTTGATATAAAAGGCTTTAGTTCAGTTAAAATATAATCAGCCCCGTAATGTGTAAAAGAATCCTTTTTTTGTGCAGTAGTTTCAATATTGTTCTTCTGTTTTGAACAGGCTGCTGTAAGACCTATTAGGCTGCAGGTAATTAGTGTAATAAAAGAGAACTTAATCAACTTCATTCTCCCATTTATAAAGTTATTTTTTGAAATAAGGCAATCATAGCTTAAGTGTAAAATATTATCAAAAAAGCTATCAAATCTTTAAATAGCATTACAGCATTTTTATGCAACGTTCGTTTTGTTGAATCAGTCAATTGCCTACAAATTTATAACGTTTATGATCTCTTATATTTTCGAAGCGGAGCAAGAAACTATTAAGAGAGTTGTTTGGTTATCGTTTACCACATTTCGATTTTTTTGTCTTTCAGAATGAAATATAAAGCAACTCCAATAGCAAGTAGGGTAATACATCCCATTACTGTTGCTTCTGCACCACTAAACTGAGATATTCTGTGGCCGTTTAGCGTAACATGAAAGAAATCCATCCCATAAACTACTCCCAGGAAATAATTCCAACCAACATGTATTCCAGCAGGGGCCCAAACAGATTTTGATTTAAAGTATGCATAACTAGCCACCCAACCAACAATAGCCGCATTAAAAGAAGAGAAAATTGTATATTCAGTATTAAATAAAAGGTGAAGTAAACCGAATATTATCCCCATAATAATAATGGCAGTTATTGGATTTGAAATTTTGCCTAACTTCTTAAGTATCCATGTTCTAAGTACAATTTCCTCCATTGTTCCCTGAAACAGGCTTGCAGGAAAAGCTAGAACTATTAGAATTATGAAGGTTAAATAGTTTTTATGAACTATGGAATATTGAGGGTGATGAATAAATAGAAAAGTTAACCATGTTATAAGAGCGGCAATAACTGCTAAAATCATTCCTATAATAAATAATTTCAATCCATTTTTGTTGAATTTAATACCAATATCAGCCAGTGACTCTTTGTCTGATATTTTTGCAAAAATGTACACAATAATTATCATTTCAAGAAGTATTACAAACTGAATTCCACTGTATGACAGCATTTGTAAGAAAGGGTTGGATATTTCCCTTGCATAAGTGTGGAATCCTAATAAAGAATAGGATTTTAACATTACAATTGTTGTAATTGTTAGAAATATTAAAATTAAAACAATTGATACAATTTTTCTCTTCATCTCCCTTTTTCCTTTTTTACGATAACATATGTATTATATAGTTTTCTCTTTTATCAAGAAACAGTTATCTTTGGTAGTTATTTTAAAATAATATACGATTCACTTGAGTTCACGGTGACCATAATAACACTATTTTTCCTGTATTATATGGGAAGAATTAATTTACAAAGAAAAAAGAGATGTTGTGGATAATAAATACTATCTAGTGAAAACCTTTGATAAAATATTATTACAATGTTGGCTATAGGTTGGCAATTAGAGGTTTTTAACAAAGATAATTCAACACCTATTAATTCATAAGTCATTGATAATAAAATGGTACGCCCACGGGGATTCGAACCCAGGACCTAATGATTAAGAGTCATCCGCTCTACCAACTGAGCTATAGGCGCACATAATACTAGACTCTTAAAAATAGTTAAATTTTTCAATTTTTCAATTTCTGAATACAATATTATTGTAAATAATTACTTATTAATTGAGAATCAGCTCTTTGAATTACTAAAATTATAATTATTTTATGAATATTATTATTAATAATTATTTTTTTACTGGAGGTAAAAAATGAATATCAATATCACATGGTACAGCCATGCCTGCTTTTTAATTGAATACAACGGCTCAAAAATAATAACTGACCCATTCATCACCGGCAATAAATTAGCTACTGTTAAACCATCTGAAATTGATACAGAGTATATTTTTGTATCTCATGGCCATGCAGACCATCTTGGAGATACAGTAGAAATAGCAGAACATACAGGAGCAACAGTTATAGCAAATCCTGAAATTTGTAACTGGCTTGCTGACAAAGGTGTAAAAAATTTCCACCCAATGCAACTGGGAGGAGGTTATAACTTCCCATTCGGCAGAGTTAAAATGGTAATAGCTCATCACAGTTCTCCCTTACCTGACGGTTCATATGGCGGCAATCCATGCGGGTTTGTTTTCTCATTAGGTGGTAAAAATATTTATCATGCATGTGATACAGGACTTTTCTATGACATGAAGCTTATTGGAGAAGAAAGTATTGATATGGCATTTCTTCCTATTGGAGATAACTTTACAATGGGACCAGATGATGCTTTTAAAGCAATAAAATTAATTAAGCCTGATGAAGTAATTCCTATTCATTATAATACTTTCGATGTTATTATACAGGATCCTAAACCATGGGTTGATGAAGTAAATAGGAAAACTGACACAAAAGCTACATTGCTTCAGCCTGGCGATTCCTACACTTTATAATTATTAGATCAATATAGATAAAGGTGATATTATGAATGAACAACCAGAACATATCTATTACGTTAGCGAAAGAAATTTTGTTGTTACACTTCTTTTGTGCATTTTTCTTGGCTATCTCGGTATTCATAGGTTCTATGCAGGAAAAGTCGGTACAGGAATATTAATGTTAATTACATGCGGCCTTGGCGGGATCTGGGTTATTATTGACTTAATATTAATAATATTAGGCGTATTTAAAGACAAAGAAGGACTGCCAATTAAGTTTTAGTTAATTAAATATATATAATTTAGATTGAAAACTAATATACCTGGCTTTCAGTCTAATTTTAAGCCCTTTGTATAGTTTTGTATGACCTCCAAGAAAAGCTTATACATTTCTGTATGAAAATTTATTCTACAAACATATAACGCATCTATTTAAAAAACTCTAAAATAGTCTGCCCTTTATGTGTTGGAACAACTTTAATAACTTTTATTTTTTAACTTAAAATCAATAATTCTTTTGTGATTACACTGATCTGCCCATTACATTGAAAGGTAAGTAATAATTATTTGCAACCTGACTTTCCCAGATAGAGTATCACCCAGAAAAACAACAATGGTACCAATTGCCATCATCAATTGGCCAATCCCAGTAAATTGGGAATAAACATTGATATTTGCGGAATAAATGTAATTAAAATCAGTGCTACTATCATTGCCAAAATAAATATCGGCATCTGCTTTGAAACCTTTGTAATACTAGAACCTCCTACACTGCATCCGACAAAAAGACACGTGCCAACAGGAGGTGTACATAAACCAATACATAGATTTACAATCATTATCATACCAAAATGAACCGGGTTAATCCCAAGATGAATTGCCATAGGCAAAAACAATGGTGTAAATACCAAAACAGCAGGTGTCATGTCCATAAACATGCCGACAACTAACAGTAATACGTTGATTATAATCAAAATCACGAACTTATTATTTGATAAAGATAACAGTTCTGCACTTAAATGCTGCGGAATATAATCATATGATAAAACCCATGACATGGCAGAAGACATACCGATAAGAATCATTACAATTGCGGTTGTCTTAGCACACTGTAATAAAATTTCAGGCAGCTCTTTAAAAGAGAGTTCCCTATAAACAAAAAATACAATAATAAAAGCATACACCACAGCAACACCTGCAGCTTCTGTTGCAGTAAACACTCCAGATAAAATTCCACCAAGAACAATAATAACAAGAAACAGACTGAGAATAGCTCCTTTGAATGCCACACATATTTCTTTAAAAGAAGATTTTTGACCAGCTCCATATCCTCGTTTTGTACTAATAAAACCACATGCAATCATAATACATATACCAACTAGAATACCCGGCAGTATACCAGCCATAAACATGGCTGCCACTGACACACTCTGTGTCACCAGGGCATATATAATCATGATATTACTGGGAGGAATCATCAAACCAACAGTTGCAGCGGTAGCTGTTACTGAGATATTAAAATCTTTATCATATCCGTTTTTATTCATTTCCGGTATCATGAATCCACCGACAGATGAAACAGCGGCAGTTGATGAACCTGAAATAGAGCCAAAAAGCATACATGTCAAAACATTTACATAACCCAATCCACCAGGAAATCTTCCCATAACTGTTTTAGCAAAAGCAATAAGCCTTTGCGCCATTCCTCCTCTTCCCATAAGGATACCGGAAAGTATAAAAAACGGAATTGCGAGTAAAGCAAAAGAGTCAATACCACTTGCCAATCGTTGAGCAATAATAGTTGATGCTGGAATATGGCCAATTGAAAGAATAGTGAAAAATGTTGCAATGCCTAAACAAAAAGCAATTGGAACATTTATAAACAATAATATGAAAAATGTAACTATTAAAATAAGAACCTGTATATCCATAATTAACTCCTGTTACTCTGTAAATGTTTCTTCTGTCGGATGAATACCTGACAATTCAGATTTTGTTAACTTTCCTTTTAAAAGCATTATTTTTTCAAAAATACCTTCACAGGAAAAAAGAACCATGAATGCGCCGCAAATAGGTATTACTAAATACACTATCCCTTTATTCATACCTAAAACAGGAGTTATTTGATGCGTTACTGTCATTATCAAATATACTAACCGTCCTCCTCCGTAAAGGAAAATAATACTCGAAAACAGAAGCACTATCACATAAACAAGTATGTCAGCATAAATACGAATTTTACCTTTAGCAAATCTATCAATAAAAAAGTCAACTCCAAGATGCCCTTTTTCCATAAAAACAATACATGTTCCAATAAGCGATACCCATATCAAAAGAATTCTGGCAACTTCAGCTGTCCATGTACTCGGCAAAGGCATTACGTAGCGAGATAAAATCTGCCAGACAACAACCAATACTAAGGAACCCATTAACACTATGGCGATATACTCAAGTATTTTGACTAAAGTGTCTCTAATAAACTTTATAAATTTCAACATTTTATTCAGCCTCTTTTATCTTGTTAATTAATGTTCCGACTTTTGTACCAATGTATCTAGCATACATCGGTTTCACTTTTTCCTGAAAAGGCTTTTTATCCACCTGAAATACTTTTACTCAGCTTTTCTTGATTTTTACAAGATCTTCCTCAGATACTTTATTCCATAGTTTTATCTGAAAATCCAAAGATTCTTTTGCTGCCTGCAATAGAATTTCATGTGCTACTTTAGGGAGTTTTTCCCATACAATTTTACTTATCATCAAAACATCAGGAGTCATTGTATGTTCATCAAGAGCAAAATATTTTACTGTTTCATACTGGCGAGAACTGTAAAGGCTGGGAATATTATTCTCAGCACCGTCAACTACACCTTGCTGAAGCGCCGTATATAAAGAACCGTAAGGAATAGGAGTTGGTGATCCACCCAATACTTTAATCATTTCTATTGATGTAGGGCTGCTTTGTGTCCTTATTTTCATTCCTTTAAGATCTACCGGCTTCAAAATAGGTTTATTTTTAGTATAAAAGCTTCTTGCTCCAGCATCATAAAATGTAAGCCCTTTTAACCCTACAGACAATCCTGAATCCAGTATGGATTGTCCAGTAGGACCTCTCAATACTTTCCAGTAATGCGCCTCATCTATAAAGAGATAAGGAAGAGATAATACAGAAAATTCAGGCACAAACCCTTCCATTGCAGAAGCAGATGTTTTCATCATATCAATACACCCTAACTGTACCTGCTGAGTTAGATCAACTTCATTCCCCAACTGACCATTTGGGAAAATATGTATAATAATCTTATCTTGAGATAATTCTTTTACACGCTTGGCAAAAAATCTCATCCCCACCGAAACCGGATGTTTTGGATTCATGCCATGAGCTAGCGTCAAAACAATCTGACTATCTATCCCCTTCAACTGTTTAGAATATTTATTTCCATTGTTAGTTTTCTGTGTGGTGCTGTCAGCAATCCCCTGCAAAGGAAGAATGGCTGCAATAATAACGAACATCAATACTACAATTGTAATATTCTTCATTATCCCCCAAAAGTTGTTATGATCAGTTAATATTTAAATACTTATTTATATTATTAAAAGAAATACCTTCCACTATTTCTTTTAGATATTTTTCATCATAAGGATATTCACCATTTTCAATCCATTCTCCCAGTAAATTACAAAGAATCCTTCTGAAGTATTCATGGCGTGTATATGACAGAAAACTTCTTGAATCTGTAAGCATTCCGATAAATCGTCCAAGTAATCCAAGATTGCCTAAACAAGACATTTGCTGTATCATACCATCCTTCTGATCATTAAACCACCATCCTGAACCAAATTGTATTTTACCAGGAATACTGCTGTTTTGAAAAGAGCCAATAATTGTTCCTATAACAAAATTATCTTTAGGATTGGCACTGTATAAAATAGTTTTAGGAAGCATATCTCTGGATTCCAGATCATCCATTAATTTCGGAAGATTCTGAGCAAAATTAAATTCGCCTACAGCATCAAAACCTGTATCAGGTCCAATTTTATTAAATATTTTGCTGTTATTGTTTCTCGTAACACCAATGTGATACTGCATTACCCATTTACGTTTTGCATATTCTTCTCCTAAAAACAGTAGCATTTTTGCTTTGTATTTAGCTATTTCAGTTTCTGAAATTGACTCTCCATTTAATACTTTTTTAAGGATTTGGTCAATTTCATCATCTGTAACTTGGAAATATTCAATATTATCCAAACCATGATCAGAAAGTCTGCAGCCAGCTTCATGAAAGAAATCAATTCTCTGTTTTAAGGCTTTTAGAAGTAAACTGAAATTTTTAATGTCACAATCAGTAATTTCTGCTAATCTTTCAACCCAGGCGATAAAATCTTCTGTTTTATGGATATTTACAACTTTATCCGGTCTGAAAGCAGGAAGTACTTTTACATCAAAGTTTTTATCTTTTTTAATTTCAGCATGATACTCTAAAGTATCCAACGGATCATCTGTAGTGCATAGAGCTCTGACATTTGATTTTTTGATAATATTTTTTGCTGAAAATTCGGGTGTCTGAAGTTTTTGATTACAAATATTCCAGATTTCCTCAGCAGTATCAGGCGATAAGGCTTTATTAACACCAAAATATCGTTTTAGTTCAAGATGAGTCCAGTGGTACAGAGGATTACCGATACAGTAAGGCATAGTTTCAGCCCATTTCAAAAACTTTTCTTTATTGCTTTTTGAACCGGTAATATATTCTTCATTTATACCGTTACTGCGCATTGCTCTCCACTTATAATGATCACCTCCAAGCCAGATTTCTGTAATATCGCTATACATTTTATCTTCAGCTATTTCTTTTGGTGAGATATGACAGTGATAGTCAAATATCGGCATATCTTTTGCAAAATCATTATATAATTTTTTAGCTATCTTACTCTGTAATAGAAAATCCTCATCCATAAAATTTTTCATTTTTCACTCTCCGCAAATTACACGCCTGAATAACTCATAAACCCGCCGTCGATAGGAACCGTAATACCTGTAATAAAACCTGACATACTATCATCTAGAAGCCAGATCAAACTGCCCAGAAGATCTTCAGGTTTACCAAATCTTTTCATAGGAGTATTATTTAAAATCTTTTCTGATCTTTCTGTTAAGCTCCCGTCATCATTTCTTAGAAGTTTGGCATTCTGCGCAGTTTCAAAAAAGCCCGGCGCAATAGCATTCACTCTAATATTTTCAGGAGCCATATGAACAGCCAGCCATTGAGTAAAGTTATTTATTGCAGCCTTTGCGGCGCTGTAGGCAGGTACTTTTGTCATAGGACACGGAGCACTCATTGAAGATATATTAATTACAGTACCTTTATTGCTTATCATTCTTTTTGAAAAAACCTGCGTAGTAACTAATGCACTGAGAAAATTTAGATTGAATACAAAATTAAATCCTTCGGGAGTCATATCATAAAAACTTGTAACGCCTGAAGCTGAAATATCATCAATATTAAGAGTTTCATTTGTAGTTGAACCTTTTGGATGATTTCCACCTGCTCCGTTAATAAGGATATCGCAGTTACCGAAAGCATCATAAACCTCTTTATCAGCATCTTCAACATTTTTTTTATTCAGAACATCACACTTAACACCCATAGCAATACCGCCATCGGCAACTATTTCATCGGCAACTTTCTGTGCATTTTCTTTCAAAATATCAAGAATAGCAACTTTTACGCCCTGCCTGCCCAGTTCCCTTGCCATAGCTCCGCAAAGTACTCCACCACCACCTGTCACAATAGCTACTTTGTTTTTCAGGTTATCATTTAATTGAAGCTTCATTTTTAAACTCCTTATATTTATATAATTAAATTTTCTATTATTTATTTCTAGTTATTGCATCCCATATGCCCAGAATATACATAATTCCCAATGCCCTGTCATATAAACCGTAACCTGGCCTGCATCTAGTTTCTTCTCCCCAAATATGTCGTCCATGATCCGGTCTTACATATCCATCAAACCCAACCTCATAATATGCTTTTAATATTTCATAAATATCGAGAGATCCGTCTTTCGTTCTGTGTGATGTTTCTATAAAATTACCATTATCATAGATCCTAACATTTCTAATGTGAGCGAAATGGATTCTTTTGCCGAATTCTCTGACCAGTTCAGGAATATTGTTTTCCTTATTTGAACCCAATGATCCGGAGCAAAGTGTTAATCCGTTGTATTCGCTGTCCACAAGAGAAAGAAGTTTCTTAATATTATTTCTGTTACTTACTATTCTGGGCAATCCAAAAAGAGACCATGGCGGATCATCAGGATGTATTGCCATTTTTATACCGTATTCTTCTGCAACCGAAATTATACATTTAAGAAAATATTCAAGATTACTCCATAGTTTTTCTTCTGTAAAACCTTCGTATGCTTTAAAAGTATTTTTAATTACCGAAAGTCGTTCAGGTTCCCATCCAGGAATTGTAAAATTTCCAGAAGATTCAAGAATTCTATTTATCAGTTCATCACTTGAAATATTCTCAAGTTCTGATTTATCATAAAACATAGCATTTGAACCATCGCTAAGTTTTTTATGTAGGTCAGTTCTAATCCAATCAAAAACAGGCATAAAATTATAACAGATTACTTTTGCACCTGCTTTGGAAAGATTTTTTAAAGTTTTTCTATAGTTATCAATGTACTTATCCCGTGTGCTTAAACCTAACTTTATATCTTCATGTACATTGACACTTTCAACTACATCAATATTTAATCCTGATTCTTCGCACTGTTTTTTCACTTCTAATATTCTTGAACAGGGCCATTCTGCACCAGCTGAAATATCATGAAGAGACCATACAGCTCCCTCAACTCCGGGAATCTGCCTTATCTGATCCAGAGAAATATTATCATTCCCCTCACCAAACCATCTGAATACCATTTTCATAACTTTACCCTCTATACTTCAAGTAATAGATCAAAGTGAATGTTTTTTCATTGATTACTGATAAACCTATCTCTGTACTCTTCCCGAAGCGTCACCACCAACCAGAGTTTCCACCTCTTCTTTTGATACAAGATTAAAATCTCCAGGAACCGTATGTTTAAGTGCAGAAGCAGCTACAGCAAACTCCAGTGCTTCTTTCATATCTTTTCCATCAAGAAACCCGCATATTAAACCGCCTGCAAAAGAATCGCCTCCGCCAACCCTATCTACAATTCTCACATCATATTTCTTTGAATGATAAAACTCTTTTCCATCGTAAACCAGAGCAGACCACCCGTTATCAGAAGCAGAATGTGATTCTCTTAAGGAAGATATAACATATTTAAAATTGAATTTATCAACCATTTGCTTAAATATGGATTTATAACCATCAAGCTCCAAAGTTCCTGAAGTTACATCTGTTTTTTCAGGTTTGAATCCAAGAACTTTTTCTGCATCTTCTTCATTGCCTATGCACACATCAACATACTGCATAAGTTTGGACATTACTTTTTGAGCTTCTTCAGAACTCCATAATTTTTTTCGAAAGTTTAAATCGACTGATACAGTTACATTATGTTTTTTTGCTGATATCAAAGCTGCTTCTGTAAGTTCTATACCTTTTTTACTGATTGCAGGAGTTATACCTGTAAAATGAAACCATTCAGCATCTTTAAAAATTGCATCAAAATCAAAATCACTGACATCTGCTTCTGCAATTGATGAATTGGCTCTGTCATAAATAACTTTAGACGGTCTCATCGATGCACCGGTTTCTAAAAAATATATCCCTACTCTATCTCCTCCGCGGGAAATATAATCAGTTTTGACTCCAAAATTTCTTAAAGCATTTACTGCAGATTGTCCAATTTCATGTTTTGGCAGTTTAGTCACAAAATGAGAATTATAACCATAATTAGCTAAAGAAACAGCAACATTAGCTTCACCGCCGCCATAACAAACATCAAAACTATTTGACTGCACAAACCTTGAATATCCAGGACTTGAAAGTCTCAACATAATTTCGCCCATTGTCACTACTTTTTTCATTTCCGATTCCCCTTCTTATATAAAATTCAACCTTATTTGAATCTGCAAGACTGTCGTCATGAACTCTAACGCAAGCCTGCAATATTAATTCGTCGTGTCAGAGTTCACGACGATAGTCGTGTATCTTGCTCATTTGAAGGCAAAGCTCCAACTTGTTACATAATCCACAATTAGTATTTTTTTAATTCTTCATTGTTAATTAAGCCGTCAACCTTCAAGTTTAGTTATAATATCAGATGCATTATTTTTTATTCCTGTCCAGTTATGGTCTCCAATATCTCTGCTGCCGGCAATCCATGTTCCTCCTACAGCACAGACATTTTTCATATTTAAGTATTCTATAAAGTTATCTTTGTTTATTCCTCCAGTTGGACAAAATTTAACATCTCCATAAACACTGCCGTATGCTTTCAGTGCATTTAAACCTCCTGCAACCGTTGCTGGAAATAATTTTAAAAATTTGAATCCAAAATTCCTTAATTTTAAAATTTCACTAGATGTCATAACTCCAGGCAAATATGAAACTGAACTCTTCGCTGCATAATCGATTAACTCATCTGTAGTTCCAGGCGAAACAACAAAATCTACTCCTAAATTTTCGACCATTTTAAATTGTTCTGCATCACAAACTGTTCCTGCCCCCATGCATATTTTAAGATTTGAATTAATTACTGATGTTATAGCTTTTACAGCAGCAGAAGTTCTTAGTGTAATTTCAATAATATTAATTCCATTTGCTACAAGAATTTCGCACAAAGGCAATGCATCAGAAGCATTTTCTATTGCAACAACTGGGACAACCGGATTTTCTTTTAAAATTCTTTCAAAATTCTTTTCATCATACATTTTAATTTCTCCCGCTATTTCATCATTCTTTTAATTGCTAATGCCATTCCTTTTATTTCAGCCAGCCCCTTCATTCTTCCAATACAGGAATATCCTGGATTAGTTTTCTTATTCAGATCATCTAGCATCTGATGTCCATGATCAGGCCTTATTGGAATTTCTAATTCACCTGCTCCGATCTTTTTCCTATTGTTCTCTTCTTCAAATACAGCGTTCACTAAGCTGAACAGATCAACACTTCCTTCGAGATGATCATCTTCTAGAAATGATTTACCGGTTCTTCTTACTGAACGTAAATGAACAAAATGAATTCTATTTCCAAACCTTTTCATCATTTTAACTAGATCATTATCTGCATTTACACCAAAAGAACCGGCACAAAGATTTAATCCGTTTGAATTTGATTGAACGGAACTCAATAAATATTCAATATCATGAATATTGCTCATCACTCTAGGTAAACCTAAAATAGGCCTTGGTGGATCATCAGGATGAATTGCCATCTTAACACCGGCTTTTTCTGCAGTTGGGATAATTTCCTTTATAAAGGAAACAAGATTATTTCTTAAATCATCGGCATTTATGCTGTCATATCCTTTTAAAACTTCAGAAAATTCATCAAGAGTAAAACTTTCTTCAGCTCCAGGCAAACCTGCGATTATTGTTCTTGTTAAGGTTTCAATATCATCGGAATTCATTGATTCATAAATTGATTCAGCCTTCTTAATCTGATCAATACTGTACTCTTTTTCAGCATCTTTTCTTTTTAGAATAAAAAGCTCAAAAGCTGCAAATACATCTTCATCAAAATTAAGTGCTTTTGAACCATCTGGTAATACATATTGCAGGTCAGTTCTTGTCCAGTCTAAAACCGGCATGAAATTATATATAACGGTTTTAATACCGCATTTACCTAAATTCTCTAAAGTTGTTTTGTAGTTTTCAATATAAATTTCATAATTTCCTATCCGTTTTTTTATATCCTCATGAACTGGGACACTTTCAACAATAGTCCATTGAAGATTAGTCGGCCTTTTGTTGACACTATCCCATTCTACTTCTCTCTGTCTTTGCTGAATCTCTTCAACACTCCAAGTTTCACCATTTGGAATACTGTGAAGAGCAGTAACAACTTCATTTGCTCCTGTTTGAGTAACATCTGAAATTTTCACAGGGTCATTAGGCCCATACCATCTCCATTAATATCTCATTTAATTATCCTGATTTATATTGATTAAAGTTATTTTTTGTAACTTACATATCATACTAATAATATAATCTATGCACACGTTAACATTTTTCAAGAAAACTAACCATTAAATAATAAAATAATATATTTATTTAACAGAGCTTCCAATTATTAAAATAGATTTAATGCACTCATTCATCTGCTGATGGCTTTCATCTTTACTTTCAATCTTAAATAAAAGTCTATTAATCCCTCGTATGGTAATTGTTTCCATTGGTCTATCAATAGTAGTCAGTGTCGGTATTAGATATTTTGAAACTTCAGTATTATCAAATCCTATTAATGAAAAATCATCCGGAACTTTATAATTCCTTTCATATAAAAGCTTTATTGCACCGACAGCCATATTGTCATTAAAACAAAATATAGCCGTTGGTAAATCCTTTAGATCTAAAATAGATTTCATTCCTGCATAGCCTGATTCAATATCATATCTACCTGGAATTATATACTCTTCATGTACATCAATATTATTAGATCTCAAAGCTTTTAGATATCCACTCATCCTATACTCTGTAGAAATAGCACTGTTTTTTCCTTTAATAACAGCTATCTTTTTATGTCCCTGTTTTATAAAAAGTTCGATTGCATCCTTAACGATTTCAGATTCATCTGTATAAAATGAATCAAGAGAAAAATCTGATGAATTTCTATTAATAATTACTGCAGGCATTTTTATATTTTTTATGTATTGCAAAAAACTGTTATCATTTTTTGACTGACTGACAATAATCACTCCATCGAATTTTTTATCGTGTATGGAAGTGTAATTTTCATCATAATCTTCAATCCATCTGATAATCAAATTATATTTATCTTTAATAACTGATTGAATATTAATTATTATTTTATGAAAGAAATTTGAAGTTAAACCAATATCACGTGTGGAGAAGAATATTCCAATATTAAAAGTTTTATGAAGAACAAGTCCTTTGGCAATATTGTCAATTACATAACCATATTCATCTGCAATTTTTTTTATCTTTATTTTTGTTTTATCGCTAATCAGAGAACTGTCATTCAGTGCCCTGGATACAGTAGTATGTGAAACTCCTGCAATTTTAGCAATATCTTTTATTGTGCATCCCATTAGTTACCACATATTATACGTTATAAAGCTATCAGGTTATAAAGTCTTAAGTTTATCACCTGATGATTTTCGACTTTACCACAATGAATATACTACACATTATTATTTTTTCATTCTTAATTAAAATCCATTCGAATTAGTTTGCAATAACTTTTAATTTACCGTAATAAACTTTACCGATGTCATGTGTCTGTATAGTTGCTATTGAAGTTTGGACAGTCAAAGTTTTTGAGTTTTTGGTAATTATTTTAAATTTTATATCCTTATGAATCTTTGGTCCTTTAATCCACTTATTTATTAAATGATGATACTGCGGATGAATTAATTCTACAAGTGAATTAACATTACCTGTAAAATAAGATTTTTCATAACCTGTTATGTCTACAAATGAATCACTCAAATACTGTGCTTTAATGTCTTTACTGTTAGTAACTTTTAATATCCACGTAATCACATTACACTCATTTGAAAGATCATTAATTATATTAATAAATAAATCGTCAAGTTTTGTCTTTTTTTGAGGATTATCTGAAATATCTCTCGAAACTGTAATCGTATAAATACTGTCATCATGCTCAATAAAAGACTGTGTAGATTCAATCAATCTTTCCTTTTTATCTGCTCTAATCATTCTCCAGGTAAAATCTCTAGTTTCATTCCATTTATGCTGGAGTTTACTTCCAATCGTAAACTTATAGCGATCATCAGGATGTGGCAATGCGCCTAAACCGAAATACCAACCGTCTTTTGCATACATTTTTTCAACAGGATATCCACTTATTTCTTCAAATGGCTTTTTATTTACATATACAAAACGGTTATCTTTCCATCGTAAAATCATTATCATCTGAGCCATTGAATCAATACACAGCTCTAGAAATTTTCTTTTCTCTAGTGATTTTTTCCGATCAGTTATATCAATAGAAGTTCCAATCACACCAATTATTTTTTTTTGTGAGTCAAAAACAGGCAGTTTGGAAATTATTCCCCATTTTGTTTTTCGACTTCCAGGAATATTGTCTTCAAGCTGAAGTAAAGGCTCACCTGTTTGGAATACTTTTTTATCCTGTTCATAATTCAATTTAGATTCAGTTGAAGGGAAAAAGTCGGAATCTGATTTTCCAAGTACAGGATAATCATAAGAAAGATTTAAGTTTTGTAAGAAAGTAGCATTGACTGTTAAATATTTTAGGCTTGAATCCTTTATGTAAAACATAGTTTTCATAGACTCAACTAAAGCTTTTATTATAACTACTGACTGATTAAGTTTTGTATTTAAGCTTTTAATACTTGACAGAACCTTGTTGATTTCCTGCTGATGTGTTTCATTATTAATTTCCGTATAAGAAAGCCATGATTCTACCACATCCTTTAAATTGTTCTCAGATACCGGTATCACTTCTGAAAAATCAGATATCTCACTAATAGGTATATCCAAAGTTTTTGCAAGTTTTCTAATATTGCTTTCGCTGGGAAGTTTCTTTTTATTCTCCCATGACCATAGTGTTGATCTACTGATACCAATTAGATTGCAAAAACCAGTTACAGAAAAACCTTTAACTTTTCTTAACTCTGATATTTTTTCAAAATTAACATTCATATTATTGGCTCATAATACATATACGTATACTAAAGACAACTATTATGTAGTCTTTTTTACTATATGTAAAATACAATTTGCTTATCAGAAAACAAGTATCTATAATAAAAAATCTTAAATAGCAAATAGTTAAAAAGGATAGGGGAAAAATGAAAAAATTTACAATATTACTAATAGGATTGATAACTGCAGCTATGTTTTCAGTTAATGCTGCAACCATCAAACATAATGCTCCTGAAAAAACATGGATGCAGTACAAAACACCTGCAGAAGCAGGCTGGTCAGCAGAAAAACTCAAAGAAGCACATAACTATTTTAAGAAGATAGGTTCTTCTACAGTTATGCTTATTTATAAAGGAAAAGTAGTAGTCGCATGGGGAAATGTCGATAAAGATATGCCTGCAGCCTCGATTAGAAAAGTTTTTCTAAGCGCACTTTACGGGATATATGTTGATAAAGGTGTTATCAATATACATGATACATTACAAGATATTAATTTTAATGATAAACCACCATTAACTCATAGTGAAAGACAGGCCACGATATTTGACATGCTAACTTGCAGATCAGGAATATCACGAAAAGGAGCGAATGCTGAAACACAAACTATAAAAATAGTAAATGGTAAAGAAGTAATAATTCCCAAATACCTACTCCCTCCTGAAGCCAAACCTGGAACGGTTTATTACTACAGCAACTGGAATTTTAATGCTTTAGGCGGAATATTCAATCAATTATCAGATAAAGACTTATTTAAAGTTTTTGACAAAGATATAGCTAAACCTATCGGCATGCAGGATTTCAGCCTTATTGATACATGGTATGAGTATAATAAAAAGGTGACTTTATACCCTGCCTATCATTTTATTATGTCAACAAGAGATATGTCTAGATTTGGACAGCTTTATTTAAATGATGGAAACTGGAATGGAGAACAGCTTCTCTCAAAAAAGTGGGTTAAAGAAAGTACAAAAGAATATTGCCTGGAAAGTAAAAATGCAAAGACTGGTGAAGGATATTTGTGGGCTACTCACAGAAAAGGTTTCTACAAGAATCACCCTGAATTCGATAAAGCAGGCACAGGTTATCAGATACTTGCTGTTTTTCCAAAAGATAAAATGGTAGTAGTAGTACGTGCAAACTTTGCAAAAAGTTTAACAGATGAAAATTATAAATATGTAAGCGGGGATAAAACATTTAAATTATTACAACTTCTGGTTAGTGCAAAAACTAATCCCACAATAAAAAATCCAACTTATGTTCCCTTAAAATCAACAAAAAAACATATCAAAACAATAAACCTCAACAGAAAAGAATTGAAAAGCTATATTGGGAAATATGTTTTAGATAAAAATCCAGTTGGACTTAAATCAGTGATTGTTTATATACAGAATAAACAGCTTATTGGTAAATTTATTCCATTAGGAATCAAATTAATACTCCTCCCAACTTCAAAAAACCATTTTATGATTAGTATTCTTGATGTACCTATAAAATTTCAAATGGATAAAAAAGGTGATGTAGCTAATTTTACATTTACCATGAAAGGAAGAAAATTTATTGGTAAGAAAGAAAAATAATTTCAATTTCAATAAATAAACGTAATGTCTCACAGCTTGAAAACACTACATTTATTTATACTGTATATTCTTATTAATAAAAACGTAGCTCGCTAGCTGTTATATTTGGGATAAGTAAAAAGGGAAAAAGAATATGGGCAATCCAATTAAAATGGGAGAATTTTTTGACTCTGTTCATCACGATTATGATGAAGTTCATACATCTCATATTGATAATGGAGAAGAATTTTATATTGCAATCTCAAAACCGATAAGACCATCACAAGAAAAAGTAAAAATATTAAATATCGGTTGCGGTACAGGTTTGGAATTTGAAAGTATCCTTAAAAAAATACCTAACGCTGAAATGGACTGTATTGATTTATCATCAAAGATGTTAGATCTTTTAATGGAACGATTGATTAATTCCACATGCAAACTAAATACTTTTTGTTGTTCTTATCTCGACTTTAATTACCAAGATAACGCTTATGACTACATAATTGCTTCAGCGACTCTTCATCATCTTCTTGATAATGAAAAATCAGATCTTTATTCAAAATTAATTACCTCCTTAAAATTAAACGGAATTTTTATCATTGGTGATAAATTTGCCCCTTCAGATGAAGAAGCAAATTTAAAACAGGGAGAGTATCAGGAATATATTCAAAATGGTATTGATGTCAAAAGTGGACAATATCATATTGATATTCCAACGACGCTGCATAATGAAAAAATATTGCTGACAAAAACAGGATTCACAAATATAGAAAAAATATGGAGTTCCAAAAACTATACAATAATTACTGTAACGAAGAGATGATTATGAATATTGATAAATTAATGACTGACTATACATGCAATGAAAGAATTTCTCCATTAGTTTTAGGTTTTGAGAAAATTTCAACTGATTATTTAGTAAAATTTATCTCTGATGATCAATCCAGCAGTCATATATCTTATTTTAATCTTGATGAAAACAGTGCAGATTCAGTAATTAAAAATGAAATCAATTATTTTAAAGAAAAATCAAAGTCATTTGAATGGAAAGTTTATGGTACAGATTTACCACTAAATATTGGTAAAAAATTAATATCTCATGGGTTCATTAAGGGAGAAGAGGAAGCTTTCATGGTTTTTGATCTGCAAAAGAGTGCAGATCACTTTTCAAACAAAAACACCAATTGTGTTAAAGTATCAAATTTGAACGGTATTGATGATGCTATTAAAGTGCAGGAACAGGTATGGAATTGTGACAGCTCCGATTTAAAAACAAATTTAATTACTCAATTTAATCATTTACCTGATTCTTTATCTATTTATGTAATTTACGATGGTAATAAACCGATTTCTTCAGCATGGATAACATTCAATGGCAACAGCCCTTTTGCAGGTCTTTGGGGCGGATCAACATTAGCAGAATATCGTGGAAAAGGCTACTATACCGATTTACTCCATGTGCGTGCATGCGAAGCTAACAAACGAGGAATTAAATATTTAACAATTGATGCTTCTGATATGAGCAAACCAATTGTGGAAAAACATGGATTTCAATATATTACCTATACAATACCTTACGAATATCAATTCAAATAATTTGTCTTTTTACAATATATCACTGTCAGTTTCATTAATTTGTTAATAAAGATACTGTAAAAATTGATTTTTTATCGCCAGTTTTGTTTAAAAGTTTTGTTTAAAGATTAAATTAATATTTATTATAATTCATATTAGTTGAACAGGTTAAACAAATTTGGGAGGTTTAAAAATGACTACATTAATTAAAAACTGCAGAATTATTTCCCCGGATGTTGATATAGTAAACGGTGCTGTGGAAATTGAAGATAAAATAATCAAACGAGTTTATAAAAATCAAAATGATATAATAAATAATAATGCAGATCATATTATTGATGCTGAAGGAAACATCGTTTTCCCTGGCTTTGTAGATATTCATACTCATGGTGCAATGGGAGCCGATGTGACTGACGGCAAAGTTGAATCAATTAAAACAATAGCAAAAACTAAACTCAGTGAGGGTGTTACAACTTTTTGCCCGACTACTCTTACACTGCCTTATGAAAAATTAAAAGAAGCTGCCAGCAGTGTTGCTGAATATAAAAAAGATACCAAATATGCAAAAGTTGCCGGAATGCACCTGGAAGGGCCATTTATTAGTGAAAGTGCAGTTGGTGCCCAAAATCCAAGTTATATTAAAAAACCTGATATTAAATTTGTCAGGGAAATGAACGATATTACTAAAGTTGCAGTTGTAAGCTTCGCTATTGAAGTTGAAGGTGCAATAGATTTTATAAAAGAGTTAAAACAACTTGGTATAGTTTCTTCTTGCGGTCATACATCTGCTACATATGAAGATTTTAAAAAAGCAAAAGCTGCAGGTTTAAATAATATTACTCACTTCTGCAATCAAGTTACAAAACTTCATCATAGAGAGATAGGGATTGTGGGTGCAGGTCTTATAGATGACAATGTGAAACTGGAATTTATTTGTGACAAAATTCATATTTGCCCTGATATGATGAATCTGACATTTAAAGTAAGAAGCCCGGAAAATATGCTTCTTATCACAGATTCAATGTCAGCATCAGGTTTGGAAGACGGAGATTATGATCTGGGTGGCCTTGAAGTTGTTGTAAAAGATGACGCTGCAAGATTAAAATCGTCCGGCAGTTTAGCAGGCAGCACCTTAAAATATTATAATTCACTTAAAAATACATACGAAGTAACAGGACTTCCTTTACAGGAATTAATCAAAGCCGCAGGCTATAACCAGGCTAAAAGTCTTGGAATTGAGAATATTGGAAAAATTGAAGAAGGTTATTGTGCAGATATTATAGTTGTCAACAAAGATTTCAAACCTTATATAGCATTTGTTGAAGGCCGTGAAACTGTTTTATAATTTATAAATAAGAAAAAACTGTTATGAATAATCTTGAAGCAATTGAGGATAGAATAAAAGTTTTCTGGGAACAGCAGGAGAAATTCCGCAGTCACCCTCTTCAAACTGAAATGCCGAATCCTGATACTTATAATTTATCAGATTTGGCAAAATCAGATTTAGTATCCGGAATTAAAACACTCCAGAATGTTGATGTAAAGGCCATCCATAAAATGGTGGATTATGTTCCTCAACTTACATGCTTGAGAGAACAAATTAAAGATACTTTGAATTCAGGACACAAAATATACATTTGCGGATGCGGAGCAAGCGGACGTTTAGCTGTCGCACTGGAATTTTTATGGAGGAATATTGTTCCTGAAGAGCAAAAAAATTCTGTTGTGGGTTTTCTTGCCGGAGGCGATAATGCAATGATAAAATCTCTGGAAGGGTTTGAAGATCATAAATCTTTCGGAATAAAACAGCTTTATCAGGCAGGTTTTAAAGATGGGTATTTACTGTTAAGTGCCACCGCAAGCGGAGAATCTCCATTCGTAATTGCTGCCGCAGAAGAAGCTGCAAAAACATCTGTAAAGCCATGGTTTATTCATTGTAACACTAATGAAGCTTTAAAAGGCAGAATAAAAGATCATGTTATTTATAATGACAAGGTAAATATATTAAGTCTGTTTGTAGGCCCAATGGCATTAACAGGAAGTACAAGAATGCAGGCAACAACAGCATTAATGCTCGGAATTGCACTTCCGTTGCTTTATGATGATATCGAAGAACAGTTAAATAATTTAGAAAGTAAAATTAATAATCTTGACCTTTCCGGTCTGGCAGAGCTTATCGAATGTGAAGCTAATATCTATAAAAACAGCGAATATGTTCTTTATAATACTGACCCTGTATTTGGAATTACGGTATTAACTGATACGACTGAAAGGGCTCCTACATTTAACCTTGCTCCATTTGAAAACCAACTGAATGAAATTAAAAATCCATCTTTATGTTATCTTTTGTTCTCAGAAACAGATGATCTTCAAAAAGCTTGGAAACTGTTGTTAGGCAGGGTGCCGAGAGCTTTGAAATGGGATGAAGATACAAGCATTGAACAACTGTACGGGTTTGATTTCAGTAAAAAAATAATCGAATATAGAAACAGATATGCATCACCATCTCATATTTATTCTATAAAGAAAATTAACAATGAGATCTCTTTTGAACTTGACAATGTAAAAGCAAAATTTGATTTTTCAGAACTGAATCCTATACTTGAACAGGCCGGTTTAAAAATATTATTAAATATATGCTCAACACTGATAATGGGAAGACTTGGTCATTATGAGGGAAACCTTATGACATCACTCTATCCAAGCAACAGTAAATTAATTGACAGAGCCATAAGATATATTGATTTCCTTGTTCAGATGAAGACAGATAAAAAAATATCATATAATGATTTAGCTGAAAATATGTTTGAAGAATTAAGAGTGCTGAAACCGAATGAATCAATTGTATTAAATACTGTAAAAAGAATTATTAATCTTTAGGGTAGATTATATGAGCAAAGATTTTTATGTAGGTGTTGACGGAGGCGGAACAAAAACAAAGGTTCTAATTACAGACAGTGATTTTGTACCTATTGGCGAAGGTGTTGGCGGTTCTTCTAATATTAGACTTTCTGTTGAGAACTCCTGGGATTCCATTAATAAAGCAATTAATTCTGCATTAGACGGAACTGGGCTGTCCATTAATGACAGCAGTTGTAACTTTCATGCAGGAATGGGACTTGCAGGTGTTTCTATTAAACAGGCTGAATATGATTTTTTAAATACAAAACACCCGTTTAAAACTCTGCTTCTTGAAACTGATGCACATGTTGCATGTCTAGGAGCGCATGATGGTCAAGACGGCAGTATAATAAGTATAGGAACAGGTGTAATAGGCTATTCTATAAAAGGCGATACAAATTTTAGACTCGGAGGATGGGGATTTCCGCATGCAGATACCGCAGGAGGAGCCTGGCTTGGAATGGAAATTGTCAGACTGGCTTTAAGCTGGAATGATGGCTGCATACCTGGATCACAGTTATTAAAAAATATCTATAATCATTTCGACAATAATCAAACTGAATTTATAACATGGGCCAACAATTCAAAGTCAACCGATTTTGCCACCCTGGCACCTATAGTTATACAGGGATTAAAAACAAATGATAAATATGCCCTGTTATTAATGAATCAAGCAGCTGAAGAAATTCAACTTATGGCAAATACCTTAAGGAAAAATGCGGATAACAAAGAGAGTAAGTGTTTACTACTTGGAGGAATATCTCCGTTTCTATTCCCATACATGAAAGATAAAAGTTTTCTGGCATTGGGTGATAAAACTAAAACGGCAGATAAAGGTGCTATTTATATGCTGAAAAGATATTTTAATAAATAATTATATGTTCCACGAAAAGTTTTTCGGGAATTTTATGTTAAATTTAAATATTAGGAAAAATTTTAAAATTAAAAATTAAGGGATATAGAAAATGGAAGTTATTATTAGACCGAATAGAGAATCTGCAACAGATTTGACGGCACGACTTATTGAAGATCAAATAAAAGTAAAACCTGCTTCTGTACTTGGTCTTGCCACAGGCAGAACAATGGAAGAGGTTTATACAAAAATAGCAGAAAGAAAAATAGATTTTTCAAAATGTGTTTCATTTAATCTTGATGAATATATCGGACTTGAACCAACAGATAAAAATTCATACAGATACTATATGAATCATTATCTGTTTAACCAAATCAATATAAGACTTGAAAACACACATCTTCCAAACGGAATGGCAGAAGATTTTAAAGAAGAATCTGAAATATATGAAAGACTCATAACAGATTCAGGTGGTATTGACCTGCAGTTGCTCGGCATAGGGCGTTCAGGACATATAGGTTTTAATGAACCGCTATCAGCTCTGTTTTCAAGAACAAGAGAAAAAGCTTTGACTCCAATTACTTTTGCACAGAACGGCCCTCTCTTTGATAATCCTGAAGATATGCCTAAAAGAGCTATGACAATGGGAGTCGGTACAATCCTTGATTCAAAACGTATCATTATGCTTGTTACAGGAAAAGAAAAAGCTAAAATTCTAGCTAAAGCTGTTGAAGGCCCTATTACTTCTATGATATCTGCTACAGCATTACAGCTTCACCCTGCATGTACTGTTATTGTAGATGAAGATGCAGCAGAACTCCTAGAAGAAAAGGAATACTATCGTTGGATATTTGAAAACGAGCCTGAATGGACTGAATATAAATAATTTAATAATTCAAAATCCCAAAAGATATTATTGAGTAATATCTTTTGGGATTTTTTATTTCCCCAGTAAATGAAAAGCCTGCTTAATTCCATGAATAATCATGTTGGATGCAATCGCAACAAGCAGAAGCCCCATCAATCTTGACAATACTGCCTGTCCTGCTTTTCCCATTATTTTTCCTAATCTAGTAGCAAAAAGCATGCACAGCCATGCAACTAGCATGACTGCTAAAACAATTACAATTAATAAAGTTCGGCTTTCCAGTGTTTCACACTGTCTTGCATATACAATAGCAAAGACTATTGTTCCGGGCCCTGATGCCATAGGCACAGCTAATGGAACAACTCCAAGAGTTTTACAATCCTCTCGTTCCTGCCCTATATTGAGGTTATCTTTTTTGGGAAAATGAGATTCATTACCTTTTCCTAAAACCATTGACATCCCGACAATCAAAAACAGTAATCCTCCTGCAATATATAAATCATCTATATTGATGCTGAATAATTTCAGAATATAATCACCAAGAAAAATGAAACCTATTATAATAATCAAAGATGCAATAAAACAGGTTGTCGCTATTAAATATCTCTCTTTATTAGTATATTCTTTTGTAATACTTAGAAAAAAAGATGTAAGAATAATAGGATTAATCATAATAATAAAACTGAATATAATCTGGATATAATTAATATTATGCATCTTTAACCTCTTGTTTATAAAAATCTTCTTATGTTTTCTATTTATAAAAAAAGAAAAATAATTCTTAAAACCGTTTATTGATTACAACTCTGTATAAAAATATATCTATTAGAATATAAATATTTATTATAAGCTGTTATATTAATTTTATATTAAATTATTTATATCACTCAATCATGGAATCAGAAAGATCAATAATGGATAATCAGTTACTTTATGTATATTTTGTTAGTTTAGGATGTTCAAAAAATTTTGTAGACACAGAAGTAATGGCTGCTTCTCTTTTAAAAAAAGGAATAGGAATCACAGATGACCCGGCTGAAGCATCGATTTATGCAATTAATACCTGTGCATTTATTCCCCCGGCCAGACAGGAAGCAGAAGATAATATCAATGAAGCCATCACATGGAAAGAAGAAGACACTCAAAATCGAAAATTAATTGTAACTGGGTGTTTAACACAGTGGGATAAAAAAGGAGAATATCAAAAATTGTTTTCCCAGGTTGATCTATGGATGGGAATAAATGAGCTTCAGGAACTGCCTGATAAAATTGCTTCACTTTATTCAGATTCAGACAGTAACAGGAAAAAAGTATTCTGTGATTTTAATCCTGATTATCTATATAACGATAAAACTCCCAGACTTCAACTCACACCATCTCATTATGCATATATAAAAATAGCCGAAGGCTGCGATAACAGATGTGCATATTGCTCTATTCCAAGCATTAGAGGAACATTAAGGAGCAGAAAAGAAAACTCAATAATAAAAGAAGCCAATAATTTACTAAGCGGAGGGACAAAAGAGTTATTGGTTATAGCTCAGGACATAACAGCATTTGGCCGAGATAAAAAATATAAAGATGGTAATTTAGCTTCTTTAATAACAAAACTGGATGAAATCAATGGCAAACATTGGATCAGACTCCATTACCTGCACCCGGAAACTATATCAGATGAATTTATTTCAGCACTAAAAAATTCAAAGCATATTATCCCATACCTTGATATTCCTCTTCAGCACATCTCTGACAGGATACTTAAATCAATGAATAGAAAAGTTACAGCAAATCAGGTAAGAGAGACAATTATAAAATTAAGAGAGGCAATACCATCTCTAACATTTAGAACAACATTTATTGTCGGTTTTCCAGGAGAAACTGAAAAAGAATTTAATGAGTTATGTGACTTTGTATCTGAATATAAGTTTGAAAGACTGGGTGTATTTCCATTTTTCCCTGAACCTAATACTAAAGCCTTTGATATGGAAGGTCAGATTGATAATGAAACGGCTACGAAGAGGGCTGATATTATACAAGAACTTCATAGAGAAAACTCTATAAGTTTCAATAAACAGCTTGTAGGCAGGAAATTTGATGTTATCATTGATAATATAGATAATAATTATCTCACTGGAAGAACCTATATGGACTCTCCGGATATTGATAATACAGTGGTTATTTATTCTAAAAAGAAACTCAAAATCGGTAATATAGTGTCAACTAAAATTACAAATTATTCTGATTTTGATTTAGAGGGAAAATTAGTTTAATTACTTTCAAACAGGATATTGATATGAATCTACCAAATAAGCTTACTGTGAGTCGAATAATTTTAGTGTTTATTGTATTAATTTTGGCCAATGTATATTATAAGTTTTCCCAGCCTACTGCTTATATAATTCAAATTATTGCCGTTATTCTTACAATCATAGCAGCTTATACTGACTTACTTGACGGTCAGATTGCCAGAAAATATAATCTGGTGAGCGATTTCGGTAAATTAATTGACCCGCTTGCCGACAAGATTTTTGTCATGACAATTTTTATAATTTTCGTAGATACTGTAAACCCTATTACAAAACACGCTATGCTTCCAGGCTGGATTGTTGTAGTCGTACTGGCAAGAGAATTTCTTGTTACTGGTTTACGGTCTCTTGCCGCCACCAAAGGAGAAGTTATTGCAGCAGATAAATTTGGAAAAATTAAAACTGCTACACAGATGGTATTCTTCGCATTTGGCGGTTTTATTTGGCTTAATATTCTACCATTATGCGGAGTAGTTAAGGTCTTCTGGATAATAGCAATGCTTATCGTTGCTTTGATAACTATATATTCAGGATTAAATTACTTCGTAAAATACAAACACTTATACTTGGATTAATTTCACCTTGTTTTCTTGATAATCCTGCTTTAAGCTGGAAATTTTTTATCACAAATTGTATGTTGATAAGTTTTTTAAGGATTTCAAACTCCAGCTTATGTTTTCTTTTTATAATCCTTAATTTTTTTTTACATTATTAATTCCGGCGATGCCGGTTCAGGAGGTATATTATGGCACTTTGGGATGGACGGTTTGAAGGAAGCCCTGATAAAATTTTAACAGAATTCAGCGAATCAATTTCATTTGATAAAAGATTATATAAATACGATATTCAGGGCAGTAAAGCACATGCGCAAATGCTGTCAGAATCAAATATTATTTCTACTGAAGCGGCAAAAGCAATCATTGACGGGTTAACTGATATTGAACAGAAAATAAATCAGGGTAATTTTGAATATGATATCGCACTTGAAGATATTCATATGCATATAGAAAATGCTTTAACAGAACATATCGGTGAAGAAGGTGCAAGACTGCATACAGCCAGAAGTAGAAATGATCAGGTCGCTCTCGATTTCAGATTATATTTAAGAGATCAAATCGACAAAATGGTTGAAGGCATAAAACTCTTTCAAATAGCACTTCTTAAACAGGCTGCACAAAATACAGATACAATTTTACCTGGCTATACACACTTACAGCGAGCCCAGCCAATTCTGTTTGCACATCATCTTTTGGCATATATTGAAATGTTTGACAGGGATAAGAGTAGACTAATTGATTGCAAAAACAGATTAAATGTAATGCCTTTAGGTTCAGGTGCTCTAGCTGGATCGACATTAAAAATAGAAAGAGATATTACCTGTAAACTGCTCAATTTTCCTTCCATTTCTAGAAACAGCATGGATGCTGTTGCAGATAGAGATTTTGCATGTGAACTTCTGGCATCACTTTCTATTTTTGGAATGCATATCTCTAGATTATCAGAAGATATAATATTATGGTCTTCTGCTGAATTTAATTTTATAGAACTTGCGGATGCATTCTGTACAGGTTCAAGCTTAATGCCTCAGAAAAAAAATCCTGATATAGCAGAAATAGCCAGAGGAAAAACAGGAAGACTATTTGGAAACCTTATATCACTCTTAACTATTTTAAAAGGCCTTCCATTGACCTATAACAGAGACTTACAGGAAGATAAAGAACCGGTATTCGATGCAATAGATACCGCTAGCAAACTTCTTGCAGTATATCCTCCTATGATCGCCACAATGAATGTCAAAAAAGATATAATGCTTCTAGCAGCTTCTGATCCAGCTTTAATGGCTACTGATCTTGCAGAAAAACTCGTCGAGCTGGGGGTGCCTTTCAGAATAGCGCACCATAGAGTAGGTTCACTTGTTAAATGGTGCAAGAAAAGTAATAAACTTCTGAATCAAGTTAGTTTGGATGAAATGAAAATTTCTATTCCTGAAGCTGACAGGGAATGTATTAAACTTTTTTCTCCTGAACAAAGTATAAGAAAAAGAAAAGTATTTGGGGCAACGGCTCCTGAAGAAGTTAAGAAGCAAATCCAATATTGGAATAACATGCTTAAATAAAAAAGAATTAGATATAGGAGATTATAAAAGCTAATCTCTTATACCTAAAATCAGCATAACAGCCTAAAATTAAGATTCTGTTCTTTCCAGTGCCCCTGTTTTCCTAATTTTTTCGCTAATCGATACATAAAGTATTATTACAAAAACACAAATCATAAATATAACACTTAATTTTATTATAGCCGGAATCCCAAGGGTTCCCTTAACATAACTTGAATAAAACTGTGCCGCCATAGTACCTACACCTGATGACGCTATAAAAAAACTTACAAGGCGCGGTGAAGGTTTTTTAAGAAGTAGCGTACCTAAAGATATACATGAACCGTAAATACATGAACATCCTAACCCGAGGACAGATATGGCAATAAGCATCATTGCGCCATTTGCAGAATAAATAATCAGAGTATAACCAACTAAAGCTACAATTGCAGAATACATTATATATTTATTCACTTTAATGAACATCAAACCAATACTGGCAACCATGCATCCACCTCCATAGAAAAACCAGAAAAGGCTTAGCCCAAAATTAGCAGTTTCTGCAGGGATATGCAGATATTCAGTCAAAAAATTAACTACCCAGTAAGTAAATCCCATAAACGAGAGAAAATTCAGAAAAATTGCAAGACCGACAAGGTATACATTAAATGTCCATCTGGAAAAATGTGTTTTATCCTCAATGTCATTTTTCGCATGATTTATATTAGGCAGTTTTGTTAATAAAAGCACCCCAATAATAATTACCCATAATATTAAAACTGAAACATAAACATATTTCCAGTTTAAATTATGCACTATCATTTCTCCTGCTGCAATAGGTAGAATTACTGAACCTACTGCAAAAAAAAGATCTAGAACATTCATTCTTGAGGATCTGCTTTTCCCATCAAATGAATGGGAAACTATATAAAAAGGTATAGTTACCAGTGCTCCAAAGCTATATCCCATCAAAATAAAAATGGGAATTAATGCTGAAATCTCTTTCACCATAAACAAGCCTATTAAACATAATATATATATAACTGCTATAGATAATATTTCATTTTTTAATGTAATGATTCTTACTATGAAACCATTAAAAATCTGACCTAAAAGCATTCCTGTCATAAAAAATGAAAAAACAAAACCGGTATACGATAAAGTTGTTTTAAACTCAGCGGCAGCCACACCTTTTACTACAAAAGGAAGTATTACTGCAATTCCGCAAACTACCATTAGCGCATTAGAGAGAATTGTGAGATTGATACGATTAGCTAAAGAACCCCTTTCATCCATAGAAACCACCTTTTTACTTTAAATATTTTATATAATTTTATATTCATCGTATTATATATATAT
>PVBE010645181.1_pt1 | contig 33280 bp, 24 predicted proteins | sample 1631181 | NCBI WGS metagenome assembly PVBE01 (sample SAMN08397723, study PRJNA350692) | Marine metagenome, whole genome shotgun sequencing project. | isolation source: water | place: Pacific Ocean | collected 2012-04
GCTCGAACTTCTGCCACAGGCTCCACATCGTGGGCGGGTGCGAGGACGAACAGCTGCGCCTCTGGGTCGTGGGCGAGCCCGAGGGCGAGGGCGAGGGCGAGGGCGAGGTGGACGAGGGTGACGAGGGTGACGAGGGTGACGAGGGTGACGAGGGCGGCGAGGAGAAGACCTACAAGTCCAACATCAAGATCAGCCTGCCCCTGGCCTTTTTGCCCCTGCCCAAGTCCTACAGCAAGAAGCTGGGCTGCGACAAGTAGCCAGAACCGACCCCCCGATTACGAATCCGATCACGATCATGGGAGGGATTTGATAATCTTTTGGTGTGTCGGACGCTCTCATCGGACAGATCCTGCAGGGCACCTACCGCATCGAGCGAGTCATCGGCAGCGGGGGGATGGGGTCGGTGTACGAGGCGGGGCACCAGCGGCTGAACAAGCGCTTCGCGGTCAAGGTGCTGTCGCCGGAGGTGGCCGGCTCGGCCGAGGCCCTGGCCCGCTTCCGCCAGGAGGCGTTGGTCACCAGCGCCCTCGGTAACCCGAACATCGTGGAGGTCTTCGACTTCAACCACATGGAGGACGGGACCCCCTACATCGTCATGGAGTATCTGCGGGGGGAGGACCTGGCCTCGCGGCTGCAGCGGGTGGGGCGCCTGCCCCTGGCCAAGGCGGTGGAGATCTTCCGGCAGGCCGCCGCGGCCCTGCACGCCGCCCACCAGAAGGGGATCATTCACCGGGACCTCAAGCCGCAGAACGTGTTCCTCGCCCGGCTGGACGACCGGGAGGACTACGTCAAGATCGTGGACTTCGGCATCTCCAAGGTTGTGGGCTCCCGCCACGCCATGACCGGCACCCACGAGCTCCTCGGCTCGCCCAGCTACATGTCGCCGGAGCAGGCCCTGGTCAAGGCGTCGCTGGTGGATCTGCGGGCGGACATCTTCACCATGGGCACCCTGGTCTACCTCATGCTGGCCGGCCGGCCGCCGTTTCTGGCCGACACCATGCCGGACCTGCTGTTCAAGATCGTGCGCGAGGACCCGCCGTCGCTGTGCGCCGTGAGCCCCGACGTCTCCGAGAACGTGGAGCGGGTAATCTTCAAGGCCCTGGCCAAGGACCGCGAAAAGCGCCACGCCACCATGGAGGCGTTCTCGCAGGCCCTGTGCGAGGCCGCGGCCCAGGCCGACGACCACGCGGCGCTGCTGGCGGCGGCCATGCCGTCGGAGATGCTCGAGCTGGACCGACCGACCGCGGCCGGAGAGCTGGACGAGCTTGACGACTCCACGCTGCCGGACGGCGTCCAGGCCGCGGACCTGGACCTGGACCTGGACCTGCCCCCCGTGGACCTGCACGAGGAGCCGACCCTCATGCGCGACGCCGGGCCGGCCGCCCCGGACATCCACCAGGAGCCGACCCTGATCCAGCCCGTGGCCACCGGGCCGCACCTGCCGGACGAAGACGCGCGCGACGCCCCGGACATGGACCTGGAGGCCACGGCCATGGTGGACACGCGCTCCGGGCAGGCCGAGCCTCCCCCTCGCGGCCGGGTGCCGCTGTGGGTCGCGGTGGTGGCCCTGGCCCTGAGCCTCGGCCTGGTGACGTTGGTGGTGCTGAGGTACTGGTTGTAGGGAGGTGCTGCCTTCAGCCGTGGGAGGGCTCGCTCTCGTCCCAGGCGGTGGGCGCGGACTGCTCGCTCAGCTCCACGAAGGACGGCTGGTTGATCAGCAGCCACTCGTACAGCGGGCGCACGGCGTCGAAGGTCTCGGGCGACAGCTCCTGCTCCAGGTGCACCAGCCAGGCGTTGAGCTGGGCTGACCAGTAGACCAGGGTGAAGCCGTGGGCGCGGTAGGCGCGGAAGACCCAGATCACCGTGTCCACCAGCGAGGTCGGGTCGAAGCGCTGGAGCAGGGAGGCGATGAACCGCGCGTGGTTGCGGTGGTTGTCCGCCATCATCGCCCGGTTGTCCGGCCCGATGAGCCGGGCCAGGTCCTCGCGGGCGCCGATGGTGGCGGTGACCATGCCGGCCAGGCCCTCGCTGCGGGAGGCGTACTCCGCCGCCGCGTCCGAGGATACCGTGGCCAGCTGGCTGGCCGCTTCAATGAGCGCTTCCTTGTTCATCTTCTCTCCTTTGACTGCCGAAGCTCTCGCACCAGGGGCTCCATTCGCAACGGCTTGGTGATCACCTGATCCACGTTCAGCGCCGGGTAGAGCAGCTTCAGCTCCGCGGCCGAGTGGCCGGTCACCGCGATGACCCTGCCGGCCCCCGCGGCCCGCAGCGCCGCGGCGGTGGAGACGCACCCCTCGCCGGGCATCTCCACGTCCATCAGCACCAGGTCGGGCGGCGCGCGGTCCGCCAGGGCCACGGCTTCTTGCGCGTTGACCGCGGTGGTGACCTCGTGCCCCGCCCGCCCGAGCACGACCCGCAAAAGCTGCAGCGTGGTCGGATCGTCGTCCGCGACCAAAACGCGCATTTGCTGCGGCTCGTCCTCCGCGGGGGGCTCCGTGGGGTCGGCAGGCCGGGGCTGCCGCTCGGGCAGCGGCAAGGTCACCGTGAAGGTGCTGCCGTGGCCCGGCTCGCTCTCGGCCGCCACCTCGCCGCCGTGGGCCTCGACGATGCGGCGCACGATGTACAGGCCCAGGCCGGTGCTCTTGCCGCGCCCCTGGGGGCGCCGGTCTGGAAGGGCTGGAACAGGCGGCCGAGGACCTCCGGCTCCATGCCCGGGCCCTCATCTGTCACGGCGATGGCCAGGGACGCCTCCGTGCAGGTCATGACCACCTGCACCAGGCCGCCCTCGGGTGAAAACCGCACCGCGTTGGACAGCAGGTTGTTGAGCACCTGCTCCACCTTGTGCCCGTCGAGCCAGAGCGCCCCCGCGCGAGGGTCTTGCTCCTCGGCGGTCAGCCGCAGCAGCACGCCCTGGGGCCGGGCCAGCAGCTGGTTCAGCTCCACGGCGCGCCGCACCAGCAGGCCGAGGTCCGTGACCTCCGGGGTCAGCTCCATGCGGCCAGACTCGATGTGGGAGATGTCGAGCAGGTCGTTGACCAGGTGGAGCATGAACTCGGCGCGGTCGCGGACGCTGTCCACAGGCGCCCGACCTCGCGCAGCGCGGGCTGGAAGACGCCGAGGTAGATCTGCTTGATCCCCATCTCCCCCGACTCCACCAGGCCGAGGATCTGCTCGCTCGCCTCCTGACGTTGCCCGCGCAGCAACAGGTCCAGGTACCGCCTCCAGTGTCCATCCTTTTCCATGGCAGAAACCTAACACCTCCTCATGGGGTGGGCGAGCCGATCTGGGGCGCCGTCGGGCGCCGGAGGCAGCGCCGCTCGTGGTATCCTGCGCTCGTGGCCACCAGCACCCCCGAGACCGTGAGCGTGCGCATCCGGGGACTGTGCAAGTCCTTCGCCGAGGTGCGGGCCGTGCAGGACGTGGACCTGGATCTGTGCGCCGGACAGATCCACGGCGTGCTGGGGGAAAACGGCGCCGGCAAGACCACCCTGATGTGCATGCTGGCCGGCCTCTACCGGCCCGACGGCGGGACCATGGAGCTGGACGGCCAGCCGGTCTTTTTCCGCACGCCCCGGGACGCCATGGCCGCGGGGGTCGGCATGGTGCACCAACACTTCATGCTGGTGCCCACCCTCACCGTGGCCGAGAACGTGCTGCTCGGCGCGGCGCAGATTCCGGCGGTGCTCGGCCCCCGCAAGCTGGAGCGCCAGGTCCAGGCCCGGGCCGAGGAGCTGGGCCTGTCCGTGGACGCCGGCGCCCGGGTGGAGGAGCTGTCGGTGGGCCAGCAGCAGCGGGTGGAGATCTTGCGCGTGCTCAGTCGTGGCGCCCGGGTGATGATCCTCGACGAGCCCACGGCGGTGCTCTCCCCCGACGAGAGCGAGGCCCTCTTCGCCTCGCTGTCCCGGCTATGCGACCAGGGCTGCGCGGTGGTGCTCATCAGCCACAAGCTGGACGAGGTGCGCCGGGTGTCCCACCGCCTGACGGTGATGCGCAAGGGCCGGGTGGTGGCCGGCCACCGGGAGCCGCGGCGGCTGAGCGCGGCGAGGCTGGCGGCGGACATGGTGGGCCGGGAGGTCTCCCTGGAGCTATCGCGAGACGAGGTTTCGGCCGGCCCCACCATGCTCAGCCTCCAGGGCCTGGGCGCCGATGACGACCGGGGTCTGCCCGCCCTGCGCGGCGTGGACCTCGACCTGCGGGCGGGCCAGGTGCTGGGCCTGGCCGGCGTGGCGGGCAACGGGCAGGTGGAGCTGATGGAGGTGGTGGCCGGGCTGCGGCCAGCCCGGGCGGGCAGCGTGCTGCTCAACGGCCAGGACCTGGGCGCCCTCTCTGTGCTGGAGCGGGCCCGACTCGGCCTGCGCTACGTGCCCGAGGACCGCCAGCACACCGGCACCGCGCCGTCGCTGAGCGTGGCCGAGAACCTGCTGCTGCGGCGCTACAACACCGCGCCCTGTCGCCAGGGGCCGTGGCTGCGGCTGTCTGCCATGGCCGCCTTCTGCCGCGAAAAAATAGCGCAGCTACAGATCTCGACGTCGGGGCCGGACCAGAGCGTGCGCCTGCTCTCCGGCGGCAACCTGCAGAAGGTGATCCTGGCCCGGGAGGTGTCCGACGAGGCGCGCCTGATCCTGGCCATGCACCCCACCCGCGGGCTGGACGTCTGGGCCACCACCGAGGTGCGCCGGCTGCTGCTGGCCGCCCGCACCCGCCAGGCGGCGGTGCTCGTCTGCTCCGAGGACCTCGAGGAGCTGTTGGCGCTGTGCGACCGCCTGGCCGTGATGAAGGGAGGCGAGGTGGTGGGGCTGTTCGAGCGGGAGGAGTTCGAGCTCAACCGCGTGGGCCGGCTGATGACGGGCGGCGGGGGGGAAATAAAAAATAAAGAACATGAAATCTCAAATGGAAAATGGGGGGACGGTTCCACGATGCCGGCGAAGCCTGGATCGGAGCCGGATACGGAGTCAGAGTCGGCGGAGGAGCAACGCCTTGGGGAATGATCAGTCAGGCGACGGGAACCCGTCCGTTTCGGATCGCCACGCGGTGCAACAGTGCCTCCTTCAGTATGCGCGACGACCAAACGACGATGGTGACCTTGTCGTGGTGGTAATCAACCACGATCTGGTGCCCGAAGACGCCTGGTCTCGACGCTCACTGGTGGAACCGTATGTACGTCCACTGGCTCCCTCCTTCGCCGGTTTCTTTGCAGGGCTATGCGCGGGAAACCTGGAGCCGGCATGCTGAGCAGTCGCCCTACACGCGTCATCACGGCCGCACGCGTCGAAGCCGACCATTCCCCATTTTGTATTTTGTATTTTGTATTTTGTATTTTGGAGCCTTCAGATGCGGCTTGAGTTGATCCCCCGCGTGCGCCTGGGCCCCGGCCGCACGGTGCTGACAACCGGCGCCTCGGTGGGCATCGCCCTGCTGCTGGGGGCGGTGGTGCTGACGCTGTGCGGGGTTCCGCCCCTGGAGGCCTACCACGCCATCTTTTCCGCCTCGCTGCTTGGGGGCGGCTACGCGCTGTCGGACACGGCGGTCAAGGCCACGCCCCTGCTGCTGTGCGGGCTCGGCTGCGCCGTGGCCTTCCGGGCGCGGCTGTGGAACGTCGGCGCCGAGGGGCAGCTGCTGATGGGGGCCTGGGCTGCCACGGGGGTGGCATCCTTCTGGCTGCCCGCGGGCCTGCCGCCGGTGGTGGTGCTCACGCTGATGGCCCTGGCCGGGGCCCTGGCCGGCGCGGCCTGGGGCGCCCTGGCCGGCCTGCTCAAGGCCTGGCTGGACGTGTCCGAGATCATCACCAGCCTGATGATGGTCTACATCGCGCAGAAGCTGCTCAATTACTTTGTCTTCGGCGTCTGGAGCGAGGGGGGCTTTCCTCACACGCCGCTGTTGCCGCGGGCCTACTGGCTGCCGCGGCTGTCGGACCACGCCGAGGCCTACCCCGCGCTGTCCGGGCTCACGGCCCACGCCGGCATCCTCTTCGGCCTGGCGCTGTGCCTGGCGCTTTGGCTCGCCCTGCGCTGGTCGGTGTGGGGCTTCGAGCAGCGCATCCTGGGGGACAGCCCGGCGGCGGCGCGCTACGTCGGCCTGTGGGTCAAGGGGCGCGTGGTCTCCACCATGGCCATCTCCGGGGCCCTGGCCGGGCTGGCCGGCATGTCCGAGGTGGCGGGGGTGGTGCACCGGCTGCAGGACAACTTCTCCCCCGGGTTCGGCTTCGTCGCCATCGCCGTGGCCTGGCTTGGGCGGCTGGACCCCTGGGGGACTCTGGCCGGGTCGGTGCTCTTCGCCGCTTTGCTGGTGGGGGCCAAGGAGGTGCAGCCCGACGGCATCACCATGATGCTCCAGGGCGTGCTGATGCTCACCGTGGTGGCCGGCGACGTGCTGCTGCGCTATCGCCTGCGGGTGGCCCATGGTTAGCCCGCTGTCGTTTTTCGAAAACCTCCTGGCCAAGGGGCTGGCCGGGGGCACGCCGCTTTTGATGGCCACCACCGGCGAGCTCTTCGCCGAGCGCTCCGGGGTGCTCAACCTCGGCGTGGAGGGGATGATGCTGCTCGGCGCCTCGGTGGGCTACTACACCGCGGTGCAGACCGGCAGCCTGGCCCTGGGCATTGTGGCCGCCATGGCCGCGGCCGCGGCGCTGGCCACGCTGCACGCGGCGGTGACCGTCAGCCTGGCCGGAGACCAGGTGGTCTCGGGCCTGGGCCTGGGCTTTTTCGGCTCGGGCCTGGCCTCGGTGCTGGGCGCCGAGATGGTGCAGGTGCGCAACGCCCCGCGCATGCCGGCGTTGGACCTGCCGTCTCTGGCCGACCTTCCCGTGGTGGGGCCGGCGTTGCTGCAGCAGAACCTGGTGGTCTACCTCGGCATGGCGCTGATCCCGCTGGCCTGGTTCTACCTCTACCGCACCCGCTGGGGCCTGACCCTGCGCGCGGCCGGCGAGACGCCCACGGCCGTGGACGCCCAGGGCATCTCGGTGGGGCGCATTCGCTACGCCCACGTGGCCGCGGGCGGGGCCCTCGCTGGCCTGGCCGGCGCCTCGTTGAGCCTGGCCATCACGCCGGGGTGGGTCGACGGCATGACCTCGGGGCAGGGCTGGATCGCGGTGGGGCTGGTGATCTTCGCCGGCTGGGATCCGGTGCGGGCCGCGGCCGGCTCCTATCTCTTCGGCGCCATCCGCCAGCTACCGCTGGACCTGCAAGGGGTCCAGAGCCTGCCGCTGTTTCGCAACCCGAACCTGGGCTACTTCCTCGACATGCTGCCCTACCTCTTCACCATCGGGGTGCTGGTGCTGGCCAGCCGCGGCAAGCTGCGACAGAAGGCGCCGGCCGCCCTGGCCCTGCCCTTCGTGCGGGGCGAACGCGGCAAGTAGCTTTCAGCTCTCAGCTCTCGACCTCATCGTTCACGGGGTACAAACGCCCTGGACACCGCTGATGTAGGTGCGGTTCATCATCCGCGCGACCACCCCCTGGAGGTAGCGGCCGCCGCTGCACTGGTGGTGAAAACGGTACGCGCCGTACGCGCTCTGCCGCCCCCGCTCCGGGTGGGAGATGTAGGCCCGCCCGGGCCGCATGCAGTTGATGCCGATGCTCTGGATGCGGCCGTTGGACGCGGTGATGCGCCCGTAGAAGCCGTACATCGCCCGCCCCGCGGCGCAGGTGCGGGTGAAGGCGGCGCCGCTGTTGTCGATGCCGAACGTGTCGGTCCAGTAGGCCCTGCCGCAGGTGGCGGAGGCGGCGTTTTGCACGCAGGCCAGGGGCTTGCATTGCAGCGCCATCATCCGCACGCCCCAGATCCACGACTTGCCCCGGTAGCCCGTGGCCACGTAGCCGTCCCTGCACATCAGGCTGCCCTGGGCGTAGCCCTTGGTCTGGCTGCGCCAGGGGCGCCCGTCCGGCGCGGGACAGCGCGCCGTGCGGTGGTCATGGCTCGGGGCGGCGGGGTCGATGTCGCACTGGATCGGGTAGCCGTCGTTGTCGGCGTCGTCGCGGCGGGCCTTCAGCCACAGGTGGTTGAGCCGCACCGACTCGCGCTGCCGGGCGCTCATGCCGGCCTGGTATGCCACGGGGACGGTGTTGACGTTGCCGCTGGCGGCGTTGGTCTGGGTGCCCAGCGTGTACCCCGACTTGGTGGTGGCCACGACCAGCCGCGAGGTCCCCCACAGGGTGTTGATGTAGCCCCAGGTGGGGCCGCCGGAGTCGCCCGGGTTGGTGTGCACGAAGCCGGCCTGGCTGGTCACCAGGGCCAGCTGCCCGGGGCTGGAGACGTCGGCCACCGAAAAGAGCGCGGGGCCGTAGCGGCGCGTCTTGTTGCCGGCGCCCATGCGGCCCACCAGCTCGAAGTTGAACCACACCGGCGTTGGCCAGGGCAGCCCGTTGGCGAAGGCCCGGTTGTTCTGCACCGCCCGGTTCAGCGCCGTGGCGTCGATGCTCGCGGCGGTGATGCCGTTCTGGTTCATGAACTGGCGCGTCAGGCCCGGGACGAAGAACAGCGCCACGTCGTGAGGGTGCGGCAGGGTGGTGCTGTTGCCCCACCACGTGGGCCGGTAGGGCCGGTACTCGCAGCCCTGGCCCTGGGCGTGGGGCGGCACGGGCAGCCCGCGCGAGAGGAAGTACTTGCGGTTGATGGCGTGGGGGTTGCCGTAGGAGTTGGTCACCTCCATGCGGGTGTCGTCCCCGCCCACGGCCGGATCGGCGAACCAGCGGACGTAGCGCCGCCTGCCAGGCCCGCTGATGTTGCAGTCCCTGTCGTAGCGGATGTCGGCGGCCAGCGCCCTGGCGCAGTGGTAGGCGGTGAGCACCGCGTGGGGGCCGATGACCGTGCCGGTGCAGCCGTCGGCCTCCATCACCGAGCGGTAGCGGCCCGCGCCGGGGCGCATCTGCTCGCTCTGCACGGCGGCGGCGTTGCCCGCGTTGCCGGTGATCTCCTGCTCCGTCGTGCTCAGGGCATCATCGCCGCCGCAGGCCACCGCCCCCACCAGCCCGGCCACCGCGACCAGCGCCGGCGCGCCCCTCAATACTGTGTTTAGCGGTCCGTGCGCTGTCCTCGCGCTGCCCTGCTCTCGGCGATCCACCCTGCTGCTGCTCATGGTTCCTCCTTGGAGAAGTTGTCCTGGCTCGCGGTGTCATCTCACCACCCGCGATGCCCTGTTGTTGGAGGAGGACAACGGCGCGGCCGCCGGGTCGCATTTTTTTATTCGGGCTGGAGTTTGTCGGTTTTGGATGCGCAGCGATGGTCCGCGGGCGGCGGACGCAGCGCGGGCCGGCCGGCGTCCCACAGCACCGGCACCCGCGCCCAGACCTGCCGCAAAAGCTCGCAGTGATCCAGCCGCAGCAGCTTCAGGTCGAGGGTCAGGTGGTGGCCCAGCTCGGTGGCCACGTACAGCCTGTCCGCCGCGCTGATGATGTGCAGCACCGGCCCGTGGAGTCGGGTGTGAAACAGCCGCGCGCCGCTGTCGAGGTTCCAGATGCCGAACACACCGTTGGCGAAGCCTGCGATCAGCGTCCTCGCCGGCCCCCAGGCCAGGCGCACCACCGGGCTCGAGGGCACCTTCTGGATCGACGCCGCGGCTCGCACCCTGGCGCCGGTGGCGGGCCGCAGCTCGATGCTGCCGTCGTCGAACCCCACGGCCAGCTGGCCAGCGCTCAGCGCCATGGCGCTGACCCCGGCGCCGGTCCTGTGGCTCGCCTCCACCGCGCCTCCCTGACGCATCAGCTCCACCTTTTCACCGCTCGCGATCAGGAGGCGGTCGCCGCTGGAGCCCACCGCGCCGGCGCCGCGGCGCAGCTCGGCGCTGGCGCCGCTGCTCGAGATCAGGCTGGCCACACCGGCGGCCCGCACCAGGCAGCCAGCGGGCACCGCGGACACCTGCTGCGGATCCGAGATCGACCGGCGCAGCAGGCGGGTATCGGTGCGGGGCTGCCAGATCTCCAGCGCGCCGTCGTGGGTCAGGATGCACAGCAGAGACTGGCCGGCGGTGGCGCTGGCCCTGCGCGCGCGGTGGCGCACCGCGGCCATCCAGCGAGGCGCGCGCGGCTCCTGGAGGATCTTTCCGCTGGCCAGATCGATGACCCCGCGCCGGGTGATCAGCCGCGGCGGAGCGCCGATGAAAAGCGGCGCGTGCCACAGCGGAGCGCGGGCCTTTGTGGACCACAGGCGCACGGTGCCGTCGTCGCTGGTGGTGGCGGCGAGCTTGCCGTCGTGGCTGAAGCGCAGCACGTTGACCTCTGCCGCGTGGCCGCGCAGCCGCCGCACGCCGCCGCCAAGGAGATCGATCATCCCCGCGGTGCCGTCGGCCAGCGGGACGCCCACCACCGCGCCGCCGGGGTGCAGGTCCAGCTGGTAAGCCCGGGTGCCGAAGCGGGCGATGACGCGCTCGCCGCGAGACGGCAGGTCCACCAGCCGGACCTTGCCATCGAGGCCGGCCCACACCAGGCGCTCGCCGGACTCGAAGGCCGCGGACTGCACGGTGCCCGTATGTTTGGTCAGCGCCGTCATCTTGCCCGTCTGCAGATCCCAGAGCCCCACGCGGCGGTCCGAGCTGGCCGAGATCAGGCGCCGGCCGTCCGGGCTGAAGCGGACGCTGTTGATCTTCCAGACGTGGCCGCTGAGCACTCGCAGCTGCCTGCCCTGGGCGGCGTCCCACAGCCGGATGGTGGCGTCGTCACCGGTGGAGGCCAGGGTCGCCCCGTCGGGTGAGAGGTCCAGCGCCTGCACCGCGCCCCCGTGGCCGGCCATGACCTTGACCGGGGCCCGGGTCGCCACGCTCCACTTGCGGATGGAGTGATCGCGGCCGGCGGAGAACAGGTGCCTCCCGTCGTGGCTGAACTGCACCGCCTTGACCTCGGCGGTGTGTCCGCGGAACACCGCCCGCTGCGCGCCGCTGGCCACGTCCCACAGCCGCACGGTGTGGTCGTATCCGCCGGTGGCCAGCAGCCGATCGTCAGGGCTGAAGGAGACCCCCCAGACCTGGGAACGATGAGCCGTGGAGCGCGCATGCTGGCCCCGCACCAGCGGCGACCAACGCCGCGCGGTCTTGTCTCGTCCGATGGAGTAGAGCGACCGCCCGTCGGGGCTGAAGCGCACGCGGGTGGTGCGCGCGGCGTGGCCGCGGTGTACACGGATCTGTTGCCAGGTCCGCAGGTCCCAGATGCGGATCGTGCGGTCGTGGCCGCTGGAGGCGAGCAGGCGGTCTCCCGGCCCGACGTCGAGGCTGTAGATGTGGCCGACGTGGCCCGACAGTTGCCGCAGCTTGCGACCGGAGCTGGCGTCCCAGACGCGGATGGTGGAGTCCCGGCCGGTGGACACCAGCCGGGCGCCCTTGCGAAAAAATTCCACGGCGTAGACGCCGCCCCCGTGCCCCTTTAGCACCTTGTCGGCGCTCCCCGCGGGCAGGCGCCACGTGCGGGCCGTGGTGTCCGAGCTGCCGGTGGCCAGCCGCGCCCCGTCAGGGCTGAAGGCCAGGCTCAGCACGGCCCTCTGGTGCCCGCTGAGCGTCCCTCGCGGGGCTCCAGTGGTGCCGTCCCACAGGCGCGCGGTGTAGTCCCAGCTGGCCGTGGCCAGCAGCGCGCTGTCGGGGCTAAAGCGCAGGTCGGTGACAGCTTTTTTGTGCCCCGATAGCCGGCGGGCGCGCGGCCCGTCCAGATCCCAGAGGGTGACGGCGCCGCTCCAGCACCCCGCCGCCAGCCGCTTGCCGTCGGGTGAGAAGGCCACGGAGAAGACCTGGTCGGGGTGCCCGCGCAGGACCCGCAGCGTCTGCAGCGTCTGGCTGTCCAACAGATAGATCGAGCGGTCCTGGCTCGCCACGGCCAGCTGCTTGCCGTCCGGCGACGGGGCCAGGCCGTAGGGCAGCGCGGCCAGCTGCTTGCGCCAGGTCTGGGGCATGCGATGCAGGCGCCACCAGAGCACGCGCCCCGCGGTGGAGTCGCCGCTCTCCAGGGCGCCGCGCAGCTGGGCGCGAGCCTGCAGCAGGTCACCGCGGTGCATCGCCGAGCGCGCGCCCTCCAGCAGCACCTGGGCCCGCCGAGCCTCGCCGCTGCGGCGGTGCTGTTCGGCGCGATCTCGCTGGCGGCGCGCCTCCCGCCCCTCGTGGGCCAGCACCCCGGCGGCCACAACCAGCAGCGCGATGATCGCCGCCACCAACCCGCGGCGGCGCAGGGTCTGGCTACGCGCCCTGCGCAGCCCCGCCTCGATGAAGCGGTGGGCCAGCTGCGGCACCCGCTCGCCGAGGTTGTCCAGCGCGCGCCGCGCCTCCATCAACCCGGGGCCGCTCCAGACCTCCTCGGCCCGCTGCCCGCGCCGGCGCCACAGCTCGGCGGCCTGGCTGACCTGCTGGATGAAGGCCAGGTCCTCACGGTCCTCCTCGATCCAGCGCGCGAGCCGGGTCCAGGTGTGCATCAACGACTCGTGGATCAGCTCCAGGTGGGGTTCGTCTGCCAGGTCCTCGCCGGTGTCGTCGGACAGGCCCGGGCTGCGGCGGACGGTCAGCAACCGCCCGCTGACCAGGTGCTCGGTGAGCCGGGCCGCGCGGGGCGGCAGCCCGCGCAGCAGGGCGCTGCGCGGCACCACCCGGCGGGTGCCCTCCTGGGTCACCAGGCGCAGCAGCACCTGGCGCACCAGCGACGCCTCGGCGGGGGACAGGCCCTCGAGGATGCTGTCGGCGTGGCTCGCCAGCGCGCCGGCCACGCCCCCGATCTCGTCGTGCACCGAACCGAGCAGCCGCCGGCCCTCGCGATCTCGCCGATCCCACAGGGTGCGCGTGGCGAACTGCAGCAGGGGCAGGGCCGATGGCTCTCCGCTCAAAGCGCGCACCATGCGGCGCGGCAGGTCCTCGGGATCGTAGCGGTAGCCGCGCCGCGCCACGGGGCGGCGAACGATCTGCTCCAGCGCCTCGGGCTGGGGACAGCCCAGCAGCACCGCGTGACCCAGGCTCTCGCGAGCCCGCAGCCCGGTGACCAGGCGGCCGAGGAAGTCGTCGCGCAGCACCAGCACCACGCGCACCGGGTCGTCGGGATCGTCGCCGGCGCCGCAGAGGGCCTCGATGAAGCGGGCCTGGCGCTGCTGGCTGGTCACAAGCGTACAGACCTCCTCCAGCTGATCAACGAACAGCAGCACCCGGCAGCGTCGCTGCCGCGCCAGCTCGCGCAGCGCGAGGTTGAGCTGCATCGGTGAGCTTTCCAGGTGTCGCGCCAGCTGAAGCTCGTGGTGCAGCGTGCCGCCGGTGGCGTCCTCCCCCGGGCGGCCGTATCCCTGACGCACCAGCGCGTGGGCCAGGCTGACAAAGGGGGCGGCGCCGGGCCGCAGGCGTAGCACCAGCCACTGCCCCTGATCCCGCAGCCTCGGGATCACCCCCGCCTGAACGAAGGAGGTCTTGCCCACCCCGGAGGGGCCCACCACGGGGAGCACGGCCTGGGCCCTCATGCGCTCGAGGAAGGAAGCGATCTCGCCGCCGCGGCCAAAGAACAGACCGGCGTGTTGCTCGGAAAACGGCGACAGCCCGCGAAACGGGTTCTGCTCGTCGGTGGCGTCCCCTGCCCCGCCTCGTCGCTGCAGCTCCAGCTGCCGGGCCAGGATCGCGCTCACCCCCGCGGCCTGGGGGCGGGCGGCCGGATCCCGGGAGAGGCACTCCGCCACCAGATTCACCAGCCCCTCGGGGAAGTCCCCGGCCGGACGCAGCCGCGGCACCGGCTCCTCGGCGGTTATCTGCAGGCAGAGCTTGGCCAGGGTGTCGCCGGTGAAGGGGCGCCGGCCCGTGAGCAGCTCGTGGAGCAGCACACCGAGGGACCAGACGTCCGCGGCCCGGGACGAGGCCCCCTCGCGCCACTGCTCCGGGCTCATGTATGACGGGGTCCCGCCTGGCGTCCTCGGCGGCGTCTCCCCGAGGGCGGGATCCTCGCGGTCCAGCAGCAGGCTCGCCGAGAGGCCGAAGTCCACCACCCGTAGTCGCCCGTCTTGCGGCAGCAGCACGTTGGCCGGCTTCAGGTCTCGGTGCAGCACGCCGTGGTCGTGAGCCTCGGCGAGGGCTTCGGCGATGTCCAGCCCCACCCGCACGGCCTCGATCACGCTGAGCCGCTCGCGGTCCAGGCGCTGGCGCAATGTCTCGCCGTCGAGGTACTCCAGCGCCAGGTAGGGCAGCCCGCGCCAGATGTTGGCCGCGTGGATGGTGACGATGTGTGGATGGTTGAAGTGCCCGGTGATGCGCGCCTCGGCCAGGAAGCGCTCGGTGGCCTCGCTCGACCCCAGCACCTCCGGGCGCACGACCTTGAGCGCCACCCGACGCCCCAGCTTGGTGTCACGGCAGAGGTAGACCTCGCCCATGGCGCCGCGCCCGATCATGCGCATCACCTGGAAGTGCTCCACCAGCGTCCCCTCCACCAGCGGATCTCCCAGGCGATACTCACCGGACGCGCCAGCGCGGTCCGGCGCCAGGGCCGCGATCAGCCAGCGGCAGCCGGGGCAGCGGTCGATGTGATCCTCGATGCGCCGCTGCTCGTCCCTGGGCAGCTGCCCCTGGAGGTATTCATCGATGCTGGTTTCGTCTGGACAGCGTGATTCCATGGCCTGGCCCAAGCGGCGATCACTGACGGGGAAGGTGGCGCTCGATGCTGGCGTCGAGCCGGCTCTCGATCAGCCGCATGATGCTGTCGAACTCGTCGCGCGATATCCTCAGCTGCTCCATCAGCGCCTCGCGCGTGCGCGCCAATAAAAGGTCGCGGATACGAGCCAGCCAGCGGGCGGCGGTGGCGCGGTGCACGCCGTGGATCGAGCCGATCTGGTCGATGCTCAGCCGGTCCAGGTAGTGGTAACGGAGGATGTTGCGCTCCCTGCTGGAAAGAGAGGACAGCGCCGCGCCGAAGGCCCGCTTGAACTGCGCACGGTAGCGCCCCTTGAGAAACTCCAGCTCCTGGTTTTCGTCGGGCGACGCCAGGTTGTCGAGGACCTCGTCCTTGAGCTCCACCTCTCGCCGGTGCTTCTTGAGCAGGTTCAGCGCGGTGCGGGTGGTGGTGATGCGCAGCCAGTTACGCAGGTCGCCGCGGCCGCTGTACTGACCAATCTTGGCACCGCGCGACGCCGTGCCCACGAACAGCACGTCTCGTAGCTGCTGTTTGATCTCGTCGGCCCGCGAGGCGGCGTCGGGCAGCCGCGCCAGGGCCGCGTCCACCACGTCGAAGTGGCGGCGCTCCAGCGCGGCCATGGCCGGCGCGTCTCCCCGGGCGCAGGCCATCGCCAGCGCCAGGTCCTCGACGCGCAGGTGCTGCAGGGTGTGGAGCACCTCGTGCTGCGCCGGCATGGTCCGCGCCACGTGGGCCAGCAGCTGCCGAGGCTCCACCGGCTGTCCATCCTCGGCCTCGGCTGCCAGCCGCAGAAGCCTCTGCAGCTGGCGCTCGAGCCCTGGCCCGAGGCGTGCAGCCTCGTCGCGGCGCCCGGACGGAAGGTGGGACACAAACTGCGCAGACAGCTCTTTGGCGTCAGGTGCGGTCATCGGATCCCTCGGGCCAAGTATAGGGCATCATCCCCTCGGCGGTATGCCGGGAAATAAAAAATGCGACGAACCGCGCCGCCCGTTGTCCTCCTCCAAACAGGCCCGGCGGTCCTTGCCGGCGAGCGGATGCGCCGCTCGCGGGCCCCGGCGTCGCGCGGGCCGAGCAAAAGGAGGAAGAGATGCAAACTAAGACACGCGCGGCCCTGACCGGTATGGCCCTGATCTCGCTACTGATCGCCTGCGGGGGCCAGCCGGAGACCGACATCAACACGACGCAGAAACAGGTCGTGGTGGCGGCCGAGGCCTGGCTCGCCTTCTACAGCGACCCGGGTGACTTCATCGGCCAGGGACAGAATCTGTTCGTCACCAGCGCAAACGTGGAGTTCGACGCCCGCCAGCGGGGCGACGGCCTGCAGTTCAATATCAATCGCGCCGGGCCCGGGGCCGCCTGGACTCTGATCCTGGAGCCCAGAGACGGCCAGGCGCTGGCCCCCGGCGTCTACCTTCAGGCCCAGCGCTTCGGCGGTCCGGCCAACGCGGGGCTCGACTTCGGCGGTAACGGCCGGGGGTGCAACGGGGTCACCGGCGAGTTCCTCATCACCGACCTGCAGCGAGACGCTGCCGGTGAGGTGCGGCGCATCTTCGTCAAGTTCGAGCAGCACTGCGAGGGCCGCGCGCCGGCGCTGGTCGGATACCTGTCGTTCAAGGCTCCGGCGGCCGACGGCGACGGTGACGGCGTGGGCGACGCTGTGGACAAGTGCCCCTGCACGGCCAAGGGCTACCCGGTCGACAGCAAGGGCTGCTCCAAGAAGGACTACGCGTTGGCCAGGCTGGGCCGGCTGTGTAAGTAGCCCGCCAGGCTCCCCTTCGGCGAGGAACGCTCGGTGGTCCGTCCTGCACGATCTGCGGTATATTGCCGCCAGGAAAACCCCAAGGAGCGCACCATGACCGACGACGCCACCAGGGTCGCTTGCGACGGCCCCTTCGTTCGCCACCCGGGCAACCCGATCCTCACCAGCGCGGACCTGCCCTACCCCGCCAACACGGTGTTCAACTCCGCGGCCACGGCCCACGCCGATGAGACGCTGTTGCTGCTGCGGGTGGAGGACCGCAGCGGGTTCTCCCACCTCACCGTCGCCCGCAGCGCCGACGGCGTGGGGGGCTGGCGCATCGACGAGCAGCCCACCCTGGTGCGGGACCCCGAGAACCACCCCGAGGAGACCTGGGGCATCGAGGATCCGCGCATCACCTACCTCGAGCGGGAGGACAAGTACGCGGTGACCTATACCGGCTACTCCCCGCGGGGCCCCCTGGTCAGCCTGGCGCTGACCGCCGACTTCCACGGCTTCCAGCGCATCGGCGCGGTGCTGCCGCCGGACAACAAGGACGCGGCGCTCTTCCCGGTGCGCTTCAACCGGCGCTGGGCCATGATCCACCGGCCGGTGTCCACCATGACCGGCGGCGGCGACATCTGGCTCTCGTTTTCGCCCGACCTGCGCCACTGGGGCGACCACCAGCTGCTGATCCAGGCCCGCTCCGGCCCGTGGTGGGACTCGGGCAAGATCGGGCTCTCGCCGCCGCCGCTGCGCACCGACGAGGGCTGGCTGGTGATGTACCACGGCGTGCGCCACACCTGCGCCGGGGCGCTCTACCGCCTGGGGCTGGCCCTGCTGGACCTGGAGGACCCGCGCCGGGTGATCCGCCGCTCGCGGGAGTGGATCTTCGGCCCCTCGCGGCGCTACGAGCTGGAGGGCGACGTGGGCTACGTCACCTTCCCCTGCGGCTGGATCGCAGACGGCGACAGGGTGCGCATGTACTACGGCGCGGCGGACACCTCCATGGCCCTGGCCACGGCCAGCCTCACCGAGCTGCTGGACTGGCTGCGCGAGCGGTCGTAGCCCATGGCCACCATTCGCACGGCCTGCACCTATGACTGTCCCGACGCCTGCGGGCTGCTGGTGGACACCGACGGCCCCACCATCAGCGGGGACCCGCAGCACCCCATCACCCGGGGCACGCTCTGCTACCGCGTGCGCAAACACCTGGACCGGCTCGCGGCGCCGGACCGGCTGCGCGGCCCCCGGCTGAAGACCCCCAACGGGTGGGTCGACGTCGGCTGGGACGAGGCCCTGGACCTGGCCGCAAACAAGCTGGCCGCGGCCCTGGCCGAGCACGGCCCGCCGTCGGTGGTCTTCGTCGGCGGCGGCGGCTCCCTGGGTCTGAGCAAGGAGCTGATGCGGCACTTCTTCTGCTCCCTCGGGCCGGTGACCACGGTCAGCGGCGGCCTGTGCGGCGAGGCCGGCGAGGCGGCCCAGGAGGAGGACTTCGGCGCCGCGGCCTGCCACGACTACACCGACCTGGCCCACGCCGGGGCGGTGGTGCTGTGGGGCAAAAACTTCGTCGAGACCGGCGCGCACCTGCTGCGCTTCGTGCAGCAGGCCCGCGAGCGCGGAGCGACCGTGGTGCTGGTGGAGCCGCGGCGCTCCGAGACCGCCCGCCACGTTGACCGGGTGATCACCGTGGCCCCCGGCGGCGACGGCGCGCTGGCCCTGGCCGCGCTGCGGTTGCTGGCGGATCGCGGGCAGCTGGAGGACACGCAGCGGGCGGAAAACTTTCAGGCCTTCGAACAGGTCCTCTCGCGCCACGACGCGGCGGCCCTGGCCCGGGCCGCCGGCGCCACCATGGACGACGTGGAGCTGCTGGCCGAGCTCCATGCCCGGGACGCGCCCACGGCCACCCTGGTGGGCTGGGGCCTGCAGCGCCACGCCCAAGGCGGCGCCAGCGTACGGTGCATCGACGCGCTGGGCCTGCTGTCGGGCAACGTCGGCCGCCGGGGGGCGGGGGTGAGCTACACCTCCTGGCGCAAGCGGGGCCTGCGCGGCGACCTGCTCTGCCCGCCCTCGGGCCGCACAGTGCGCGCGGCGTACCTCGGCCAGGACCTGTCGGCGCTGGGCGCTCCCCCGGCGCGCTTCGTCTACGTCGCCGGGGCCAACCCGGTGACCCAGAGCCCGGACGCCGCGGCGGTGGCCCGTGCGCTGGGCGACGCGGGCTTTACCGTGGTGGCCGACGCCTTCTTCACCGACACAGCCGAGGCCGCGGACCTGGTGCTGCCCGTGGCGCTGATGCTGGAGGAGGACGACGTGGTCGGCTCCTACCAGCACCACCACGTGGCCCGGGCGCGCAGGGCCCTCGACCCCCCTGTCGGGGTGCGGGCGGACCTGGAGATCCTCGAGGAGCTGGGCCGCCGCGCGGATCTTTCCCCCGATCCCCTGCTGGCAGATCCGGCCGGCACCCTGGCCCGCGTCACCGAGGGCTGGGGCCTCGGGTCCGAGGGCTGGGCGCGGAACCCGGCCCAGGACGAGGTGCCGTTTGCCGAGCGGTTTGCCACGCCGTCGGGCAAGATGCGGTTGATCACCGAGCTGGATGCAATTCTCGGGGGAGGAACCGCAGAGAGCGCGGAGACCGCGGAGGAGTTTCCACTGGTCTTCGTTTCAACCTCGTCGCGCAGGTGGCAGACGTCCCAGCTCGCAGAGGGCGAGCAGCAGGGGCCGGCGCGCTGCACGGTGCATCCCGACGCGGCGGCGGCAGCCGGAGTGGCCGACGGAGAGGTCTGCCAGCTACAGAGCGCCCTGGGCGCCATGGAGGTGGTGCTGCACACCGAGGCGCGCATGCACGCGTCGGCCTGCGTGGTGCAGCGGGGCGGCTGGCTGCGCCACGGCCGCTGCGTCAACGCCCTGGTGCAGGCCCGGGAGACCGACCTCGGCGGCGGCGCCGCGTTTTACGCCCAGCGGGTACGCCTGGCGCGAGGAGCTGTCGGGTAGCTATCACGATCACCGTACAGCCGAGAGCTTGAAGATCTCGGCAACCAGGACAGTGTGGTCGCTCAACTTCTCACCAGCCTCCTCGAGAAATTCGTCCCAGACGTGGAGATGCGCCCGCCTGAACTCATCCGCCGTCAAGCAGCCTTCACCATGGATCAGCCTGGGATCCGGCGTGCCGAACGTCGTCTCGAACACCGCGACCTGGAGGATATTGCATCGAGGTCTCCCCTGCCTGTCGGTCACCGTCATGTGGTGGCCGACGCTGGCGTGCAGCTGCTCGAGCTCATCGGCGGAGTAGAGCACCTTCGGGCAGTTGGTGGCCGTCTTGGTGCCGGCGAGGATCTGACCAATGAGCCGCTCGCCGATCCCTCCGTCGCCCTGCCAGCCGAAAACAGAAGTCCTTTCGTATATCCTCATGATTGACGCCCGCGCGGCCGGCGATTACGTCCGGGCAGTGACAGGACCGAGCTCATCAGGTACATCGATTTGATCCTACTCCAGGGAGAAGGTGCACTGACCGGGTGAAAAGCCGCTCGCCTGCACGAGGTTCGTGCCGTCGAGTTCCCCCCTGATCACCTCGCCGTCGGGGAGGGTGAGCGTGTAGCTCCCGCTGGTGATGGGGGCGCCCTTACTGTCGACCACGCGGATCTTGATCCAGCCCTTCTTTACCTTGGGCGGCGGCGGCTTCTTGCCGGGCGGCGGCTTGGGCGGTTTGGGCGGCTTGGGCGGTTTGGGCGGCTTCGGCGGTGGCACTGTACCCCGGGGGGAGGTCAAGGCGCGTGAGTACTGCGTGCAGTTTCGCGAGTCCGACTGGGCCTTCGTCTGCCGGCTGCTGGAGGAGGAGGGGTTCTTCTACTTTTTCGAGCACAAGCTGGCCGGCAACAAACGGGAGCACCTGCTGCACATCGGCGACGACTACCAGCACCACCTGGACATCCCCGGCGATGGCACGGTGCAGTTCCACGTGGCCGACGCCAGGGTCCCGGCCAAGGAGTACATCTCCCGCTTCTTCTTCAGCGAGGCCGTGCAGTCGGACAAGGTCACGCTCGACGACTACGACTTCAAAAAGCCGAACCTCGACCTGAGCGCCTCCCGCTCCGGCGAGCAGGACAAGCTCGAGGTCTACGAGTATCCGGGCGACTATCAGACCCCGGAGAAGGGCAAGGAGCTGGCCCGGGTCCGCCTCGAAGAGCTCGACGCCACGCGCCAGCTCGGCGAGGGCCAGAGCACCTGCCCGCGCCTGGTGGGCGGACACTGCTTCATGCTCGACAGGCACGAGCGGTCGGAGCTGAACAAGAAAAGGTACCTGCTCACGCGGGTGCACCACTCGGCCGAGCCGCACCAGGGCGAGGGCGTGGGCGGCGGGGTGCTGGAGCGCTCCATCGAGTACGGCAACGAATTTCACTGCATCCCCCGGGACGTGCCCTACCGTCCCGCGAGGTTGACGCCCCGGCCGCGTATCACCGGCGTTCAGACGGCCGTGGTCCAGGCCACCACGGGAGAGATCGAGACCGACGAGCACGGCCAGGTGCACGTGCGCTTCCACTGGGACCGCCGCAGCGGGTCGAAGAAGCAGCTCACCTGTTGGATCAGGGTGGCCCAGACCTGGGCCGGCCCGGCCTTCGGGGCGATGTACGTTCCACGAGCTGGCCATGAGGTCATCGTGGAGTTCATCGACGGCGACCCCGACCGACCGATCATCACCGGCCGGGTGTACAACGGGCTCAACGTGCCGCCTTACCCGCTGCCCAAGGACCAGACGATCAGCACCCTGATGTCTCAGTCCAGCCCCGAGGGCGGCGGCTTCAACGAGGTCCGCTTCGAGGACAAAAAGGGCGAGGAGGAGTTTTTCACCCACGCCCAAAAAGACCAAAACGAGATCGTCAAGGCCAACCAGAACACGTCGGTGGGCGGGGAGCGCACGCTGGCCGTGGGCGCGGACCACGTGGAAGAGGTCGGCGGCGAGTCGGCCCACAGGGTCACCGGCGACCGCACGGTCAAGACCGACGCCAGCTATCAGCTCGACGCCGCCGCCAGCATCAAGGCCAAGGCCGGCAGCAACGTGACCCTCAAGGCCGGCGGCTACCTGCTGGCCCAGGCCGGCGGCGCGGCGGCGCTGGTGGGGGCCAAGGCCCTGGTCAAGGGTTCCAGCGGCGGCGTCGAGATCAACGGCTCGCCCAGCGTCAAGGTCGAGGGTTCGTCCACGGCGGTGGTGTCGGCGCCCAAGGCCGTGCTCAACGCGGGCACCGCGGGGGTCATCGGCTCGGACCTGGTCTGGATCAGGGGCGCCAAGATCGTGCTGGAGGCCGGCCAGATCATCCTCAAGGGCGGGCTGGTGGACATCATGGGCACGCCGGTTTTGATCAACTGCGGCGGCGGCGGCGCCTCGGCCAGCGGGAGCGTGGAGTCGGTGGGCGCCCCGGCCGGAGAGGACCCCTCCGGGGGAGCCGCGGGGGCGGGGGCCAAAGACCGCGGAGGGCGCAACAAGAAACCGGGCGGCGGGGGCGAGGTCCCGCCAGGGGGCGTGGAGCCGCCGGGGGGTAAGATCCCGCCGGGCGGCGTGGAGCCGCCGGGGGGCGAGATCCCGCCGGGCGGCGTGGAGCCGCCGGGGAAGAAGCCGCCCAAGTCGAAGGAGAAGAAGACCGCCTCGTTGATGGTATGGGTCGGCTGGCAGGGCGCCCCCCAGGGGGCGGCCAGCGGCGCCGAGGTCAGCCTGAGCGGGGCCTCGTCCGCCACGGCCACAACCGACGGCACGGGGTTCGCGAACTTCAGCGGTCTGGCCGCCGGCGAGTACACCGTCAAGGCCAGCGGCACCCGCCCCTCGGGGGTCGTGGGCCAGGGGACCGCCGCGGTGACGCTGGCCGAGGGAGAGGCCGCCAAGGCAGCGGTGATGCTCGAGGAGAAGAAGGCCACCGTCATGCTGGACGTGTCCTGGAAGGATACGGGGGATCCGGTCCAGGGCGCCGCGGTGAAGCTCACCGGGCCAAGCGAGATAGAGGGGACCACCGACGCCAAGGGAGAGGCGACCTTCAACGGCGTGAGCATGGGCCAGTACTCCATGACCATCACCGCCAAGCTCAGGAGCGATCCGACCCGCACCACGACCCTGGAGCACTCCCTCGACGTGGACAGTGAAAACGTCGTCGTCTCGGTGGGCCTCGAGGACAGCGCCAGGCAGAAGGCGAAGCTGATGATCGGCGTGTTCAAGGACGGCGATCCCAAGCGGCCCTGCGTGGGGGCCCTGGTCACGCTCTATAACACCGACACCAAGGAACCGGCCGGCGCCTGGAACACCCCGGCCAGCGGCTGGATCACCGGGATCAACACCGACGCCGGCTTTTACTCGATCAAGGGCACCACGCCCGACGACGCCAACTACGGAGACGCCGCCGCCAGCGCCAGGCTCACCGCGGGCAAGGAGCACCGCGTCCCCCTGGCGGTCTACCGGCAGGGGCAGACCACCGTCGCCGGCAAGCTGACGGTCATGACGCTCAACGCCGACGGGACCAAGGCCGATGGCGTCAGGGTCTATCTCCGCAAGGGAGGGGGCCCCGTGGTCGCCGCCGGCAACACCGACAACGGCTCCATCACCTTCGTGCTGGCCGCCGGGTGGTATGGCGTCCATTGCGATTTTTTCCCCCGCTTTCAGGAGGTGGAGGTCCAAAACGGCCAGCGCAGCTCGGCCACCTTCAAGAGCAAGCCCGACAAACCGAGCAACGTGCCGTGGACCCAGTACTTCGATACGGCCTACGTCGGCGCCTCCACCAGGGTCAACGTGGAGAAGTCCAGCCCGCTGATCAAGATCTTCAAGGAGAAGCACTCCAGGCGGTGTCTGCGCTACATGCGAGAGGAGGTCTACCCCATCGTGGCTGCCAACCACCCGGGAGAGGAGAAGTACACCGACCCCAACCTGCACATCTGGTACAACGCCAACAAGGAGAAGGTCGACATCCTGGACGCGCCGACCCCGGGCGGGCCGATCCCGATCCCCTGGGACAAGATCTTCGGCGACGACGAGGAAGAAGACGAGTAGATGTCTGAAACCCGAGTCACCAAGGCGCAGCTGGCGTCCGGCGTCGCGCTGCAGTCCGAGGTCGAACACGAGATCGTGGTCACTGATGTACCGCCCGCCGTGGTCACGCCGGCCATTGCGGCGGCGCCTCCGCTGGTCTTGCTGGACCGCGAGCTGTCCACCGCGCGCAGCCCGGACCCGACGCCGGTGAAGCTCTCGGTCAGCCCGGCGGCCCCGGGCAAGCTCACCTGCGCCCCGGCCTCGCGGGTGGACCTCTTCGAGGACGCGGCCTGCGCCACGGCGTTTTCCAGCGCCGGGACGATCTCGGCGGATAAGCTCTCGAGCGGGCTGACGCTCTATCTGCGCGGCAAGAGCGAGGGCAAGGTCACCCTCACGCTCACCGCCGAGGGCGCCCCCGAGGCCGCGACAAAGGAGCTGGCGGTGGTTTCCGTGGGCCTCGACCTGTACCAGTACAACCAGGCCCGCGAGCCGAAGCGGGTGAAGCTGGACGACGACGACCGCGTGGGCTCCGGCGGCGTGGTGCACGTGCAGTCCAGCAGCGGGGACCACGGCCGCGCGCGGGTCGTGGTCAAAAAGATCGACACCACGACCTGGCCCGCGGGGAGCGAGAGCTGCTCGCTGGTGCTCGACAGCAAGAACAACAGCGGCGCCCTGGCGCTGTACGGCTCGGAGACAGGCGGCGAGGCCCTGAGCTTGCCGCACAAGCTGGCGCGGGCCAGCCTCGCCTCGGACCAGACGTTCTGGGTCGAGGGGACCTCGGCCTGCAAGGCCAGCGGCGACGCGACGCTGCACCTGGGGCTCCAGGGCGCGGGGGCGCCGCTGGGGTTTGGCGACTGGGCCTGCTTCACCGTCATCGCGGTGGTCAAGGTGGCGCCCGGGGGCCAGCTCGACAGTCCGTCGGAGGCCTACGGCAGCGGCAAGTACCGGTCGTACATCAACCTCAAAAAGGACCCCAACGGCCGGCTGATCGAGATCGAGGCGCAGCTCGGTGAAAAGATCGCGGGGATCCCGCTGCACTTCATGCTGCTGCCCCACAGCGGCAACGGCGAGGCCCTGCCGGCATCCTGGAAGCTCCACGCGGACCTGCTGCACCGGGACCGCAGCTCCTCCGCCGACGCGCTCCATTTCATGGCCAAGACCGACGCCAGCGGCCGCGCCTCGCGGAAGGTGCGCCTGTCGCGGGTGGGCGGGGACGTGTTCTGGGCCGGGGTCTACACGACCCAGGACATGCACCTCAAGGATCATCTCCACGGCGACACCGCCGCCAAAAAGCGCAAGCCGACGCTGTCTCAAAAGATCACCGTCTGGCGCAAGCTGTGGTATGAGCTGCGCTGCCTCGAGGGCCGCAAACCCAAGCCCTACACCGCGGCCCACGAGATGTACCGCAAGCTGTTCATCGAGCTGGTGGCCAGTGGGCCGCACACGTTCACCGAGAAGCAGCTGCCGGCCGGCACCGTGTACCCCGAGTGGATGGTGATCGTGCGCGACCCCACGGTCCCTGCCAGCCAGCGCAAGCTGTTGGTGTGCGGCGATCACAACTCGCAGTTCTTCTTCGACCTCACCCCCGAGGATACCAAGCAGCCGCTGAAGCTGTACGTGGTGCTGTGCGACTGGTTTTTGGACCCGGCCGCTGACGTCACCGCCACCCGGGTCATGGCCAAGCAGACCAGCCCCAACTTCGCCACCGAGACCGTGGAGGAGGACCAGCTGGCGACCGTGCTCAAGCCTCCGCTGCAGGGCGGCAAGCTGGTGGTGAGCGGATCGTGGTCCACGCTGCCCGGCGCGCCGGTGTCCGGCTCGGGATCGCTGACCGACGACAACGTGATCATCGACGAGGACCGCGGCTTCACGGACCAGATCAAGGTCAAGCTGCCGGACGAGGCGGCCAAGCTTCTAGCGGCGGGCAAGATCAAGGTCGAGCTGCGGCTCAAGTCCGCAGCCTCCGATACCCTCGGTCTGACCAGGGGGCGTGACATCATCAACAAGTACTATCCAAACTTCCCGGTGATCAACAACGACGTCATGGCGCACGAGATCGGCCACAAGATCAACCAGGCGGTGATGCCGGGGACCCAGCACGCGTCGCTGCGGTGCTGGACTGGATCGCGCATTACGCCGCGGGGAATCAGCGCAAAGGGGTAACGCGAGCGCGAAAGGAGGGCTACGCCGTGGAGTATGCGGAGTACGACTGGCGGCTCAACAGGGCCCGCGAGTGAGGCATGGAGACAGAAGCTAAAAGCTAAAAGCTAAAAGCTAAAAGCTAAAAGCTAATAGCTCTCCCTCAGTCCTCGCCGATCTCCTTGAGCAGGTCCTCGGCCTCCTTGTCCTCCTCATCCTGGGTCTTCTTGCCGTCCTTTTTCTTCGGCTCCGCCTTCTTGGCCGCGTCCCCCTTTTCCTCCTCGTCCACCTCATTGAGCAGGTCGTTGATCTCGTCGTCCTGGTCGTCGCCCTTTTTGGCCCCGTCCTTTTTCGCCGGGTCCTTCTTCTCGTCGTCCACGGCCTTGAGCAGGTCGTTGGGGTCGACCTTGGGCTCATCCGTGGCCGCCGGGGCGCCGGCTTTCTTGTCCAGGGTGAAGGTGGAGATCGGCTCCACGTAGGTGATGGTCAACAGCGCCAGCAGCGCCAACACCAGAAACGGGATGGCCGCCCGGTAGAGGCGCACGATGGGCTGGCGGAAGCGGAAAGACGAGATGAAGAGGTTCATGCACACCGGCGGCGTGGTGAAGCCGACCTCCAGGTTCACCAAAAAGATGATGGCCAGGTGATAGGGGTCCACGTTGAACTTGATCGCCAGGGGCACGATGAGCGGCACGACGATGACGATGGCCGAGAACATCTCCATCATGCAGCCCACCACGAGCAGCACCACGTTGAGCGCCAGCAAAAAGACCCACTTGCTGGTGATGTAGGCGCTGATGGTCTCGACGATCAGCTGGGGCACCTCCTTGTCCACCAGGTAGTTGGTCATGCCCATGGACGAGCCGATGATGACGAGGATGGCGCCGCAGAGCACCATGGACTCCTTGGTGATGCGGGGCAGGTCGCGGATGGGGTGGATGTCGCGGTAGATCACCACCTCGACGATGAGCACGTAGAGCGCGGCCATGGCCGCCGCCTCGGGCACCTTGAGAACGCCGGTGAGGATCAGCGCGATGAGCCACACCGGCAGCAGCACCTCGGGCAGCGCCCCCCACAGGGCCTCGGCCGCGGCCTTCAGATCGAAATCCGACCGGGGCACCTTGGCCACGATGCCCACGCGAACGCACCAGAAGGCGATGACCGCCAGGCCGATGATGCCCGGCACCAGGCCCGCCAGGTACAGCTTGGTGATCTCCACCGTGCCCGAGCCGGTGCCGACCTTGGCCATGGTCATGGTGGCCACGTAGCCATAGATGATCACCGGCAGGCTGGGCGGGAAGATGAGCCCGCGGCTGCCGCTGGAGGTGACCAGGCCGAGGGAAAAATTCCGCGGGTACTTCTGCTGCAGCAGGATCGGCAGCATCAGGCCGCCCAGGGCCACGATGGTGATGCCCGAGGCGCCGGTGAACGTCGTGAAGAAGGCGCAGGCCACCAGGGTCACCAGGGCCATGCCGCCGGGCAGCCAGCCCACCAGCGCCTTGGCGAAGGCCACCAGCCGCCGCGGCGCACCCGACTCGGCCAGCATGTAGCCGGCGAAGGTGAACAGCGGGATTGTGATCAGGGTGTCCATGGCGATGACCTTGTAGATGTCGCCGGTGACGTCGGCCGGCGGCCGCCCGTCCACCCAGAAGCCCACCAGGGCCATGCCAGAGATGATCAAAAATAGCGGCGCGCCGAGCAGCGCCAGGAGCACGAGGACGATGCTGCCCACGGTCATCATGACGCACCCCCCTTGTTGTCCTCCATCTGTGCCTCGAGCTCGTCGAGCATGGCGTCACCCTCCAGCCCGGCCTGCTCCACGGCGTCCCACTCCTTGCCGGTGAGCACCGTGCTGAGGTCGCGGATCAGGCGCAGCAGGAAGTGGAAGGCGATGAGCAAAAACCCGCCGCAGAGGCCGAGCTGGGAGACCCACTCGGGGATGTTGCCGTCCGAGATGCTCTGCGTCAGCGCCGTAAACGCCGTGCCGCCGAACCCCGCGGCCTCCTTGACCACCGCGTCGTAGGCCAGCTCGTAGCACTGCCAGCCGCCCAGGGCCAGCAGGGAGCAGACGATGACGCCGAAGAGTCCAATGAGCACCTTGAGCAGGTACTTGGATCGGCCGGAGAGCACCCGGGAGAAGAGGTCGATGTTGAGGTGCCGCCCCTCGCTGGTGGCCACCGCCGCGCCGAGCAGCCCGAGAAAGAGGGTGGCGTTGAGCAGGGTCTCCAGGGCCCAGGCGAAGCCCGTGTGCCAGATGTTGCGCGAGAGCACCTCGGCCGCGGCCAGCAGCACCATGCCCACCAACATCAGGGCCATGATGATCTCCTCGGCCTTGGCCAGGCTCTTGTCCAGCTTGGTGATCAGTTCCATGGATCGATGGATACCGCGCCCCGGGGTAGGTTGGCAAGAGTGGGGCGGGCTGCGAACGGCCAGCAGCTAACAGCGAGCAGTTACTTTTTGAGCTTGATGACCTTGTTCAGCAAAGCGCGGGTGTAGTACTTGCCCGCGAACTTGTCGGCCACCTTGAGGGCGATGTCCCTGAACTTTTTCTTGTTGGCGGCGGTCACGGGCACCGGCTTGATGCCTGCCTTGATCAGCGCCTTGAGGGCCTTTTTGTTGTCCCTGCGTATTTTGAGCGTCAGGGCGCGGTGGTACTTCCAGGTGATGGCCATGACCTTCTTCTGGTTCGCCGCCGAGATCTTGTCCCAGGTCGCCTTGTTGATCACCGTGGCGCCGATGGCGATGGCCAGCTTGTAGTCGGTGTAGTACTTGACCTTGGTGTACCACTGCAGGGTGAGGCAGGCCAAAGGCGCGTTGTACACCGCGTTGACCATGCCGGTGTTGAGCGCGGGGTAGACCCCGGGCAGGCCGAGGAGCTGCGGCGACACGCCGGCGATCTTCATCATCTTCTTGGAGATCGGGTCGTCCTTCCAGACCCAGACCTTCTGCTTCCTGAGGCTCGGCTGACTGTCGATGGGCTTTTTGGAGAAGATGTAGACCCAGCCCACGTCGCCCCAGCCGAGGAGCACGTAGCCCTTGTTGATGAAGGACATTTCGAACTCGGTCCGCATGGCCTTGCGCACCTTGTCCAGCTCCTTCTCCGTGTCGAAGAGCATCGGCATCTGCAGCACCAGCACCTTGGGGTTGAGCTTGCCGAGGCCCACCGCGGTGAAGGAGCCGCCCTGGAGCTGGCCCGTGCGCATCTTGCGCACCACGTCTTTTTCGTCGCCCTGGACCTGGCCGGCGTAGAACTTGATCTTCACCTCGCCGGCGGTCTCCTTTTTGACCTTCTTCTTCATCTTGTTGAAGATCTTCATCCAGGAAGAGCCGTTGGGGGCCACGGTGGCGATCTTGATCTCCACGGGCGCCGCCAGGGCGGGGGTGGCCAGGGCGAGGATCAGCGCGGGAATCGAGCATTGGGCTATGGTCTTCATGTCCACCTCTTCATCGCAGGGAATCTATTAAAACAGGTCGTCCATCTGCTTGAGCAGGCGGCGCGCCCGGCGCTTGGCCGCCACGTTGGCCAGGTTCTGCTCGGGGTAGATGGACAGGTCGGCCTTGAGCACCTCGCCGAGCAGCTTCTTGAACAGGGCCTTGTCCTGGGTCTGCACGGCCAGGGTCTTGGCGTACATCACGTGGTGCAGCAGGAAGCGGCGCTTGGTCAGCTTCAGGCCCCGCTCGAAGTGCCCCTTGGACTTTTTATGGTCGCCGCCCAGCGCCGGCGAGAGGCTGCCGTAGATCGAGCCGAGGATCATGTGCGGGCCCGCGTCGTAGTAGGCCTCGTCGAGCTCGGCGACCCGCGCGATGATCACCTTGACCTTGGGCACCGAGGCGATGAGCGAGATGTCCTCGCGGTCCAGGCTGGTGGCCGCGGCCAGGGGCATGGCGGTCCAAAACAGCGCCGGCGCGTCGTCCTTGGTGCACTTGGCCAGGGCCGCGTCCAGGGCCTCGCCGCCCTTGTTGAAGGCCGCGGAGAACTTGTGCTGGCGGGTGTCGATCAGGCGCAGCCCGTAGCGGTGCCCGCGCAGGTGCCCCTCCTTGGCGCGCCTGTGGTAGCGGTTGTACTCCGGGGTGTCCTCCTCGGACCGCTCCAGGTGGTCCTCGAGGAAGACCAGCGCGTAGGCGGTGTAGGCCTGGGCCGACAGAAACAGCAGGTCCTGGTTGCCGGGGTCGGCCTCGAGGAAGGCCTCGATCATCTTGATGTTGCCCGGCAGCGCCAGCTCCACCAGGTCGTAGTCCCAGTCCTTTTCGAAGGCCGGCATGGCGCCCTTGAAGACGTCGGCGGTCTGGGCGACCACCAGTTTACGGATGCTGCAGCCGGTCAACGACAGCGCCAGGACAAGGGAGAGGAGGGTGTGCTTTTTCATGATCTTTGCGGCTTTCAAATAGGCAGACGTTCGGTGGCTACCGATATTCATGGATCTGTGTGGCCGAGGTCAAGGACCGATGGAATTTTTGCCTTTATCCCGCAGCGCGCTGCAGCCTCATCCCGGAGCGAAAATCGTTGCGTCCGGGGAGGTGACCGTATATGACCCCACCCCATGGAAGACGCCACCAAACTGATTATCGAAGCACTGGAGGCCGCCCCCAAGATCGTGCCCTCCGGCAAGCACAGCCTGCTGGCCATCGCGGCCCGCGCCCTGGACCCCGAGGCCGCCCTCAACTAGGGGGCCATCGCCCTGGCCCTGGGCCTGCACCCCTCCCTGATGATCCCCATCGTTATCACCGCCGACATGGCCGGCGACAGCCAGTCACGGCGGGAGATGGGCGCCGCGCTCTTTCCGCGCATCACCCTGCGCGTGCGGCCGCCGGTGCTCACCCGCAAGGGCAAGCTGGCCGTGGCCATCTTCTGCGCCGAGCGGCTGCAGGGCGCCGCCGAGGGCGAGCTGGACGATCTGCTGCGGCGTACCCTGGAGCTGGGCCACCAGGCTCTGGACGGCCAGGGGGTCGAGGCCCTGGACCTCGAGCGGCTCACCAAGGAGGCGTTGGAGCTTCAGCGGATCAAGGTGGTGCCCGTACAGAAGGGCAGCAAGAGTAAGATGGGCGTGCCCGACGAGGAGGCGTGCAGGCGGCGGGGGGCCCAGGCTGTGCGGGCCCTGCTGGACGGCATCTCGGACAACGCCAAGAGCCAGCACCTCTGCCCCACCGTCGCCGGTGAGGTGGCCTGGACCCTGGGTGCTGCCCTGGGCCTGGACAAGGCCGTGGACTTCTGCGTGGACCTCGCCGCCTTCATCCACGACCTTCCGCCGGAGATGGCCGAGGCCCCCCAGGCCAACTAGCTTTCAGCTTTCAGCTGTCAGCTGTCAGCTCCCATTCTTCACGCCACGGTTTTCTGGCGTCCCGACTCCTTTTTCCCCCGCCGTTTGATGAGCTGGCTGCGGATTCGCTCGCAGGCTGTTGATATGACATGGGGCAGGTCGTGCCCCTCGCAGTGACCGTTGTACTCTCCGCGGCCCGCCGCCAACCAGAGGTTGACCTTTCGCGCCGCACCGTCCCCCTCGATGACCGCGCGGAACCTCGCCGGGCGGTCGAGCAGCCGCTCGAGGCGGCTCATATTACGCTCCAAATGACTGGCAGCGCTCGCAGATTCTGATCTATCCAGCCCCCTGAAGGTCGTCCTTAGCTTCATCCCCGTCTCCTTTTACGTCCGTTTCCAACCAGGCCGCATCTGCGGCCGACAGCTAATGGTTAAGGTCGTTATTTAACAGGCTTAGGGAGGATCATGTATATGGTGTGACCCTGCCGGTGTACCCGCAGCAGAACCCGGCCACGGGCCGCCGCGTATACCTTGTGGAACTGGGCCACGCTGGTAATAGTAACCCGATTTACCTCGGAGAGCACGTCGCCCTCTCGCAGGCCCGCGCTGGCGGCCAGACCCCTGCGGTCGATGCGGTTCACCACGACGCCGGCGCGCACCCGGGGGGAGACTGAGTAGCGCTGCCGGGCCTGGCGGGTCAGAGCCCCCACGGAGAAGCCTCCGCCCCGGGGGGAGTTGCCGGCGAAGCGTGCTGCTCCGGACGACAGCGCGCCCAGCTTCACCGACAGCCGGATCCTTTTCTGCTTGCGATACAGCTCCAGGGCCACGCGCTTGCCCGCCCCGGCGGCGGCCACTGTGTTGCGCAGGCGGTGCACCGTGTCCACCCTCTGGCCGTCGATCTTGACCACCAGGTCGTCCCGCCGTAGGCCGGCCTTGCCCGCCGGGCTGCGGGGATCCACGTCGGTGATCAGCACGCCCTTGTGGGTCGGCAGGCCCAGGGTCTTGGCCATCTCCCGGGTCGGCTCCTGGATCACCACGCCCAGCCAGCCGCGCCGCACCTTGCCGTGCTTGAGCAGGCTGCGGGCGATGGGGTTGACCATGTTGGTCGGGATGGCGAAGCCGATGCCCTGGTAGCCGCCGGTGCGCGAGAGGATGGCGGTGTTGATGCCCACCAGCTCGCCGCGCATGTTCACCAGCGCGCCCCCCGAGTTGCCGGGGTTGATGGCCGCGTCGGTCTGAATGAAGTCCTCGTAGTCGACGATGCCCATCTTGCCCCGGCCCTTGGCCGAGACGATGCCCATGGTCACGGTCTGGCCCACGCCAAACGGGTTGCCGATGGCCAGCACCACGTCGCCGAGGCGCAGCTTGTCCGAGTTACCCAGGGTGATCGGCTTGAGCCCCTTTGCCCCCTTGAGCTTGAGCACCGCCAGGTCGCTCTTTTCGTCGCGGCCCACCACCTTGGCCGAAAAGCGCCTCTTGTCTGCCAGCACCACCTCGATCTTCTGCGCCCGGGCCACCACGTGGTTGTTGGTGATCACCACCCCGTCAGAGCTGATGATCACTCCGGAGCCGAGGCCCTTGCGGTACCGCGGCGCCGGCGCGCCCCGGCGGCCGAAGAAGTCGCGAAAGAACGGATCGGACGTCAGGGGGTTTTGCGGCGCGTTGACCTTGATCTTGGACGCGATGTTCACCACGCTGGGCAGGGCCCGCTCGGCCACGGTGGCCACCGACGGGATGCCCCCCGGCGCCGGCTTGATGCCCTGGGCCAGCACCGGGTGGGACGAAAACCGCACCGGCAGAGACGAGGCGTTCTGCCCCACCACCAGAAAGAACGCCACCACCGCGGCCACCCCCATGCCGGCCCCCGCCACGAACACTGCACCGGGAGAGCGCACGCGCTTACGAAATGCAAAGAAGCTCATCAGGTTCACCTCCAGGACATGATCCCTATTGGGTCATGTTACAGGTTGAACCCGGTCAGTCTCCCGGGCATTCCCGGAGGGGGCTGCGCTGTGATCGTGATCGCCCCGCGCGTGACCGTGAACGTGAACTTGAACTTGAACGAACCCCGTGCTCGTGACCGCGCTGCCATGTTTCGGTGGCGATCACGAGGGGACGGACACGGGCACGTGTAGGTTTGACGTGCAGGTTCAGGTGCACGTTCACGTGTACGTTTACGATCACGTTTACGTTTACGAGTACGTGTACGTGTACGTGTACGTGTACGTGTACGTGTACGTGTACGTGTACGATCACGTTTGCGTGTACGTGCTCTATGCGTCGAGGACCGACGCTTACGAAGGAGCTGAGATTCCCCCCTGGATCAAGGCGCTACTTGTCCAGCCAGTCGGCCTCGGACTCCTTGTTCTGCTCCTTGTGGGACCAGGAGATCTTGCGATAGCGGAACTGCAGGGACTCCAGGTCCGGCTTGTCGCTGGCGTTGAGCGCCAACTCCTTGTACTGGCGAACCTCAACCAGGCGGGCGTCGGTAAACTCGATGGTGAACCAGTGCTTCCGCTTGCCGTCGCGGGTACGGTAAAAATCGATCTTGCCCGCGCAGATCTTGTGCTCGTTGAGCGCCTGCTGCA
>PVBE012473830.1_pt1 | contig 33272 bp, 23 predicted proteins | sample 1631181 | NCBI WGS metagenome assembly PVBE01 (sample SAMN08397723, study PRJNA350692) | Marine metagenome, whole genome shotgun sequencing project. | isolation source: water | place: Pacific Ocean | collected 2012-04
ACCATTGAAATATTGATAACTTCCTTAACGCTTCGCTAGAAGTTACCAACATTTCAACAGTCAAGAAACAACATCAAAAAAAGTAAAAGTGTCTATAAATAAAAAAGCTAAATTTGTCCAAGAGGGTTTGAAGTCAAACACATTTCAAATATTTGATACTACTACTATTTTGCTAACAGGAACTACCAATGACGGCTGTACTTTAACTGATAGTGTAAAATTTTATACTAAACCACCACCAGAGGTGAGCTTCTCGGGTTTATTACCAGTTTATTGTGAAAACGATACTTGGTCCCAACTTACAGGTACACCCATTTATGGGATTTTCTACGGACCTGGAGTTGTAGGTGACAAATTCTATCCGCAAAGTGCCGGGCCAGGTACTCATGATATAATATATGCCTACGTTAATACTGAAAGTTGTACTGGTTACGATACTAACACTACTATTATTTATGAAAATGGTGGCTCCATTGATCTTGGTCCAAATTTTACTATTCTCCCACAAGATACTGCAATCCTTGATGCAGGCCCCGGCTTCGATAGTTATTTTTGGACCACAGGTGCTACATCACAAAGTATTGTGGTTTATGGTGATGAAAAATCACCAGGAATATATAAATATGCAGTTATGGGAGTAATTAATGGCTGTTCAACAGGAGGGAATGTATTTATAACTTTCGAAAATCCTGATGGTTATAACGAGCAACATATTAATGGATTAACAATATTCCCTAATCCAAATGATGGAAGCTTCACTATTAAATTTAGCAGTCTTGAAAAAAATATCGATTTAAATATTTTAAATCTACATGGCAAAATATTGTATGAGAAAAATAACGTTTCGTGCAACGAAGAATGCAAAATTGATATTCAGCTGAATAGCCTTGAATCTGGCATTTACTTTCTCCGTATTACAACTCCTAAAGGAGTGAGTACAGCTAAAATTGTTGTGAATTAATTTTTACATTTGCCACAAACTTTTTAACATGGCAAAAATATTAGGAATTGGTAACGCATTGGTTGATGTGCTGACCCAACTTGAAAATGATCACTTGCTATCTGAACTTGAGCTCCCAAAAGGAAGCATGCAACTTGTTGATGCAGAAAAATCAGAAAAGATTCAAAAACAAAGTAAAAATTTAAAAAAGCAGTTAACATCTGGTGGTTCAGCAGCCAATACAATACATGGTCTGGCGAAATTGGGAATCCAAACAGCCTTCATTGGAACAGTAGGCGAAGATGAAACCGGAAATTTCTTTCATAACGATTTGGTCAATAACAATATCACCCCACAACTTACAATAAGTAAGTCCCCATCAGGTATATCAAATGCAATGATAAGTAAAGATGGAGAACGCACTTTTGGCACTTTTCTAGGTGCCGCTATTGAACTTTCTGAATCTCATATTAACGATAACCAATTTACCGATTATGATATTTTACATGTTGAAGGCTATTTAGTTCAAAATCATATTCTGCTGGAAGCCATTTTGACAACCGCCAAAAATAATGGATTAAAAATTTCGATCGACCTTGCTAGCTATAATGTTGTAGAAGACAACCTGGAATTTTTAAAAAAAATGGTTGTTGATTATGTTGATATAGTTTTTGCAAATGAAGAAGAAGCTAAAGCCTTTACTGGAAAAGACCCTGTGGATGCCCTAGATGAAATCTCAAAAATTACGGATATTGCAATTGTCAAAACAGGCAGAAAAGGATCATTAATAAAGCAAGGAGATACAATTGTTGAGGTTTTGGTTCAGGAAATAGAACCTGTTGACACTACCGGTGCCGGTGATTTATATGCAGCAGGTTTTCTTTATGGACTCATAAATGATTTTAGTTTAAAAAAAGCCGGAGAAATTGGTTCACTTCTAGCTTCTAAAGTAATCGGAAATATAGGGGCCAAGATTTCTGATGAGAATTGGACTAAAGTCAGGAAAGAGGTTGGTTTATGAGTGTTGAATGAAAAATGGTGATCTTCGACTTCCGAAATATAATTTATTACATATTAGACCCACTATAAATTAAGGTCAATTATCTTCATGTTAAATTTAATTTATTACATTTGCGCTCCTAAATTATGAAGGTGCTAACTAACTAATAATTTGAATTTTACATTGCAACAGGAATATATCAAACACTGTTGATTTATTTTAGATACAAAAATTAAAATTTCAATCGCAAAAATAACTGAAGGATGAAGGTTTACGAAACTAAAGATATTAGAAATATCGCTCTAATTGGAGGGGCGAAATCGGGGAAAACCACAATGGCTGAAGCCATGATTTTCGAGGGGAAAATGATAAACAGAAGAGGAAGCGTAGATGATAAAAACACAGTTTCTGACTACAGAGCAATCGAACTGGACCGTCAACATTCGGTACACTCTTCGTTATTATACACTATTTATAACAACAAGAAAATAAATATTATTGATGTACCTGGATTTTCTGATTTCGTTGGTGACACAATAGCCGCGTTAAATGTTTGCGACACTGCACTTTTTATGATTAACGGACAAAGTGGTGTTGAAGCTACCACTGAAACTGCATGGAAACAAACCGAACTTGCTGGATCTCCTACGATGTTTGCCATAAACCAGCTAGATCACCATGGTGCAAATTTTAATGAAACTATTACCTCACTCAAAGATTATTTTGGAGATAAAGTAACTATAGTTCAATATCCTACAAATGCAGGTGAAGGATTTAATACTATCATCGATCTTATTCTTATGAAGCAATTGACGTTTAATGCCGAAGGTGGTGAGCCCAAGGTAAGCGACATTCCTGATTCAGAAAAAGACAAAGCAGAAGAATTACATCTTACTCTTATTGAAAATGCAGCCGAAGGTGATGAAGCACTAATGGAAAAGTACTTCGAAAACGATACACTTACACTTGAAGAAATGAGAGAAGGTGTTAGATTGGGGATGATTAGCAGATCTATATTTCCAGTACTGTGTACTGCTGCCAAACATGGTATTGGTGCAACTCGATTAATGGATTTTATCACAAATTCATGTCCGGCTCCTGATGATATACCTGAGAGAAAAACAACTGATGGTACAGGATATAAATGCAATGCAAGTGGACCTGTTGCTTTGTTCGTTTTTAAAACTTCTGTTGAACAACACCTTGGTGAAGTGTCATTTATTAAAGTTTACGGAGGCAATCTTAAAGAAGGTATGGACCTAATTAATCCAAGAACATCTAACAAAGAAAGAATTTCACAGATGTTTCTGTTGAACGGTAAAAATCGCGAAAAGGTTGAAAAAGTTAGTGTCGGCGATATAGCTATAACTATAAAATTGAAAGATGTTAGAACTGGTGATTCACTGATGGATCAAAAAATTGCAAAGGCAGGGTTTGAACCTCTTAACCTACCAGTTGAAATTTATACAATGGCTTTGAAGGCAGTTAATAGTTCTGACGACGAAAAAATTGGCATAATTCTAAACGAAATGCATCGCACTGACCCAACTATAAATATTGAATATTCACGGGAGTTAAAGCAGATGCTAGTTAAAACACAGGGTGAGTTTCATTTAAACACAATAAAGTGGTATATACAAAACATACATAAAATTGAAATTGAAACTGCTTCACAAAAGATACCTTATAGGGAAACAATAACTAAGACTGCTAATGCCGACTACCGACATAAAAAACAATCGGGTGGTTCAGGGCAGTTTGGAGAAGTTTACTTAAGGATAATGCCATTTGTTGAAGGTTACAAAAAGCCAACAGATATTCCAATACGTGGAACAGATATTCATGAATTACCATGGGGTGGGAAGTTAATATTTAACAACAGTATTGTTGGGGGAGCTATTGACACTCGCTTTCTTCCAGCTATCTTAAAAGGTATAATGGAGCGAATGAATGAAGGTCCGTTAACTGGTTCTTACGCACGTGACATTATAGTATATATTTACGATGGTAAAATGCATCCCGTCGACTCAAACGAAATCTCATTTAAGTTAGCTGGTCGTTTTGCATTTAGCCAGGCTTTTAAAACTGCGGGACCAAAGATAATGGAACCCATCAATGATGTTGAAATTAGTGTACCTGAAGATATGATGGGTGCCGTTATGACTGATTTGCAAGGCCGTCGTGGAATTATTATGGGTATGGATTCTAAAGGACGAAATCAGATTATTAGAGCTAAAATACCTGCAGCTGAAATGACCAGGTATGCTACTTCGATAAGTGCTATTACATCAGGTAGAGGTACTTTTTCCTCCAATTTTGATGAGTATCAACAAGTACCTTCTGATGTTCAGGAGCAACTACTTAAAACCTACGAAGAATCTCAGCAAGAAGAAGAATAAATTATTTTAATTTGATTGAAAAGGGGTTTGTAGGTTTATATCTGTAAATCCCTTTTTTCATGCATCCGAAATTATCCTTACATTTGTTACAATTGAGGTTAAAGGAAAATTAATGAAACTCCCTTCTAAAATACTTTTAATAATTATTACCCTTGGTTCAGTATTTAATGCAGTTTCTCAATCCAATTTTGTAACTGACAGCCTTTTAAAAGAACTTGAAAATACCCACAAAGTAATTGATAAAATAGACCTCTATAGTGCTCTTAGTGCTAGACATAAAGATATCGATCTAAATAAAGCTAAAGATTTTGCCAAAAATGCACTCATCTTAGCCGAGAAAACAAATACTATTTCAAAACTAGGAATTATATATACGTATTTGGGAGAATTTGCATTGTTAGAAGATAGTATTACAGTGGCAGAGGAGATGTTTAAAAAAGCCGAAGAATACCTTACTACCACAAATAATCCAAAAGAGCTAATTTCAGTGTACTTATTAATTGGAAACAGGTACATTGAAAAAGACAACTATGCCGAGGCCATGAAATACTACATGAAAGGTATAGAAACTTCAGAAATGAATAATGAAAAGAGCAAATTACCAAATCTGTTCAATAACCTTGGTGTGGTTTATTTAAATATTAACTACCCTGAAAAGGCACTTGACCTGTATTCACAAGCGTTAAAGCTCTTTGAAGAAGCACGAGACACAATGAACGTTGCTGGCACAACTACTAATATCGGTTCTATTTACATCCAATTAGGACAAAACGACATTGCTGAAACATATTATCAAACAGGCTATAAGTTGTTTAATGATTTTGGAAGTATTGAAGGAATGGCCCATTCTCAGCTAAAGCTTGGGCTTCTTGATATGTTAGAGCAAAATTATGATAGTGCAGCAGTGCATTTGTCAAATAGCTTAAAAATTCAAAAGGAACTTGAAGTAATTTATTCAGGATCAAAATCCTTTTTCATTGCTGAAACATATATAAACTATGGAATAGTTTTACTTAAACTTCATAATTATATTAAAGCAAAAGAATACTTGCTTGAAGGATACGATATTGCTAAAAACGCCAATCAATACCGCCTAATTGCACTTTCGGCTAAATATTTGAGCAACTATTACCAAAACCAAAATGAGCCAAATTCAGCATTAAATTATAGTCGAATATTTAAGCAATATTCAGACTCAAATTACAATGAAGAAAATGTTAGAAAACTAACCCAACTGGAAATGCAGTACCAGTTTGACGTAAAACTTAAAGAAGATGAACTCGACAGAAAAATTCAGGCCCAACAACAAGCACGAAAAAATCTAATATATTTAATAATTAGCGGAAGTTTATTTTTTATCCTCATTATCGTCATTTTACTATTAAGGCTTGAAAAAATCAGAAAACGAAAAGCTGAACTTGAGAAAAAGAATCTAACCAACAAATTGGAGCACACAAATAAAGAACTGACCACACATGTCATGTATTTGCTCCGAAAAAATGAGTTTATAATCAGGATTGCTGAAAAACTCAAAATTGCAAAACTCGATGCCAAAGTAGAAAACCAAAAAATTCTCACCGAACTCATTAAAGAGCTTGAGTCAAATTCAACGATGATATCGTGGGAAGAATTTGAAGTTAGGTTTCAAGAAGTATATACTGGATACTACACAAAACTGAATACAAAATTTCCTGACTTAACCCCCAATGAATTAAGATTGTGCGCTTTCTTCAGGTTAAACATGACAACCAAAGAAATTGCTGCCATTACTTACCAGTCAACCAATAGCATAGTTGTAGCCAGATATCGACTCAGAAAAAAATTGGGCCTCGAAAAAGAAGAAAATCTTGTAGGTTTTTTATCTAAGATATAATTCTTCCAGGTATCCTAAACAACAATTTAACAATTCAGAATCGTTGCTCCTGTAAAATCCCCAAGCCTTTCTTGCTGATATCCTGTCAATTACATCCTATTGTATATAGTTTGTAATCACTCAGTATATAATAAGTAAAGAGTTAAGCTATGATTATCATTTACATCATCCCTTTCTTTGCATTTCAAAAATGAAATAAAGATTATGAATAAGAATAAGGATAAAAATCAAAGTAATACTTCGCATACAAAAAAACTCGAAGAAGTGATTCGTCAGAAACAAACCGAATCCGAAGCACTAAAGAAGTTAATGGTGTCATTAGAAAATACAGAAAAGAAAAAAACCAAAAACAAATAATCTTAAAAAACTGAATCATGAAAAAAATTATTACGTACTTAGTATTAATATTTGTGTTTATTGGCAACCTGGCCAATGCACAACAAAATGGATGGGTATCCATAACAACACCAACTAGTTTTATATTGTTTGATATCAGCTTTCCTCCAGGACAAAGTGATATTGGCTATGCTGTTGGGATGAGTTCAACTTATAATGGTGATGGCGTCATTCTGAAAACGACTGATGCAGGTAATACGTGGGTAGAAATTTCTACGGGAACTATTCCTGGCCTTGAAGCTGTTTGCTTTACTGATGTAAACACCGGTTATGCTGGTGGTTGGCAGAACTATTTTATAAAAACTACGGATGGGGGGGTCACGTGGACTACTCAAATTATTGATCCGGGTATTTGGTATTTTAGGGACATTGAATTTTGGGATACCAATAACGGAGTAGCTGCTACTGCCGATCCTGATATTTATGTTACTTCAGATGCTGGAGCAACCTGGACATTGGCAACAGGGTTATCACAGAATATTCAAGCTGTAACTTATGCGGATGCGAGTACTTTATTTGTAGTAGGAGGTGATGAAAAAATCAGTAAATCTACAGATGGTGGACAAACATGGAGCAGTATCTATACCGGAACATTTCAATATATGTTTATGGGTGTTGAATTTTTAAATGCCAACTATGGTATGGTGATGGGAGAAGATGGCAAGGTTATGATTACCTCAGATGGAGGATCAAACTGGACAAATACAAATGCAGGAGGCTACGGTTTAATGCGAGGTGCTCATATTTTTAATACTGACAGTGCTTATGTGTGTGGTACTCCAGAAGAACTATACAAAACTCTAAATGGTGGAACAAACTGGAATTCTGTTTGGACGGGAAGTAATGCTGCTTTTTACGAAGTAAAATTTACAGATGATAATATTGGTTTTGTTTGTGGTTCGCAAGGAACAATGCTTAAAAACGAACCACCTTTTACTGCTGATTTTTCGGCTAGCACTGACACTGTTTGTGTGGGAAATACAGTTGACTTTACCGATCTTTCAGCTGGTGGACCAACCTCATGGAGTTGGACGTTTGAAGGTGGGACACCGGCAACTTCAACAGATCAAAACCCAACTATAACATACAATACTGCAGGTGATTTCGATGTCACTCTTGAAGTGTCAGATGGCACTAATACTAATACTTTGCTTGTTGTCGATATGATTCATGTTATGGTAGCACCAGTAGCACCGGTAACACCAACAGGTTCTACTGTTCTTTGTGGTGGAAGCACAGCAGAATATACAACAGAAAGTGTTGCAGGTGCTGTATCCTACTATTGGGAAGTAGTTCCTTCAGATGCAGGAACAATATCAGGCACCGATACAATTGGAACGTTTAATGCTGATGATAGCTGGACAGGAGATTACACAGTAAAAGTTAAGTCAACTAATTTCTGCGGATGGGGTCCTTTTTCAAATACACTTAGTTGTACTTTAAACTTTAATCCTTACGCATTTCAGTTGAGTGAAGGTGGTGGTTATTGCTCTGGCAGTAATGGAATTGAAATAACTCAAGACGGGTCGGAAACTGGTGTTGATTATGAACTGTTTCTGGATGGTACAACTACAGGTATAGTAATTGCAGGCACAGGTAGCTCAATTAGTTTTGGCTATCAAACTGGGCAGGGAATATATACAGTTACAGGCACAGCTGGTACATGTTCAGAATTCATGATCGGAACACCATATATATTTGTGGAATTTGTTCCTGAACAAGCCACTACACCGGAAGGCCCAGCAACTGTTTGTCAAGCTTCAACAACTGAATATTCTACTGAATCTATATTTGCTTCAGATACGATATACTGGTCTTTAACCCCAGTTGAATCAGGTATTATTACCGGAAGTGGTGAGAATATTTCCATAACCTGGGATACAGATTTCACCGGAGTAGCCTCTTTAACAACTCAAGGATATAATGACTGCGGATTTGGTAATGAGTCTGATCCTTTAGAGATTACAGTGTCAGCTATTCCTTCTCCAGTAGTTGATGGTCTAACATTAGTATGTGATGAAGAAGAAAGCGATTATTCAACCCCAGACAACCCAGGAAGCACATATTTATGGACAGTAACCGGTGGCGATATTGTTAACGGTTCTGGAACCTACCAAATAACAGTATTATGGGGTGATCCTGGCATTGGTAATGTTGAAGTAAGTGAGACAATAGGTGATAGTTGCACCGGAACTTCCGAACAGGTAGAAGTTACAATAGACGATTGTACAGGTTTAGATGAGATTACTTCTTCAGAATTCAATATCTATCCTAATCCTGCAAAAGACATGCTAAATATCAATTTTTCAGTGGATTTAAATGATAAATACACTATCACTATTCAAAACTTGCTAGGACAGATTACTTCAACATTAACAGGAGTTGGAACAGGAGAACATCAATTACAAAGCATAAACACATCGGGTATGCCGAAAGGTCAATATATAATTAGCATTGTATCTACAAATGGAAGTTATGCTCATGAAAATTTTATCGTAATTAATTAAACATTAATCTGTTTATTCCTGAATCAGCCAACCAAGGATTACAGTTAGTGAAACGATTTGATTAATGTTTTTTTAACAAAAGAGCTGCTTAAAAAATTTTAAGCAGCTCTTTGCTTTTTATATAAACATGTATCCTTTACAAAGGAATATTCCCATGTTTTTTTGGTGGTGAATTATCAGTCTTATTTTTAGTCATTTCAAGAGCCTGAATAATCTTTTTACGCGTTTCGTTTGGGTAAATTATTTCATCGATATAACCTAACTCGGCGGCCTTATATGGACTAGCAAAATTATTACGGTATTCCACAACTTTCTCTTTTCTTTCTTCTTCAGGCATATTTCTATAGATAATGTTAACTGCACCATCAGGGCCCATTACGGCTATTTCGGCAGTTGGGAATGCATAATTTACATCAGCACCAATATGTTTACTTGACATCACATCATAAGCACCGCCATATGCTTTACGAGTTATAATTGTAATTTTTGGAACAGTAGCTTCTGCGAAAGCATAAAGTAATTTAGCCCCATGTTTTATAATTCCCCCAAATTCCTGTGCAGTTCCCGGTAAAAATCCTGGTACGTCTTCAAATGTAATAAGAGGAATATTGAATGCATCACAAAAACGAACAAATCGGGCAGCTTTTGTAGAACTGGCAATATCGAGTACTCCAGCAAGAACTGATGGCTGATTTGCAACTACACCAATTGGCTTACCCGCTATGCGAGCAAATCCAACAATGATATTCTGCGCATAATGAGGTTGAACTTCGAGGAAATGATTATCGTCAATAACCGGCATTATTATTTCAAACATGTTATACGGCTTGTTTGGATCTTTTGGAACAACTGTGTCAAGTTTTGAGTCAGTCCTTTCAAGGTCATCTGTACAAACCTTCTGTGGTGGATCTTCCATATTATTTGAAGGAAGGAAACTCATAAGTTCCCTTATCATCATCATAGCCTCTTCATCGTCTTCGGCTGTAAAATGCGCAACGCCTGATTTCTTATTATGAGACATTGCACCACCAAGATCTTCCATTGTTACATCTTCATTTGTAACTGTTTTTATTACATCAGGACCTGTTACAAACATGAACGATGTATCTTTAACCATCAGGATAAAATCGGTGATGGCAGGTGAATAAACAGCACCTCCAGCACATGGTCCTAGTACTGCAGAAACTTGAGGAATAACTCCTGAGCTACGCACATTTCTGTAAAAGATGTCTGCATATCCTGCAAGACTTTCAACACCTTCTTGAATTCGTGCACCTCCTGAATCGTTAAGGCCAATTACTGGAGCGCCCATTTTCATGGCGAGATCCATTATTTTGATAATTTTATCAGCGTTTGCACGGCTAAGAGAACCACCGTAAACGGTAAAGTCCTGAGCAAAAACATACATTAAACGGCCATCAATTTTACCATAACCAGTAACAACACCATCCCCAAGAGTTTTATTTTTTTCCATTCCAAAATCAGTACAGCGATGGGTCATGAATTTATCAATCTCAACAAATGTACCTGAATCCAGAAGTTGATTAATACGCTCTCTTGCTGTCAGTCTACCAGCTTTATGTTGTTTATCAATTCGTTGCTGTCCACCACCTAGCTCAGCTAATTTACTTTTTTCCTCAAGTATTTCTAGTTTTGATTTTAGGGACATAATTTCTTTAATTTATTACGTTAATGGTTAAATGAATGGTTAATCTTAGTATTCTTTTACTCTAACATTATCAGGGGTTGATCACCCTCTATATTATCACCTTCTTTAACCAATACTTCTTTAATTAATCTGTCTTTAACAACCTTATATTCGCTCTCCATTTTCATAGCAGAAACAACAATAACTGTATCTCCACCTGCTACTTTATCACCCTCTTTTACAAGAATTTTAACAACCTTGCCGGGCATTGGTGTTGAGATAAATGCGTTATCCTCATCCTCGGATTTTTTTCGACTGTTTTTATATCTCGTCTCAGCATCAATAATATCAATATCAAAAGAGTTATAAAGGGATGTAACATAATATTTATTATTACCCTTTTTAACTAACTCAACATTATATGATATTCCATCATGAATAATTGAATAAACTCCTTTTTCAACTTCAACGATATTGACTTTATAATTTCTATCGCCAATAGACACTTCAATAAGATTACCATCAGTATTAAGCAACCTTATGTCTGATATTTGATCACCAACTTTAATTTCGTATCCCATAATTAATTTACAATGAAGTTATTATAAACGTATGACATTTCTTTTTCTTCCGAAAATCTTCCAATTATTAACAGGCGGATTACAATTAGGACTCCCATTACGCTTATCAATATTAGCCAGATAGTTAATGAAAGCAGCAATAGCAGAAATATCTTCCTCCTTCTGTGAAACTTTTTTAATTGGCTTTAGATATTTCTCATTGTTCTGAATAAAATGAGTATTGTATCTTCCGTTAACAAAGTCAGGCACATCTAGTATCCTATACAAAAAAGGAATAGAAGTCTTAATTCCGGTTATCTTATAAGCATATAATGCACGCTTCAATCTGTCAATAGCTTCAGAACGTGTTGGTGCCCAAACTATTAATTTGGAAATCATAGGATCATAATATATTGGTATTTCGTAACCAGTATAAACATATCCATCATGCCTAACCCCAATACCTAATGGTTCAGTAATATGTTCAATTGTACCAGGATTTGGCATAAAATTATTATCGGAATCTTCAGCATATATTCGGACTTCAATTGCGTGGCCGGTTTGTTTAAGGTCTTCCTGTTTAAACTCTAGCTCTTCACCATTTGCAATATTTATCTGAGTTTTTACAAGATCCACTCCAACTACCATTTCAGTAACTGGATGCTCAACCTGAAGTCGGGTATTCATTTCAAGAAAATAGTAATTCAATTCATCATCAACTATAAACTCGATAGTACCAGCTCCTGAATAATTTACCGCTTTTGCAGCTGCTACTGCATGTTTGCCCATGTCATCCCTAACTTTCTCAGTCATTATAGGTGAAGGTGTTTCTTCTACTACTTTTTGATGACGGCGTTGCACTGAACATTCACGTTCAAACAGATGAACACAATTTCCATGTTTATCGGCAACAATTTGAAATTCTATATGATGAGGAGAGTTAATATATTTTTCAATATATACTTCATCATTTGAAAAAGCTGATAACGCTTCCGATTTAGCAGATGTTACGGCAGAGACAATGTCTTCTTCTTTCGTAACAAGCCTCATACCTTTGCCTCCACCACCCGCACTCGCTTTAATCATTACTGGCAATCCAATTTCATTTATAATCTCAACTGCTTTTTCTAAATCAGTTATAGGTTCTGTAGTACCAGGGACAACAGGAACATTTGCGCTTTGCATTTTCTTTCTTGCAGTAATTTTATCGCCCATTGTATCAATAGCATAGGCCGATGGCCCAATAAAAATAATGCCTTCTTTTTCGCACCTTTTAGAAAATTCAGCATTTTCCGATAAAAAACCATAACCAGGATGAATTGCGTCTGCTCCACTCTTTTTTGCAGCATCAATAATGTTGTCAATAACAAGATAGCTTTCATTGGAAGGTGCCGGACCAATATAATAAGCCTCATCAGCAAAACGCACATGCAGTGAATTTCTGTCAGCTTCAGAATAAACGGAAACGGATTTAATACCCATTTCCCTGCAGCTTCTTATAACCCTGATCGCAATCTCTCCTCTATTAGCTACAAGTATCTTATTAATCATAGGAATTTATCATTAAATGCTGATTTTCATGTATTTAGACATGTCAACCAACTGTTTTTGAGTGCATAAAGATATAAAATTATCAAATTAGGTCTGGTGACATGTGCTATTTACTAAACAAATGACATATCTTTGGTAATTATTCATATGAATAAATATGAAATTCATACAGGCCATAATCCTAATTATTGTAATTCTCGTTTCAGTACCAGTTTCAGGGCAGATTGGCTTTACAAAAGTTTATTCTAATGCACAAACTGCACTTATCATTGACAGTCTTGAAAATAGAATTACAACTGCCAATAATTACGAAAATGCTAATTTAATTTTTGAACTAGCCTTACTGTACAAACAAATCGACACTGCTCAATCAAAAATGTATGCATTAAATTACCTAACAATAAACGACAGTATTTCTTCGATAATTAATCGTAAAATCATTTATGGTTTATTAGCACATATTTTTGAACAACAGGGAAATTCCGATTCATCTCATTATTATTTATCAATTCAAACTACACTAGTTGATGGATCTCTTAAGGAGAAAAGCGACATTTTAAATAAAAAATACTTAAACAGTAATACAACCAACAATAGTAATAATAAAAGCTTTTTAGGATTATCGCAAACACAGCTTATTCTAATATTATTTGTTGGTATTTTACTGATTGTTGTTGTAATTTATTTTTTAACCATAAAAAGGCAGTTTAGAAAAGAAGAGACAATTAAAAATCAGGAGCTTGAAATAGCCAACACAAATTATAAAGAATTTAATGACAGTATTGAGAAAGCAGTTGCCTATAATACTAGTGATCAGGCAGCCGAACTAGAGAAAAATAACAGTATAATTATTGATCTTCGAAAGTCACTTAAACAAGCAGAAGAATCAAACTATCTCAAAAATGCCTTTTTAAGCAGCATGAGTCATCAGATAAGAACACCTTTAAGTGGGATACTAGGATTCTCTGATTTGCTTGAAACCGAGCTCGCCGTTCAGGGAAATGAAGAGCTCTATGCATATGCGAAAAATATCAAGGAAAGTGGAGAAAGGCTAATAAACTTAATTACTAATATAATTGATATTTCCAGTATTGAGGCTAACATACTTGAGCTTAATGTTTCATCATGTGATTTAAATAATATAATTAAAGGAGTTGAACAGACTTTTTCATTTAAAGCTAAAGAAAAAGATCTCGTTTTTAAAACAAAATATGATACCGAACTTCCGAAAATAGAAGCTGACCATGGAAGTCTTGTCAAAGTTTTAAATGTAATAATGGATAATGCCATTAAATACACTGAAAAGGGCTTTGTAACTATTTCAACAAAATATACTAATCGTGATACAGTCATTATTGAAATAAAAGATAAAGGTGTTGGAATTGATGATGAAACTATGAAAAAGTTGCTTGCTTCGTTTGAATATAAGAAACACGGCAGCTCACTAACATATAAAGGACGTGGGTTAGGATTGATACTGGCTCAAAGATTAATTGATCTAATGAATGGTAAGTTGGAGATAGACTCAAAATTCGGCATTGGAACTAACGTAAGCATTACATTGCCTTGTACTTTTGATCCTGATTCGGATGACACTACTAAAACAACCTCTCAAAAGGCATCAATAATAAGCGCACCTGAATTCGGTATTGTTAAAATTTTTATAGTTGAAGATGATCGCATGAATCGCCTTGTACTTGAAAAAATGTTAAAGAAATCAGGTGAAATACTCACTGCGGACGATGGAAATGATGCGATTAAAAAACTTGAAAAAAGTTATAGCTCTGGAAAAATATTTGATGTAATGCTAATAGATATAAACCTTCCGGCACCTTGGGATGGTATATTACTTATGAAAGAAATAAAAAAGAGATATCCAAAATACAAAAGTGTTCCATTTATCGCGCAAACTGCTTATGCACTAACAGGCGATAAAGATTTATACCTTGATGCAGGATTTAATGATTACATCTCTAAACCAATTAGCAAAACCGAACTATTAACCATGATACAAAAACAGCTTGAATTAGTAAATACTTAAGATAAATCAATTTCCCAAAAAAAATTAGAATGACTTCAAAAATTTCAAATAGAGTTAGACCGGGTTTTGTATTCGGTGATGATTTACAGACCATTTTTAGTATTGCAAAGGAAAATCATTTTGCACTACCGGCAGTAAATGTTGTAGGCACAGACTCTGCCAATGCTGTAATGGAAGCTGCCATGGCAGTAAACTCACCCGTGATAATTCAGTTCTCAAACGGTGGTGGTGCCTTTTACGCAGGGAAAGGATTATCATTAGAAAATGACAAAGCAGCAATTGCGGGATCAGTTTCAGGAGCTTTACATATTCATAAGCTTGCGGATCTTTATGGAATACCCGTAATTCTTCATACCGATCATGCCGCTAAAAAACTACTGCCTTGGATTGATGGGTTATTGGACGCTGGCGAAGAATTCTTCAAAACACACGGGAAGCCATTGTTCAGCTCACATATGCTGGATCTTTCAGAAGAACCCTTAGAGGAAAACCTTGAGATATCAAAAAGATACTTAGAACGGCTAAGTAAAATGGGAATGACACTTGAAATAGAATTAGGAATAACCGGAGGAGAAGAAGATGGTGTTGATAACACACATATCGACAGCTCAAAATTATATACTCAACCAGAAGAAGTTGCGAGAGCTTATGAAGTACTGTCCGAAGTTAGTGACAATTTTACCATAGCAGCTGCATTTGGCAACGTTCATGGTGTTTATAAACCCGGAAATGTAAAGCTTGAACCAATAATTCTTAAAAATTCTCAAAATTATATACAAGAAAAATTCGGGACTAAGAATAACCCACTGAATTTTGTTTTCCATGGTGGATCTGGTTCTGAACCTGAAAAAATCAAAGAAGCCATCTCATATGGAGTTATAAAAATGAATATTGACACTGACACACAATGGGCTACCTGGGATGGCGTACGTGCTTATGAAGAGAAGTACCATGCTTATTTACAGTGCCAAATAGGAAATCCTGAAGGTGATGATTCACCAAACAAAAAATATTATGATCCTAGAAAATGGTTGAGAGCCGGAGAACAATCAATGGCAGAAAGAATAAAGCGTGCTTTTGAAGAGTTGAATTGTATTGACAGATACTAAAACAATTTGATTTAGACTGTTTTAGCCTCTAATTGCTTAGAATTGAAAAACTGAAATTATATGCTTAATTATCCTCCTAAAATATTACTTGCATTTGGAGAAACATTTGGGAATACCGGCGATAAGTTTCAAACATGGTTATTGGAAAACGGTTATCCTGAATTAGCTGCCTTAAGCAGCGGTATAAAAGGTAGCAATGATGCCATTGAATGGCTTTTAAAAAACAAATTTCCGCAATATGCTGCGTTGGAAGGTGCAATTGATAAAAAACCAGACGCATATGCATGGCTAAAAAAATATGAATTCGACTTTCTGGTTGTATTTGCAGAAGCAATAAATGAAAAACCAAAAGCCATTGCATGGTTAAATGAACAAGATTTGAAAATATTTATAGTACTGGCGGCAAAAATCAATAGCTATCGTAATAATCAAACATTTGATTATCATAAGTTGCATTTTTGAGTTATTAATTCTTTAAGTTTATTCGCACTTTTTAAGGTTGCTACAAATAAAAATAAATTTAGATTTGCAAAAAAATAAACAAATGAAAAAATACATTCATATTGCTTTAAGCTTGTTAATAGCTTCTTTACTTACATTAACTGGCTGTGATTCAAATAGTTCTAAGTCTGAAAAGAAAGAAGGAGGTGTTAAAGCTGGAAATATTGCTGAAGCTGATAAGTCAAATCCAGAATTAACTATTTCACTTGATAATGCTGCTATACTTATGCAAAAGCATAATAGGTTAACTCAAAAGTGGTTTAACTACACCTACACTCGTGCCTGGATAGAAACTCTTCAAACTGAAGAGAATACATTCCTTTACTACCTTGGTGTTGAAGCCAGTCTTGAAGGTAAAAATAATGAAAAGGCATATAGTTGCTATGCAGTTTATTCAGAACTAACGGTTAACAACAATGAATTATACTTTTATCCTAACGCATACCAGCAATCGTGTATGGGTAAATGCTGCTCAAGTTGCGAACTGGAAATGTTTGAGGACAACGTTCAGGGTTGTATCTTTAAACCTTCGGCTAATGAATCTGAAGAATGTAAAGGCAGAGGAGGATGCGTTCATAACGAATCAATTGTCCCAGATGAAGAACAGGCAAAGGATGATATGATTTGACAAAACAGGATGTCAGAATTGATCTTAAATCGGATAATCCCTAATAATTTCTGTTGATTTCATTAATACATCAACATATTGAGCTCTGCGATAAGCAAATGGATCTTTAATATTTTTCTTTGACACATTCCCCCTGAATTCATCAAGAGTTTCATACTGCTTGTTAGCCATCCAAATCTCTATATCTTCAAGCATTTTTGTTATTTGCTTCGGTCCATGTTTGTATATTGTGCTTACAACTTCAACAACATTGGCTCCAGCTAGTATCATTTTTATAACATCTTCACCGGTATACACACCTCTGTTAGCACAAATATCAGCATTAATATTATCATATAATAATCCTACGTAACGAAGTGGTAATCGACTATCATATTCTGAACTGAGATTGTATGGAGAGCCTAGTTTTTCAAGATAAATATTTATATCTGGATGAAAAAGTCTGTTAAAAAGGACAAAACCATCAACTCCTTTACGATCCATTTCATTAAACGTATATAGTGGGTTTGTGTAAAATGGACTCAATTTAATACTTACCGGGATGCTAACAGCTTTCTTTACGATTTCAATAATATCAAGTTCAGCGTTAATTATTGACCGGCCCTCCATTTCAAAGTCCTTTGGGTTATTATAAAAATTCAATTCCAAAGCATCAGCACCAGCATCTTGAAGTTTTTTAGCATATACTTCCCAAGTGTCATCATAAATGGCATTTAAACTTGCTATTAAAGGAATGCTCATAGCCTTCTTAACTTCTGCAAAACGCAATAAAAAATCATCAGGGCCTGAATCAAAAGTATCACTTATACCTGAAGACATTTCCGCATGACGCTCATTAATGCCATCCATTGTTTGATTCATTTCCAGATTTTCAAGGTGTATTTGTTCTTCGAATAACGATTTATAAACAATTGCAGCTGCGCCCGCCTCCTCTAGTTTCTTTATTGTTTCCAAATCAGTTACGAGATTACTTGCACCGACGATTATGGGATTTTTTAACTCTAACCCTAAGTATTTTGTTGATAGGTTCATATAATCATAAATTTATGGGTAAAATTTTATTGGCTGTAAAATTACGATATTTTTATTTTCATTTCAAATATATTGGAACTACAATCTAAATTGATTTTAAATTGTAACATAACCCAAAACAAATTAGCTTATTTAGGTAGCAAAATGTACTGAATTGAGTAATTTCGCCAAAATTTCCAAACTGGAAATTTTAATACTTTCTAAATTTTAAAATTATGAACAGAAAGAAAAAATTTATTACTTGTGAGGGTAACTATGCTGCCTCACATATCGCATATATGTTTAGCGAAGTTGCTGCTATTTATCCCATAACTCCCTCATCAGATATGGCGGAGTACATCGACCTCTGGTCGGCTAATGACAGAAAAAACATTTTTGGCGAAACTGTAAAAGTTACAGAAATGCAATCAGAAAGTGGTGCATCAGGTGCAGTACACGGAGCGTTACAAGCCGGTGCTTTAACAAGCACATTTACAGCCTCACAGGGACTACTACTGATGATACCGAACATGTATAAAATATCTGGGGAATTACTGCCGGCAGTATTTCATGTTAGTGCGAGGAGTCTTGCTGCTCAGGCGCTTTCAATATTTGGTGACCATAGCGATGTTATGAGTGTTCGTCAGACAGGTTTTGCCATGCTTGCAACAAGCAGTGCACAAGAGATTATGGATATCGCCGGTATTGCTCACCTGGCAGCAATAAAATCAAGAATTCCTTTTCTCCATTTCTTTGATGGCTTTAGAACCTCTCATGAGTTATTGAAAGTTGAAGCAATGGATCAGGATAATCTAGCAAAATTAATCGATTATGATTCGCTTCAAAAATATAGGCTAAATGCACTTAATCCTGAACATCCTGTTACGAGAGGAACCGCTCAAAATCCTGATATTTACTTCCAGTCGAGAGAGGCCTCATCTAAGTTTTATGATGCTATCCCTGATATGGTTGAAGATTACATGCAGGAAATTAAAAAGATTACAGGCCGTGAATATCACCCATTTACATATTATGGTGCCAAAGATGCAGAAAACATAATAGTTGCTATAGGTTCTGTTACTGATGTTATCAAAGAGGTAATTGATTTTAAGAATGCAGCTGGTGAAAAACTTGGATTGATTACTGTACATCTGTACAGACCGTTTTCAGAAAAGTACTTCATGAAAGTTTTTCCGAAAACTGTGAAAAGAATAGCGGTGCTGGATAGAACAAAGGAAATTGGAGCCAATGGAGAACCTCTATATCTTGATGTCCGGGATTTATTTTATGGCAAAGAACATACCCCAATGATTGTTGGAGGTCGTTACGGGTTAAGTTCAAAAGACACCACTCCTTCAATGATCATTTCAGTATTTGACAACCTAACATCTGAAAATCCTAAAAATGGTTTTACAATAGGTATAGTTGATGATGTTAAACACACTTCTCTACCGTTATTACCTGAAATAAGTATTACTCCCAAAGGTACACACGAAGCCAAGTTTTATGGATTAGGTGCCGATGGAACAGTTGGTGCTAATAAAAATTCGATTAAAATTATTGGTGACTCAACCGACAAATATTGCCAGGCATATTTTTCATACGATTCTAAAAAATCAGGTGGTATAACTGTTTCACATCTTAGATTTGGTGATACCCCAATACGTTCTCATTATTTAGTTGGAACTCCTGATTTTGTTGCATGCCACGTTCCTGCATATCTTGAAAAGTACGATATGCTCAAAGGCCTTAAAAAAGGTGGCACATTCCTTCTAAACAGTATTTGGGATATAGAAGAAACAAAGAACAGACTTCCCGATGACATGAAAAAATATCTTGCAGAGAATGATATTTCAATGTACATTATCAATGCAACAAAGATTGCTCAGAAAATTGGTCTTGGAAACCGGACTAACACAATTATGCAATCGGCTTTCTTTAAAGTTGCCAATGTAATCCCTTATAAAGCTGCAGTAAATGAAATGAAGACGGCTATCATGAAAACTTATGGCAATAAAGGGGAAGAAATTGTTAATATGAACTATGCTGCTGTTGACCAAGGTGGGGATGTGAAAAAAGTCGATATTCCAGTCGATTGGAAAGATATTGTTATTAAACCTAAAGAAGAAAATATTAAACTCCCCAACTTCATCAAAAATGTTGTGGATCCAATTAACCTTCAAAAAGGCGATGCCTTGCCAGTAAGTACATTTAACGGACGTGAAGATGGTACATTCCCTGCAGGAACTACTGCTTTTGAAAAACGCGGTATTGCTACTAATGTTCCTGAATGGTTAGAAGAAAATTGTATACAATGTAACCAATGTGCTTATGTATGTCCTCATGCTGCAATACGTCCGTTCTTATTAACAGATAAAGAGGCTGCAGATGCTCCTGATAATACAAATATAATTCAAGGTGCAGGTCCAATTAAAGCTTTTAAATATAGAATTCAAGTAAGTGTGCTAGACTGTACCGGTTGTGGTATTTGTGTTGAAGTTTGTCCATCTAAAGTAAAATCACTCGCTATGGAACCAATTGGTACACAGCTTGATGAAATTGATAGGTGGAATTATATGCACGATAAAGTTGGTTACAAAGAAGATGCTGTACCAAAAGATAAAAGCGTTAAAAATAGCCAGTTTGCCCAACCCTTATTCGAATTTTCAGGTGCATGTGCTGGTTGTGGTGAAACACCATATATTAAAACTATCACTCAACTGTTTGGTGAGAGAATGATGGTAGCGAACGCTACTGGATGCTCATCAATTTATGGAGGCTCTGCTCCTTCAACACCATATTGTAAACATGAGAAATCAGGTAAAGGACCTGCATGGGCGAATTCATTGTTTGAAGATAATGCTGAATTCGGCTACGGAATGGCTGTAGGGGTTGAGAAATTAAGAGATCGGCTTGCTATCAAAATGACAGATGCCATCGCTAATGGATTTTCAGATGAGTCGAAAGAAGCTATGAAAGAATGGATGGATAATAAAGACAATTCAAACTTATCAGTAACAGCTTCCAAGAATCTGATCCCTTTACTTGAAAAAGAAAATAACCCTCTTGCAAAAGAGATTCTTGATCTTGAGCAATATATGATTAAGAAATCGCAGTGGATTTTTGGTGGCGACGGTTGGGCTTACGATATTGGTTTTGGAGGATTAGACCATGTTCTTGCTTCTGGTGAGGATGTAAATGTTCTTGTAATGGATACTGAGGTTTATTCAAACACTGGTGGGCAAGCTTCAAAAGCAACTCCTACTGGTTCTGTAGCCAAATTTGCAGCTTCCGGTAAAAAAACCAGGAAAAAAGATCTAGGTGCCATGGTGATGACATATGGTTATGTTTATGTTGCACAAATTGCAATGGGAGCTAGCCAATCACAAGCATTTAAAGCAATTAAGGAAGCTGAAGCATATCCAGGTCCATCACTCGTTATAGCTTATTCTCCTTGTATTGCACATGGAATTAAAGGAGGTATGAGTGGAGTAATGTCAGAAGAAAAGTTTGCTGTGGAAGCAGGTTACTGGCATACTTACAGATATAACCCAATGCTTGAGAATGAAAATAAAAATCCATTTACACTAGACTCCAAGGAGCCCGATTGGGAAAAATACCAGCAATTCCTTAACAATGAGGTTAGATACGCTTCATTGAAAAAATCATTTCCTGAAGAAGCCCGTATTCTGTTTAAACAGAATGAAGAAGATGCTAAATGGAAATATAGAAATTACTTAAGACAGGCGAATATGGATTTCTCAGAATAATATTTGTTAACATCCAAAAAGAAGGATACTTTGAAAAAAGTGTCCTTCTTTTTTCTGCTTAATTATTTCATAAAAACTTACACAACATCTTTTTGCAAAAACTAACTATTTTAGCCAAACATAAATGCCATGCTGAACTCAAAAATATTCATGAAAAGCAAAATCAATTATTTCCTTATTGTAATTTTCCTAACTGGAATTATGTCTGGTTGCAATCCAGAAAAGAATGACTCTGTAAAAGCAAACAATGATTATCTTTTATTGTCAACATTATTTCAGCAAAAAGCTGCAGAAAGAAGAGCATTATCTTACCAGGCATTTAATATCGCCAAATTAAGACTTGATAACGAATTGAGAAAAGCAGGGTTAACATTAACGCTGGCGGTTGTTGTAGATATTGATGAAACAGTTTTAGATAACAGCCCATTTGAAGCAAAAGGTATTATAGAGAATTCTGATTACCCTAAATACTGGGATGAGTGGTGTGCACTAGCAAGTGCCAGACCACTTGCAGGTTCAGTCGAATTTCTGAATTATGCCAAATCGAAAGGAGTGGTTGTATTTTATATAACAAATAGGAAAATTAATCTTCTGGCTGTAACTTTAAAAAATCTCAAAGAAAAAGGATTCCCGTATGCCGACGAAGAACATGTGTTAATGAAAACAGACGATTCAAATAAGGATTCGCGTAGGGATATTGTTACGGCAAATCATCATATAGTATTCTTTATGGGTGATAATCTTGGTGATTTTATGCATGTTTTTGATAACAAAAAGATTGATGAACGATTTTCTTTAACCGATAAATATAAAAATGAATTTGGTAATAAATTTATTGTATTACCAAATCCAATGTATGGAAGTTGGGCAAATGAACTAATCAACAATAATTATAATCTTTCGAAAAAAGAAAAGATCGACCTTCTTAAAAAACAGCTAGTTGATTTTTAATCTATTTCGTTTTACTGAATCTTAGTGAATTGAAATAGATTAATTCACATTCATAAAGAATGGCAATCTGGCTTGTACACCCTTCATATTTTTTAGACTTTGTATCTTTTGATAATAAGTATAATATTCACCCAGTTCATACTTTACAATATTTTGCCTTGCTTGACCTGTTAACTCATCTATAAGTTGATCTAAGAATCCTTTTCTTTTGGGATAGGTAGAGATGCGGTAGTTATCACCAAGTTCAGCTTTCTCAGCAGCATAGGCAATTGCATCATCAAGACCACCAAATTCGTCTATCAATCCTAATCCAAGTGCATCAATACCAGCCCAAACACGGCCTTTAGCAATGCTATCAACATAGGATATATCAAGATGTCGGGTATTTGCAACTAATTCCGTAAAATCAGTATAAATCTTATTTACCATCTCATTGAGCTTAGTATGTTGGAAAGGACTAAGCGGTTTCATAACATCGATAAAATCCGAGTTGTCATTAGTCATAACATTATCCATATTAATGCCCAGTTTTTTGTTAAAAAAACCTTCAAAATTTGGAATAATCCCAAACACTCCAATTGAACCTGTAATTGTAGTGGGTTGAGCAAATATATAATCAGCATTGGTAGAAATCCAATAACCACCTGATGCAGCAAGATTACCCATGGAAACGATAACCGGCATTTTCTTACCAGCAACCTCAACCTCATGCCTTATGATTTCTGATGCAAGTGCATCTCCCCCGGGTGAGTTAACTCGTAGTACAATTGCTTTTACATTTTTATCTTTACTTGCAGCACGAATAGCTTTTGCAATGGTTGCCGATCCCATATTTTGATCACCACTATTACCCTGAACAATAGCACCTTCTGCATAAACAATTGCTAGTTTATTTCTTTTCAGCCCCCTAGTTTCTTTTACTTTGGCTTTTGTATAATTACCAAAAGAAACAGAATTTATCTTATCGTCTTCTTTTTGGCCTGTTTTTTCTTTCAATATTCTAATTACTTCATCACGGTAAACAGCACCATCAACAAATTTATGTTCAACAGCTTTTTCGGCAGTTGTGAGCTCAAGTTTATCAGCAATTTCATTAAGCTCATCAATACTTATTCCCCTGCTATCTGAAATTGCTGCAATGAATTTTCCCCAAATCGAGTTAAGCAACACTTGCATTTGTTCACGATTTGCCTCACTTATATGATTACGCATTAATGGTTCAACAGCACTTTTGTATTTATTATCAGGTCCCCTTACTATCTGCATTTCAATATCCAACTTATCTAACAATCCTTTAAAAAACATAAGCTGTGCACTAAGCCCTTTGAAGAGGAGCATGCCTTCTGCATTAAGATAAATTTCATCAGCAAGACTTGCCAGATAATATGCTTTTTGATCGTAACTATTTGCATAGCTAACAATAAATTTTCCCGACTCTTTGAATTCCAGTAGTTTATTTCTAATCTCTTCAGATGTGGCAAGACCTGCGGGTAAAGTTTCCATATCCAGAAAAATACCATCAATTCTTGAATCTTTTGAAGCTTTCTCTATTGTGCGAAGAATATTGTACAAGCCAATTGGCTTATGCGTTTTCATTGTGGCAAAATCAAATCCCTCCATAGGATTATCAGAAGATCTGTCTTTAATCTCCGTTTTCCATGTTATATGCAATACAGAATGATCTTTAACTCTGACATCCTCATCGCCAGACATGGCCACTAATGAAGCGATCATTACTGCAAACATCAAAAAAATGACAATAAAGGTAAGTATTGTACCTACAAAAGAGGCAAACATAAATTTGAAAAACTGTTTCATGACAATTAATTTATATGATAATTCGAAAGTACAATATTAACAAATAACTGTGAATAAAAAAACTGAAAACTGGGATTATATCACGGTTTCATTTGGATATTTATATTATGCTAAAATTCCGAGTCGTGAATGCTAACATACTGATTCTTAATAAGAAATTATTACTCACCTTTGTGCTAATATTATTTAGTGTTGGTTCATACACGTTCTCAGAGATCACAGCAACTTCTTTCCAAACAGAAAAAAGTACTGAATCCAATCTGGTATTTATGAAATCAACTAACTATAATTTTCCAATATATTATTTAACACCTGCATCTTATTTAATTAAAAGTTCTGAAGAAATAGTTGAATTAAAGACACCTTCAGAGAGGATAATGGATAAGGGTAAAATAACATCAGGTACTCTTGCAAATTTCTTAAAAAATAATAATCAAAATATTGATTTCTTATACATTCAAAATATCGCAGATTTATATCTGGAAGAGGCTAAACTGGAAGGAGTAAATCCTGATATAGCATTTGCACAGATGTGTTTAGAAACTGGTTTCCTTCGATTTGATGGGACAGTAGATAAACAGCAGAATAATTTTTGTGGACTTGGTGTTATTGGCAATGGCGTTAAAGGATTAGCGTTTAAAGATGCTCGTCAAGGCGTAAGGGCTCATATACAGCACATTAAGGCTTATGCTTCTACCAAGGATCTCAATAATAAACTTGTAGATACCAGATTCAAATTTGTTAAAAGAGGCAGCGGAAAATATATTAGTGAACTTACCGGAAAATGGGCTACCGATAGCAAATATGACAAGAAGATTAGAAGCCTACTGGATCGACTATACAAGTTCTCTGAATAAATTATAATCGAAAACTCTCAATTTATTTTACTGTTACAATAAACTTCACAACTTCTGTTCATATTTAACTTTGGTGTAAAACAGTCTCTTGAAGTTTGGTTATAGGAAAACTTTCTGTGACTATTAATGCTATTTATTACACATTGTAAAATTTCAACTTAACACCTGTAGCATAGCCTAGATTTACTAAATTTGCTTTGCGTTATAATAGTAGTAATTAAGTGAAAATGATATTTTTATTGTTAGGAAGTAATATTGAACCACGAGAAGAGTATCTTGCTAAAGCTGAGAAAAAAATTACTGGATCGATAGGTAATTTAGTTAAACGTTCTAAAATTTATGAATCAGAACCAAATGGATTTAATGCAGATCAACATTTTCTTAACCGTATATTAATACTTTCGAGCAAACTTTCTGGCATAGAAGCCCTAAACCAAATACTTATTATCGAACAGGAGTTAGGCAGGAAAAGATCAAATGGAGGGTATTCATCTCGGACAATCGATATCGACATCCTTTATATGAACAAAGAAATAATCAAAACAAACGTACTAACTGTTCCTCATCCAAGGTTACATGAACGTAATTTTACACTTATACCTTTGACTGAAATTGCTCCTGATTTTATTCATCCTATCCTTAATTTAGATAGTAAAAAACTGCTTGAGGTTTGCTCAGATAATTCTGAAGTTGTTGTTTTCAATACTACTAGCATTTGAGATGAGGTATAATTTCATAGCCATAGAAGGAAATATAGGTGCTGGAAAAACATCGCTAGCTAACCTTATATCGAATGATTTTAATGCAAAACTCATACTCGAACAGTTTGAGGATAATGCATTCTTATCAAAATTCTATGAGGAGCCCGATAAATATGCTTTTCCACTGGAAATGTCATTCCTTGCTTCTAGATTTCAACAATTAAAGGATCAACTTGGCCCACAGGATTTATTCAAATCGTTTACTATTAGTGATTATTATATAATTAAATCTCTAATTTTTGCTCAAAAAACACTTGCTGAAGACGAGTTCACACTTTATACACGTTTCTTTAATATTATTTTTCAACAGTTACCTCGTCCTGATTTACTCGTCTATTTGCACATGGAGATATCCAAACTTCAGGAAAACATCAAAATAAGAGGCAGGACATATGAGCAAAAAATTGAATATAAATATTTGGAAAAGATTCAGGAAGGGTATTTCGATTTTATAAAACAACAAAGTAAATTTCCGATATTAGTTATTGATATTAACAACTGTGATTTTGTTCAGAATTTAGCTTATTACAATAAAATATTATCTGTTATTAACAAAGAGTACATGCCTGGAGTACATCGCATATTACTTTAGTATTTTTAATTCTCAAACAATACTTTACCCCTAACCTGTTCATATTTCATTACCTATTGCTGCAGTGAGATATCATTAACTAAGGTAGCACTACTGAAAATACATCACAAAAAAAAGTCCCGATTTTCATCGGGACTTTTCACATAAAAGTTCTTAATACTAATTACTATTCACAAGTGCTTTGAAATCAGCATCATTATAATAGTCCTTGAATTCTAGGTTGGAAGCAGCTAGTCCAGCTACTTCAGGGTCAGCTTTTATCGACTGTCCTAGGTAGTTTAGCATATTGGATTTATTATCCTGACGAGCAGCTGTTATAGCAAGTAAGTATAATGTTTCAGCATCCTGAGGAGCACATTTGAATGTCTTCTCAGCAGCGTTTGCGTTCCCATTTAGCAATTGTGCAAGACCAAGATTAAAGTCACAAGAAGCTCCTGAAAGGAAAGTAACGGCTTTTCCGTAGTCACCTAACGCTATATTAACAAGACCAAGGTTGTAATTTTCATCACCACCAAGATCCTGAGCTTTGTAGAAACTTAGTTCGGCTTTAGGATATTCGCCAACCATCATATTATAAATTCCTATATTATTCTGAACTTCAAATGAATTTTCATTCATTTCAGCACCTTTCATAAGTAGATCATGAGCTATTTCATAATTACCTTCGGCCAATTCGACTGCAGCAGCGTTATTTACCGATCTCCAACATTTAGGATAGAACTCAATAATAGAACCGTAAATTACTTTTTTAGTGCCATTGTCTTCAGTAAGCGTTGCAGCATAGAAAAGTTCTTCTATATCAAGGGATCCAGGATTTGAAGTTGAAAGTTCTGCAATTTCAGCATCTGTTTTCTTTGGCATAAATGTATTAACATTAATATCAGCACGCCTTAGTGGAGGGAGAATATCACGCTCAATTTCAGGATAAATTAGAATCATATTCCTGATTTCTTCCTCTTTCTTTGTTTGATCGGCTGAGTTAATAACATTTAGTATAGCACTCTTATCTTTTATATCTGAACCTTTAACAGCCTTCATAAATCCATTCCAATCAGGTCCATTTGATGTCAGAACAAAATCAATTCCTTCTTCAGCAATTAGTTCATTCTTCTTAGCAGCTTTTGTGATTTTTTTCTCCATATATTTCAACGCTGTTTGAGCACGGCGTTCCGAAAGTCCTTCGTTGAATGTTTCTTCACCTTCAGGAGAAGCCCAACCATCAATGGTAATGTTATCTAACAACCATCCCATTTCCATATCCGCCATGTTATTCTTAAGTGCATTATAGTTTTCTTCATCCTTATTAAGAGGAAGCTTCCAGTTTAATGCTGAGCGGTTAACCCTAAAGTACAATTCTGATTGTTGAGTACTGATGGTAACTTTTTCGTATGCATCAAGTGCAAAAGCTAACAGTGCAGTATTACGTAATAATTGAGATGTGTGAATTACACCGTCATCAATTTTTCTTTCAGGAGCAACAAATGCTTTGCTTCCATTAGCTTCAGCATCTGCACAATTATCGTAAACTTCACCTTCGTAAGTGTATATTACTGGAGCAACTACCAACTCGCTAACATCCATAGCAGGATCATATGGGATTGTACTTGAATATGTAAATGAACCACCATTAGCATAACTCACAAGGGTTCCATCACCAGCTACATCTTCTCCTTTAAAGTTCATAGGTTCAAATGCTGTTTCCCCACCTTCATATTTCAATACTGGCATGAAACATAAAATTGCCTTTTTGCCGAAATACTTTGGAGGGAAAGTACCTTTAATAGTAACTTCAATGGTACCACCTCTTTCTTCCAATGGGCTTGGAGTAGCTTTCAGATCAATTTTTTCAAAGTTAGCAGCCATTTTTTTATTTATGTTGCCACCAAACTTGAAACGAACACCAATATTAAAATGTGAATAAACATCATTTTTAACCTGCTGTGCACCGTGTATTACTCCGTCAGCATAATCTGTATCCATCCAAGTGTAGGAATAATCACCATATATATCCCATTTTTCACTAACATTAAAGTTGACATTAAAACCGAGAGGAATCGTATAATCAACGTTTCTCTCGTTAATACCCTTACCGGTACCTCCTGATAAAGTTCCCTTGTATCCATCTGTACTTAATACTGCATCAGTTGTTAAGTCATAGGTTTTTGACTTCCATTGCGCTTGTCCAAAACCAGCATGTATCCCAAAGTCAACCAATCTCTCATTGTATCCACTTATTAGATTAGATAGGTTTATTCCAATATTAATATTACCGCCATAATAATCGGCCTCAAAACGCATATCTCTACCCCATTTTGCATCAGGAATAGATAATGTTGCCACATTTTTCTTTTCACCACTAAAGAATCCACAATCCAAATCTACGTAAGCACTAAACACTGAAGTAAGTTGACGACCAAAGCCAATTGCTCCGTTGAACTTAGTATGACTTAAATCGGGTGCAAGATTATATTGACTTAAATCGGCATGAGACCAAGAAGGTCCGATTTCACCTTCAACAAACCAATATGGAGAAAATGATGAAGATTTTTTCTCTGCTTTTTTATCTCCAGTATCTTCCTGAGCATAAGAAGTGAAAGACAAAGCCATAACGAGACTTAAAATCAAAGCTTTTGTTAAAATAGAATAAACTTTTTTCATGATCGTAATTTTTATTGTAGAATTTATTTTTCAAATATAATCAATAACAATTTTTTCAAATAGGTCAAAATCAAAAGATATAACAGGTTACGTGTTAATAACGCAAAAGTATAAAATTATGTCAATAATTGCACAAAGAACGTAGATTTTTACGTGAATACCCATTATTAGTTACAAAAAGTACCAACTATTTCAATTTTAGAACTATATCCCATAATATAATTCCAACGCTTACGCTCACATTAAATGAATGTTTTGTCCCATGCTGAGGTATTTCAATACAATTGTCAGACAATTCAATTATATCATCACCAACACCATTAACCTCATTACCAAAAATTAATGCATATTTACTCTGTGGTTCAGGCAGAAACTTATTCAGCATTATACTATTATCAACCTGTTCTATTGAAATAATCTTGAAATTTTCGCTTTTTAGATTTTTTACAGCCTCTTTAGTTGAGCTGAAATAATGCCAGTCAACAGATTCGGTTGCACTGAGTGCTGTTTTATGAATTTCACGATGAGGGGGTTGCGCAGTTATCCCACATAAATAAACTGCCTCAATACGGAAGGCATCAGCAGTCCTGAATATTGATCCAATATTACTCAGGCTTCTGATATTATCGAGGACTATAACTACAGGCACTTTTGAGGCTTTCTTAAATTCAGAAATACTCAGTCTGTTTAACTCATCAAGTAACAGTTTTTTTGCCATAACGCTCAAATTGATGCAAAAATAAAGTATTGCTCCTAAATTAATTACGATTAGTGAAGATTTGTTGAATTGTTGAATAAACAATAATTATTACAAATATAAAGATTACACAGTCTGTGTATATTTGCCTTGAAATTTTATGGAAAGTTAAAATTTATTCGTGGACAAAAAAAACAAATATGTCGAAACACCTTTAATGAAACAGTATAATAACATTAAGGCTAAATATCCAGATGCCTTGTTACTGTTCAGAGTTGGTGATTTTTATGAAACTTTTGGTGAAGATGCAATTAGGGCAGCCGGTATATTAAATATTGTTCTGACGAAAAGAAGAAATGGAGCTGCTTCGTTTGTGGAGCTTGCAGGTTTTCCACACCACTCACTTGATACATATCTTCCCAAATTGGTAAGAGCCGGACATAGGGTTGCAATTTGCGATCAGCTCGAAGATCCTAAGTTAACCAAGAAGATAGTGAAACGTGGAGTTACCGAACTTGTTACTCCTGGTGTTACATTAAATGATAATGTACTTGAGACAAAAGAAAATAATTTTCTTGCAGCAGTTCATTTAACATCCGGAATCTCAGGAATAGCCTTATTAGATATCAGCACTGGAGAGTTTTATCTTGCAGAAGGCAATACAGAATACATAGATAAGTTGATTCAGAGCTTTGCCCCTAGTGAGGTAGTCATACAACGACAAAATCGTGCTAAGTTTATAGAGTTAATGGGCGATAAATTCTATTTGTCATTTTTCGACGATTGGGTATTTTCAATTGACTTTGCTACCGAATTACTTCTTAAACATTTCAACACAACTTCACTAAAAGGATTTGGTGTTGATGGAATCAATAATGGAATCATTGCAGCGGGTGCTGCTTTGCATTATCTGTTCGAAACACACCACGAAAAACTAAGTCATATAAATAAATTAAGCCGTATAGATGAGGGAAAATTTGTGTGGCTCGATAAGTTTACAATTCGTAACCTTGAATTAATACAACCATTAAGTAGTGGAGCTAATACTTTATTAGAGATAGTAGATAAAACAGACTCTCCAATGGGTGCGCGTCTTATGAGAAGGTGGATCTCATTGCCTCTGAAAGATATTTCATCAATAAATGAAAGGTTGAATATTGTAGAATTTCTTATAAAAAATGAGAGTATAGGATCAACTCTTCACAAGGAAATAAAAAAAATAGGTGATCTTGAAAGACTAATATCTAAAGTTGTTACACATCGCGTTAACCCTCGCGAACTTAGACAACTTCAAAGAGCCTTAATGTCTATAAATGAACTAAGAGATATTTGCAAAAATTCGGGCGAACCTGAATTAGTAAAAGTTGCCGAAAAGCTAAATCCATGCACTTCATTATCCAATAAACTCAAAACACAGTTAAAAGAAGAACCCTCAACATTAGTTAATAAAGGAAATGTAATTGCAGAAGGCGTCTCGAGTGAGCTTGACGAATTAAGGGCCATCTCTACTTCAGGTAAAGATTATTTAAAAGAAATTCAACAAAGAGAAATTGAGCAAACAGGCATATCATCCCTTAAAGTAGGTTTTAATAATGTTTTTGGCTACTACCTTGAAGTAACACATACTCACAAGGACAAGGTGCCACCTGAATGGCATCGAAAACAAACACTTACGGGTTCAGAAAGATATATTACAGAAGAACTTAAAGAATATGAGCAAAAGATTCTAACTGCAGAAGAAAAGATAATTGCTATCGAACAACAGATATTTGAAGAAATTGTACATTATTCTGCCGAATTTGTAATACCTGTCCAATTGAACGCATCGCTTATTGCTATAATAGATTGCCTTGGGTCATTTGCCAAGATATCTGTTGAAAATAATTATACCAGGCCAGATTTTAATAATGATTATGCGATACATATAAAAAACGGCAGGCATCCTGTGATCGAAAACAATCTGCCTCCTGGCGAGGAATATGTTGCAAATGATGTTTATCTAGACAATCAGAAACAACAAATTATAATACTTACCGGTCCGAATATGTCGGGTAAATCAGCATTATTAAGACAAACTGCACTTATTGTACTCTTGGGACAAATGGGCTGCATGGTTCCTGCTTCCTCTGCCAAAATTGGCATTGTCGATAAAATATTTACAAGAGTTGGAGCTTCAGACAATATAAGTTCAGGAGAGTCAACATTTATGGTTGAGATGAATGAAACTGCAAGTATACTTAATAATATTTCGAATAGAAGTTTGATATTATTAGATGAAATAGGCAGGGGCACAAGTACTTATGATGGTATTTCGATAGCCTGGTCGATAACTGAATTTTTACATAACCATCCTGCTTTTAGAGCAAAAGTACTTTTTGCCACACATTATCATGAGCTTAACGATATGTCGTTAACCATGAAACGAATAAAAAACTTTCATATTACCATAAAAGAACATGGTAATAAAGTTATTTTTTTAAGAAAAATGAAAAAAGGTGGCAGTGCACATAGTTTTGGAATTCACGTTGCAGAAATGGCAGGTATGCCTAAGAAAGTGCTAACCAGAGCGAAACAAATGCTGGAAATACTTGAGCAAAATCATTCAGGTGAGAAGCTTAATAAGGCAGTTAAATCTACTTCTAAAGATGATAACATGCAGTTAAGTTTTATACAATTGGACGATCCAATATTGCATAAAATCAAAAACGATATTCTTAACATTGATATTGACACCCTTACCCCCGTTGAAGCTTTGATGAAATTAAATGCAATTAAAAAATCCTTGGGATCATGATTGGATTTTTATTAATGTGATTTGTCTTTTTTTTGAAAACAATTCACATGTTTTTCATATTTATAAAGGTTGTTTAGCGTAAGAAATATTTCTGAAAATATTATTGAAAATTAAAAAAAGTACTACATTTGCACCTCCAAATTTTGATGTTAGTCATAATTTGGGAAACGCGGGAATAGCTCAGTTGGTAGAGCACGACCTTGCCAAGGT
>PVBE011312433.1_pt1 | contig 33243 bp, 21 predicted proteins | sample 1631181 | NCBI WGS metagenome assembly PVBE01 (sample SAMN08397723, study PRJNA350692) | Marine metagenome, whole genome shotgun sequencing project. | isolation source: water | place: Pacific Ocean | collected 2012-04
CGATAGCTATCGGGATGAAGAAACAACCGCTAAATCCAAAGCGGCTTAAAATTTACTTTATCCATTTTGTAAAGGCTGTCTCAATAGAGGCAGCCTTTTTTCATTGTATAGAATGGAGTAACGAGAATTCTGCACTTATCAAAAGAAATCCAGTAATTCCCTCTTCCAACTTCCATCTTCCAACCCCTTCTTGAACCCCATCCTAATGCTTCTGCATCTTCCCACTTTCCATCTTGCCACTTATGTACAAGCTATACATGTAAGCACCTGAAGCCCACTTATTGGCACCTGGAATGTTGATCCGGTGAGTTCCAGTAGAAAAATAATCGTTATTGGTAGACGCTATCTTTTTCCCGAGCATATTAAATGCTTCTAGTTTCACATTAGCGCTTTCAGGTAAGGTCAGGAAGATATAAGGTACGCCATCATGATACCTCAACTGGTGAAGATTCCTGTATTGTTCTATTGGTGGAGTTGCGCTGTTCACACAGTTGAAACCCAATTGTAGTTTGTTGTACTGCCCACCTAAAATGGTGTCCGTAAGTAGTTCATTCGCGCATAACCAATCTTGCAGAATAGTGGAATATACATTCCTGAAATCAATCGTGTGTTTCAGATTGCCAATGATGTCAAGGTCAGACATGTCCACATTGTCACCTACAAATCCGTTGCCACCCAGTGCCGCGCCAAACATAAACCAGGGCGCTGCAGTGCCATGATCCGTTCCCATCGAAAAATTATCATCAACCCTTCTTCCAAATTCTGAAAAAGTCATGCACAGTACATTCTCGTCAACACCTCCATCATTCAAGTCATTGTAAAATGCTTTTACAGAATCGCCCAGTTCAGTCAGCAAATCCGGGTGATTGGTATCCTGGCTGGCATGCGTATCGAAACCATCCAGCGTAAGCATGTATATCTTGGTTCCAAGCCCCCCTTTAATCAACCGACTTACAACAGAAAGCGATTCTCCCAATCCAGCAGGATAAGCTACCGCATTGGTGCTGTTGTTGAAAGCATCGTATATAGATTGAGATTGCGTGTAAGTACTGTTGATCATGCTTTTCATAAAATCAAGCTGATCATCATAGTAACATTGAGCATTGCCAACCACGTTGTAAACAGACCCGGTTTGTACAATGTTGTACAATTCAACCGGGTCAATCACATTCATAGCCATGTTGATGCTATCTTCATTAAAAAAGAGGATGTTGCCATCTCCACCAACCTGTATAGCCAAAGGCTCTAAAGGAGGTTGAGAAATGAAATCAGGATTTTGATCCCAGAGATATCGGCCCATCCACCCCGAAGCGTCAACCGACCCGATGTTGGAAGAATCCATCACATCGCTGGAAACAAAATGAGACAAGTCCTGGTCGTCATATCCCACGTTGTGAATCACTTTCATCATTCCCGAATCCCACATGTTTTTTAACGATGAGGCAAAATTGGGAACGGAATACATACTATCAAGTGGAAGAAGATTGGCCTGTGGTATTTTCAGATTAGGTCTAAATGAGGCGTAGGTTGAATAATCGAAAACAGGTACGATTGTATTCAAGCCGTCATTACCACCTTTTAACCTAATGATAACCAATGAACGATCGGTTGAGGTTAAGGTAGAGCTCAACATTGGGTTCCCCATCAACTTATTGAAGGGTAAGCCAGACATGGCTACAGAGCCTACGGACAACAATCCCAGGTTTCTGACGAAATCTCTCCTTCCTATTCCTGTGTGTTGTTGGTCGTGCAGATGCCCGTCTTCCATCCGACTGCCTTTCAAGAGTTTGCTTTTTCTGGACATGACAGTTCGTTTAGTTTAATTGAAATTCAGGTCTTCTGATCATCCATATCATCAGGTTCCAAACCTGCTCCGGTACCCACTGATAACTAAGCGACCACAACCCTTGGGTGAAGTAATTATCAGGTATCTGCCATTTCAACGCGGTGGTTGCCTGGTTGTATGCAGCAGCATTTTCTAATCCTTTGGGAATAAAATGATCCACAATTGTTTGCGCTACATAAGCTACATCTGTTGAGTTGTTTGACAAACCAATGGCAAGGTCGCGGTATTTTTCTTTGTCAAGATCAGACAATACGTAATGGAGGTACAAGCTCAAAGATTGCCATCTGCCCGTTATGGAAGTGCCATTTATCCACGCCCTGTTTCCGTTCCAGCCGGAAACATCAATGGGGTCGAACAACTGCTGGCCCATTTCTATGGTAATCCATCCGGCTACTTCCAAAATAGTGGTGTCGAATTGTAAGTTGCTTTCCTTTATTAAGCCAACAATGCATTCCACCGGGCTTTTAATATGAACACTTATAACCTCATCGTCAAAAAAATGATCGCTTTTAAAAAGCTGGAGTATCATTGGTTCTAACTCGAAATTGTTGTTCCTGAAAGTCTGCGCCAACCCATCAATGATAACATCATCGGCAATAGGATGAACAAAATGCGTGTAGAGTTTCCGGGCAATAAATTCCGAAACCTCTACGGCCCGCTCCTGGAAAATGAGGTCATGTACACCATCGAAATCGTAGTTGGCAGTTTGACCAAAAATTGTTTTCGTGGAATTATCAAAATCAGACGAATTGAAGGAAATGGCATCGCAAATTTCCGGTACGGTTGTCCATCCGGTTAATGCCCTTGCTGCCTCCTCAATATCCTGTTGGGTATATCCATTATTTACTCCCATAGTAAACAACTCTAACAACTCTCTTGCGTAGTTCTCGTTCGGGGCATTTTTTACATTCAGTCTGCCATCCAGGAAGGTAAGCATTGCCGGTGTTTTCGCAATTGCTTTTACGAAAGCCGGGAAATTTCCAAATGCGTTTTGCTGCAGCAGTTTATGATATTCATACAAGTAACTGGGGCAGATGTAGCCTGAAAATTTGGTGACAAAATGGTTGTGCCAAAACAAAGCCATCTTTTCCCTTACACCAGTCACTAACATCTCGTTCAGCCAATGGATATACCACTCCACCAGCTGATCATAACTTTCCACAGAGAAATCAGTGTAGTTGTTGAGTGTCCAATTGTACCAGGAAGGTGGAGGAGATAGGGGAGCTGTCTTCGCAGCCGTCACCAAATCATCCACCAATTGAGAAGGTGTTTGAAGCAATGCGGATTGAATGTCGGCATGACTGGCCCCAAATCCAAGCCTTTTATATAGGTGCGAAACCCGGGCCGCATTCCAGGGTTTGCTGGCATTGGGTACATAGACGGCCAAAGATCCCGTAGCACAGTTTTGTGACATAGTTCGGAATTATTTAAAAACTAAAGATAACAAGTTTGTTGTTTGCTTCTGGCGGAAATATCAATGCGTAATTGTTCCCTTCAACCATAACTGCAAAATCGCAACTTCTATTATGTGGTTAGCACTTTTGGGAATAAACAATTGGCTTTCTGTTTTCCATCATTATCGGTCTTCCCGCTTCCATCTTCCCGCTTCTCCTTTTCATCTTCCATCTTCACCCCCAACCCCCTATCTTTGCCCCTCAATTTTTGAATAGCATACAAATGGAATACATAAAAGACATTGCAAAGTTTGAAGGCAAGCAAGCTACGTTGCAGGGATGGGTTGCCAACAAACGAGACAGCAAAGGCCTCGTTTTTGTTGTATTGCGCGATGGCACCGGCTTTTTGCAGGCCGTAATCTCATTGGAACAATTGGGCGAAGAACAATTTGCGGAAGCACAAAAACTAAACCTTGAAAGTGCAGTAAGCCTTACCGGAAATGTGGTGAAAGATGAACGCCAAATGGGCGGATTCGAATTGCAAGTCACCAATCTCACAGTGTTCCACATTTCAGAAGAATATCCCATTGCCAAAAAAGAACATGGCGTTGATTTCCTCATGGACAGAAGGCATCTCTGGTTGCGTTCAAAAAAACAATGGGCCATTATGCGGGTGAGAAATGAGATCATTTATTCCATTCATCGTTTTTTCCAGGAAAAAGGATTCGTTCAGATGGATGCACCACTTTTTTACCGGTAACGCTTGTGAAGGGACCAGCGATCTTTTTGAAACAGACTTTTATGGTCAGCCAGCCTATCTCTCACAAAGTGGGCAACTGTATGGTGAAGCCATGGCCATGGCACAGGGCCTTATTTATACGTTTGGACCAACCTTCAGGGCAGAAAAATCGAAGACAAGACGTCATCTCAGCGAGTTTTGGATGATTGAGCCGGAAATGGCTTTCTATGATAACGATCGTAACATGGATCTCATCGAAGAGTTCATTCGTTATATATCCAAGTCGGTTTTAGCCAACTGTCGGGAACATTTGGAATTGTTGGAACGCAACATTGAAGCGCTTGAGGCAGTCGATCAGACCTTCCCAAGAATAAGTTACACCGAAGCGGTTGAAATCTTAAAAGGAGAAAAAGATGCCAACGGGCAAAATTCTCTCACGGTGCTTCAAAATGATTTGGTAGAAGTTAAAGCTCGAATTGAAGATGTTGAAAAAGACATTGCGGAACGTGAAGAGTTGTTGGCGGGGCAAGGTATTAAGAAGGGTGTGAGAAACTTCAACCTGAACAAAGTGGCAAACCTAAAGGCAGAGCTATCTGATTTGAAAGAAAAGGAAGAGAACATCCCACAATGGTTGCAATCAGCAAAAGATTTTGAATGGGGAGCAGACTTTGGTGGTTCGGATGAAACGGTTATCACACGCCTTTATCAAACACCCATCATGGTGCATGATTGGCCAAAAGAGATCAAGGCATTCTACATGAAACAACACGATGAGGATCCAAGATTGGTGAAAGGCGTGGATGTTTTGGCGCCAGAAGGATTTGGAGAAATCGTTGGGGGTGGCGAGCGAGAAACCAATAAAGACTACCTGGTGGATCAAATCAAAAAACACGAATTGCCCATGGAGGCCTTCGAGTGGTATCTCGATCTTAGGCGTTATGGCTCAGTGCCTCATGCAGGATTTGGATTGGGGCTTGAGCGATTTGTTTGCTGGATTTGTGGAGTTCGGCATATCAGGGAGGCCATTCCGTTGCCAAGAATGTACGGCAGACTGTTTCCTTGATGCCCTGGACTTCAACCTTACGGGTTGATAAAAACCTGTTAGCTTGAGCATGTGACAAAAATTCTTCGTGTCTTTGTGCCTTAGTGGTTCATTCTCCTATCCATGAAGCGATTTTTAACTTTTGTACTTCTGTTGCTGGCTTTTGTCTTGTCCGTGATGGCTCGGTGGCCGCAGCTTAACCGCCCCCTTTCAAAACATCACGAATTCTGTACGGCCATAGCACTGCGCGTTATGCAGGTTTGGGACCAGGGTGGAATTGCCAACTACCATTTTTCGCCTGCTATGAACTATCCTGGGCGGGCAAATGCTTTCATCCAAAATGATGCTTCATCCTCAGGCCGAATGGTGGATGATAAGGGAACCTTCTATTACATTTCCCACCCGCCACTAGCCTATTATGTACCGTACGGAGTTTTCCAGCTGTTCGGGCTTGAATTCAATGAAGCCAATATCCGAGGGTTCCATTTGGTGTTTCACTTTTTGTGTGGCCTGGTTGTTTTTCTCATTGCCTTTGTTTTGCTTGAAGGGAGTTTGCTGCCCGCCTTTGCCGCTTACCTGGTTTACTTGTCTAATCCTGCCACTTTGTGGTTTCAGAGTAATGTTTTTATGAGCGATATGTTCGTTCAGATCTTTTTTGCGATAGGCGTTTTGCTGTTTGTTTTGTGGCTTAGGTCAAATAGGAGTCAGGGCTTATTGGTTGTAGCATTTGGGGCGGCCACCTTCCTCATGACCTACACCACGTGGTTAGGTTGCTTTGTTGCTTTGGTGGTTTTCTGCTGGGGTTTGTTGAATTGGAAAACAAGGTCTGGATGGAAACTTGCCACCGCATCTGCCATTGGGTGTGCATTGGCATTGGGTCTCATTTTGTTTCAATACAGCCAGGTTAATGGTATGGAAGCCATGTTCGATGAATGGTTCAACAGGGTGAAAATCCGATCGGGCTATAGTTCAGCAATTGGATCAGTTTTCTTTCTGAAGGGTTTTTTTCAAAATGCCCCGGCTATTGCTCTGAATTACCTCACATCGTATGCCTCTGTTTTCGTTTTAATTGTTCCTCTATTGATTTTAAATCTGCTGAAAGGAATCTCTGTACCAAAACACTTCAAGGAGTTTGCCATGGTTTCAGTAGTGCCGATTGTATTGCTTCACCTGGTGCTGTCCGATTATTCGGGTCACGATTTTACAACGCTTTGGGCAGCTGTGTTTTTATCCGTTTTGATTGGGGCACTGATAAATAATGCAATAAGCAATGCAAAAGTGAGGATCCAACTTTTTCGATTGGCTTTGCTATGTGCCGTGATCATTGGTTGTTTTTTGGGTTTGGCACAATTTCATTATATCAATCGTCCAGGTGAAGTTTCTCAATCTGGAGATCATTATGATTTGGAAATGAAAGCAGCTACATTGCTAACCCAGGAAATTCAAGATCACGAGACTTTGTTCGTTATTGGGCAGAAGCCAACTCCACAGATGATTTATTTCGCTGAACGAAACATCAGGCTGGTTGCATACAAACCCGAGACGGTGGATTTTCTATATGAACAAAATGTTAATTCCGGGCGTCTCTATTCTTTGAGTAAAAATTATGAAGTAGAATTGCTTTCTGTTATCACCACAGAAGGAAATGAATAATCAATACACCCCAACCGGTTTTTTACGAGATGTGGCGTATTTGGCTGTTACAGCATTTGGAGGTCCGGCTGCTCACGTTGCCATGATGCTCGATTTTCTGGTAGAAAAACGCAAGTATCTTACCGCAGAAGAGTTGATCGAACTCAATGCGCTTTGTCAATTACTTCCTGGCCCTACTTCCACACAAACCATTATTTCTACAGGCTATAAATTAGGTGGTGTGAAGATTGCCTTTCTCACATTAATGATCTGGGCATTTCCAGCTGTAGTTCTTATGTCTGCACTTTCTTTCGTGTTGTCAGTATTTGCCGGAAACGAATACCTGCTGAAAATCATGACCGTGCTAAAACCAATGGCAGTTGCATTTGTTTTGGTGGCTGCATGGAAGTTGGGTAGCAAGGTGGTAAAAGGAAAACTATCATTGGCTTTGTTGATGATTTCAACTGCTTTAGCTCTTTTGCTCAGTTCGCCTTTCGTTTTTCCGTTGATATTGATTGCCGCAGGAACCATTACTAGTTTGGTAAATCGCCAGGAGAATCAATCACGAGTGAAAGTAGTCATCAAGCCTCCCTGGAAATTCCTTATCGTCTTCCTGGGAGTCTTTGCCGGAGCGGCTCTGGTTGCATTTCTGACCAATCACGAAGCAGCTGTCCTTTTCGAAAACTGCTATCGGTTTGGCAGTTTGATATTTGGAGGAGGTCAGGTGTTGATACCTTTTATGTATGAACATTTCGTGGACTTCACCAATCGCATGACCTCCGAGGAGTTTCTGGCAGGATATGGGATTGTACAAGCGCTTCCCGGCCCGGTGTTTTCCTTTTGTGCTTTTGCTGGTGGCATTTCTCTCAATGATGGTGGACTCGGTCTTCAATTGCTGGGGTGTTTTCTTGGGGCACTTGGTATTTTTCTGCCCGGCACCCTGCTCATTTTTTTTGTATTTCCGATCTGGGAATCGCTGAAAAAAATCTCAGCAGTTAAAAATGCTTTGGTGGGAATCAATGCCGCAGCTGGCGGTTTGGTGGTGGCGGCCGTTTTTATGTTGGGTGGCGCCATAGGGTTTAGCTGGCTTAACCTGGTTGTACTTTTGGTGAGCGTGGCAATCCTTTTGTTTACAAAATTGCCTTCTCCTTTCCTGGTGATTTTGGGAATTATTGCGGGGGTGCTGGTCGGATAAACAAAAAGCCAGAAGATCTAATCTCCGGGGTTTTGTTCTTTAGCAGGAAGCAGACAATTACTTTATCCGCCTCAATTTATCCTGAACATCATCAACAGTGTCTTTCTGCTGATCTATTTCCTTGTTCTTTTTGCGTTGATCGTCAGCATTGGTGTCTATTTCGCGTTCTGCTTGCTCGATTTCGCCTTCCATTTTGTTGATGTTCTCGTGGTATTTTTTGTTCTGTTTTTCCAGTTTCTCTTTTTCCCCTCGTAATTTCTTCAGCAGTTTTTCGGCTTCTTTTTGCTGATCTTCAATCGCACCATCCAATCGTTCAACAACCACTATCTGGTTTTCTATTTCGGCCTCTTTCACTTTCTGGTCGTACTCGTTTTGATCGATATCAGAATTTGCTTTGCCAATACCCTTTTTGTTGTTTTCAATCAGTTTAACCAGTTTTTCCTTTTCGTTTTCAAGTTTCTTTAAATCTGATTTCAGGTCTTTCATGACTTTTTCTTCTTCCTTCACTTCCTCTTCCACGGCTGCCCGATACATATCAACACTAAATTTTCTGACAAACTTGACCGCCTGATCATATTTGCGTTCATCTCCCTTTGATGATATGAATTCATCCCCGATTTCGAAAAACGCCACAAGCCGAACCCCATTTTCAATGCCCTGCAATCGGGAGTAAACATTTATGGGGCTTGAATGGATCATGTCGATTTCCGCAGCCTGTATCGAGATTTCTCCATTGTCATCCTCAATCTTTGATTTTGATCCATCTTTGATCAACTTCTCCCATTCCTTTTGAACGTCCTTCAATTCTGCCTGGTGAATGTCAGTGAACATTCCCGAATTTGTCCCTTTGGTCATGGCATCTTTGATCTCGATCACTTTTACAGGTTTCTGGCCAAAAACAGTGAGCATCAGAATCGAGAAGGACAATAGTAAGCTTGTATATTTCATAATTGGTGGTTTTGACTATTTGGATAGAAAAGTGAAACAGGGATTGAAAGGCACTTGTGACGTGAGTTTTGGGAATTTTGATGTAAAGATATAATAATGATTTGTGGCTATTTCTGCCGATCAACAATCAGCTTCTTTACAATTGCCTTGCCATTTTGGGTAAGTCTGATAAAACAAATTCCATTAACGGGTTGTGCCAGGTTGAAGGTTACACGCTTCTGGTTTGTTGAAAGCGTTGCCGGCAAAGACTGGCCCAGCGCATTCCAGACTTCAATCTTATCCCAGTGAGTCGGATTAGCTGTAATAATGCTAAAAACACCATCGGACGGGTTAGGGAATATGAGCGCTTCCTTTAAATCGAATTCCTGCACGGCTATTACAGTGTGTGTGAAAGTCTCAGATTGAGCTGAACATCCATTTGCATCGACTACCCGAACAGTATAATTTCCATCCTGCAGGGCCAGGTAAGAATATTGTGTTGCCCCTGAAATGGAGTCACCATTCAGCAACCATTGAAATTGTGAAAATCCCTGCGAAATGGACAAGAGATTTCCATTGTTTTGAATGACTGGTGGAGCGGGATTAGGGAAAACTACAATCGTATGGTCAGCCGTGCCAGTGCAACCTGCCGTATCAGTGACAGTAACCGTATAAGTTGTGGTGGTATCCGGAAAGACATTGGGCTTGTTAATAGTAGCATCAGATATTTGGTAGTTAGGCGTCCAACTGTAGCTCACCCCACCAGATGCAAGAAAATCCACGGTATCGCCCTGGCAGATTTGGTTTGCAGATGCCAGGATTGCTGCCGTAGGTCCGGGGGTAATGTTTACGGTTATACTGTCTGTGCCGGTACAACCTTGCTGATCGGTTACATTGACCGTATAGGTTGTGGAATTCGAAGGAGTAGCTGTTGGGTTAGGGCAGCCGGTGCAGCTCAACCCTGTTGCCGGGCTCCAGTTAAAGGCCGTGCCTCCCGAAGCCGATAATTCCATGCTTGCTCCTGAACACAAAGTTGTGTCAGGAGAAACAGTGATAGCTATTGAGCCTGTAACCGTAACTTTAACGTGTGCAGAATCTGTTCCGCAAAGGTTGGACACTGTAACAGAATAGGTTGTGGTTACAGTAGGTGATGCGATAGGCGTTGCTGTGTTGAAAGAGCTTAACGAAGCAGTCGGGCTCCATTGATAAGTATCGCCACCCGAAGCGACCAACTGTGTGCTTGATCCAGAACAGATGGAAGTGTCCGGACTTACCACAGCAACCGGTGTGTTTGAAACCTGTACAGTTACCGTATCTGTATCAGCACACCCGGAGTTTTGAACGGTCAAAACATATTCGGTTGTTGATTGTGCAAACAAGATGGGATTTGGACAGTTTATACAACTCAAACCCAAAACCGGAATCCAGGAATAGGTTCCCCCACCCGATCCGTTGAGTTGAACCTGGCTGCCGTAACAGACAGCAGTATCATTCCCAGCATCCGCAAAGCCCGTATTCAGCACCGAAACATTCACCGTATCATATCCAACACAAACTCCATTGTCCACTGTCACCACGTATTGAGTATTTGCAGATGGGCTCGCGGTTGGGTTTGGACAATTCGTACAACTCAAGCCTGTTGCAGGGCTCCACGAATAAGTTGTTCCGCCAGAAGCTAAAATTTGAACACCTTGGCCCGGACAAACGGAAGTGTCATTCGAGGCCTGGGCAATGGAACTGAAAGAAGTCGTTCCTTCCGGAATTTGTAGATTTCCAATGGTCGTGCCCTGAATCCCCGCTGTTGCACTGTTGGTTGACCCCTGGCAACCGGGATCTGCATTGTGGTTATAAACTGTTCCAGCTGGTCCACCCGAGTAACTGATGTTCAACATGATAGGCGCACTAGCCTGGTTCACCCAAACAGCACCACCTCCACCGCCTCCACCGGGAGGCATGCATTGACCAGGATCGTTATAAACAAAACCACCGTTTCCACCTGCAACGTTAATGCTCAGGTTTGAGGCATAATTGTCAACCTCCAACAAGACTGTCCCGCCTGCTCCACCGCCAGCAGCACCATCACCAGCTGTCGTGTCAGGCTGCAGACCGGTGTTGATTATGCCGCTACCATTTGGAACGATCGTTCCTGCCTTAATGATCACAATTCCACCGCCATCAGCACCAGCCGAAGCGAAATTGTTGTTCCGATGTCCGGCACCACCACCTCCTCCAAGGAAAATCTTGTTGTTTGTATTGTTTTAGGTTACAGCGCGCCCACCCATGCCGGGGTGTTGACCCTTGCATTCAAAAGTGGTAGCCATGGTTCGTTGACCGCCCTGTCCTCCAGTTCCGGCATTACCGCCCCCGCCTCCACCGGCATTGTGGTCGTTTCCACCTCCGCCTCCTGAGGCTTGTGGCCCTTTTCCCAGTTCTTTGCCCGAGATGAAAGCAGTTATTCCTTCACCTTTCCAGGCTCCCCTTCCAGGGTCTGAAGTCAGGGAATAATAGAAATTTCCGGATGTCTGTAGCCAGGTGCAATTGTAGTTCGACATATAATCTGTTCCTCCACGAAATCCTTTTCCGGAAAGGTCGATCGCAGCATTCACAAAAAGAGTGTCGGAGCATTCAAGCACCAAAATTCCCCCTGTTGAACCATTCCAATCGGCAGATGTGAGCATGCTGTTTATCGTGGCATTCGTATAAGTCGGAATCCTAACCAGTTGGATTGGTTGATTGGCATCATAGCTTCGCTGTAAAGCAAATTGGGGTGTAATGGTGGTTCCTGAAATAGAGGCAATGGTGGCAAACTCGTAATTGCCGGCTTCGTTGTAATCGTTGATGGTTCCGTAGGAGGATGAATTCGATGAATTGATCGAAGCGCCTTTCATTTGGATGAGAAGGACTTTATCGCCAGGAGAAAAACCGGCAGTTGATGCAACGGTCAATGTGTTGTTGCAAGGATCGATGGCTGTGACCGATGCGTAATCGTTAACAATGCCCGATATATTGGTTTGGGCCAAACCAGATTGGGCGAAAAGCAAGAACGCAGCAGCAAGTGAAAAGCAAATAAGGTGTCGAAACATGGAACGGGCGAGTTGTGATTTCAAAATTACTTAAAACTGACTGCCATCCTTTGCCCAAAGGCCATTTACCTAAATTTGCAGCCCTAATTTAAATTGAAGTTTTCCATGCTACTTACAAATTTCCCCATGACAGCGATTGCTACCACTTTTCTAAAAAAGTTCAATCTTTCATTCCTGGCCCTTCCACTTATAATTTTTGCTTTGGGCTGTGGTGGTTCTGGCGATTCCGGATCATCATCAAAAAGTCCTTCTGAATTGAAGGCAGTGGCTGGCGGCTTGTATGAAGGGGGCGTTTTTAGAATGAATGAGGTGGAATATTTCCGAAGCCTGTATCCGCTGAATGTGACGGAAGTAGTTGGCCATAGGATTACCAACCAGATTTACCAGGGTCTCGTACGTTTGAACCAGGCTGATCTTAGCATTGAACCATGTCTCGCGGAATCATGGGATGTGGACAGCATGGCAACCACCTTCACATTCAATATTCGAAAGGGAATCATGTTTCATGACGATCCCTGTTTTCCGGAAGGTAAAGGCCGGGAAGTTACGGCTCATGATTTCAAGTATGTGATGACCTTGTTGTGCCAACCCGATGCGACTAACCAGGGTTTTTGGGTTTTTGATAACCGTGTGAAGGGTGCTTCGGCATACCATGCCTCGGTCGGTGCCGGAAATCCTCTACCAGAAGGTGTTACGGGCGTGCAGGTGTTAGATGATCATACACTTAGAATTGAATTGGAAAAGCCTTTCGCAAGTTTTCTGCACATACTGGCTATGCCGTTTTGCGAGGTATTTCCAAAAGAGGCCTGGGATAAATATGGTAATGACATGCGTACTAAAACCGTTGGCACAGGCCCTTTCACTATCAAGGCGTTGAAAGAGGACGAAACGGTGATACTGGTGAGAAACCCAAATTACTGGGAAAAGGATGAACACGGAAACCGATTGCCTTACTTAAATGGAATCAAGTGGACTTTCCTGAAGGAGCGCGTTTCCGAAATGCTGGAATTCAAAAAAGGCAACCTGGAAATGATGTACCAGATTCCTTTGGAAATGACACGTGAGGTTATCGATCAAAACGACCAGTTGATTGGTGAGTACAAAAAGTTTCAGTTGCAAATCAGGCCGGTGCTAACGGTTCAGTATTATGGGTTTCAGCATAAATCGGAGTTGTTTTCCAACATGAATTTGAGGAAAGCGCTCAACTATGCTGTTGATAGAAAAAAGATCGTGGAATATACACTGAAAGGAACGGGTAAGGAAGCCTATTCCGGAATTGTTCCTCCTGGCATGGCTGGTTACGATTCGGAAGTGGTGAAGGGCTATAATTACGATCCTGCCAGGGCGAAAGAATACCTGGCAAAAGCAGGATATCCGAATGGCGAAGGTCTGGAGGAACTCACACTGCAGATCAATAGTGGTGGAGGTAGGAATGAGCAGGTGGCAGAGGCCGTTCAAAAAATGTTGATGGATAACCTGGGTATAACAGTTCAGATCACGAAACTTCCTTTTGCACAACATCTCGAAAATCTTGAGACCGGGAAAGTTGAATTCTGGCGCTCGGGTTGGGTGGCCGATTATCCTGATCCGGAAAACTTCCTGAATCTTTTGTACAGTGTGCACATTCCGGAAAAACTGAGTGATAAATCTTACATCAACTCAACGCGTTTTACGAGTGCAAGGTTTGACTCGCTGTTTAAAATTGCACTTCAAACTGTTGATGACGACAAACGAAACCTCCTCTACATGAAGTGCGATCAAATCGCGATGGATGAGGCAGCGATTATGCCATTATACTACAACAAAGACCCTCGTATGCTTCAACCTTATGTTCGCGATTTTCCGCAAAATGCGATGGAGTATCGCAACCTGGTGAAAACCAACTTTGTTCCGAAAGAACTTTAGGTTGCGGAATTCGTATTTATAGTTGTGTTAAGAATGCTTAATAACTTTAGGCCCAACACCTGTTGCCTTAACTTTCGGTGCAATTAGATCGGAAGAGATTCGTTCAAAAACTACTGCCCAATTATTCAAGCGTAAAATTTAATGTCACAGTATTCTTCAAAACAGTCATTCGGGCTTGGTAGCTACAACAATCTGATTTCTCGTCTCGATGAATTTATCAGGAAGTTTTACCTGAATCAGATCATCCGGGGTATCATAATTTCACTGGCTTTCATCCTCTTTTTCTTCCTGGTTATCGACATCGTGGAGTATTTCATGTATCTCTCCACCACATGGAGAAAGATCCTGTTCTTCAGTTTTGTGCTTTCCAGCTTGGGCGTTGTGATTCAGGGTGTTGTCTTGCCCGCGTTGCATTACTTCAAACTGGGGAAAGTTATTTCGCATGAGCAGGCAGCTACCATCATCGGTACTCACTTCACGGAGGTTCAGGATCGTTTGCTGAATGTGTTGCAGCTTAAACAACAATCGGCAGGATCGGAAGCAGGTTTGGTGACAGCGAGTATAGATCAGAAGATAGATAAGCTGAAGCCAATAGCTTTTGTTTCAGCCATCAACCTCACCGAAAACAGGAAATACTTGAAATACCTGGCACCACCTTTCCTGGTGTTGTTGGTGTTGCTAATTGCTGCTCCTAACATTTTGAAGGAAGGCACCTCCCGTTTGGTGAATAGCAGTGTAAGATTTGAAAAGAAGGCTCCATTTCAATTCAATTTAAAGAATGACAACCTGGAAGTGCTTCAATATGAAGATTTAAACGTGGAGTTGGAAATGAGCGGAAATCTGTTGCCTGAGCAAGCTTACATCGAAATTGATGGATACCAATATAAACTCGACAAGAAGAATAATGCTGCCTATTCCTATCAAATCAGAAACCTTCAATCTGATATGAAGTTCAACTTCTTTGCTAGTGGTTTTCGTTCGGAAGAATTTGAAGTGCATGTGCTGGCAAAGCCCATCATTGTAAGCTTTGAGGTGGAATTGGATTATCCGCGATATACAGGCAAGAAGGACGAAGACTTACGAAATGTAGGCGATCTGATCGTTCCGGAAGGCACGAGCATTAACTGGCGATATCAAACGCAGAATACAGAGGGGATCACCGTGGCCTTTACTGACACTACCTTCGAAACCACCAAAGTGAAGGATCAAACTTTTTCTGTCGCAAGGAAGCTCTACAAGAATGACTCTTATGTGTTGAAGAGTTTCAATGAAAACATCAAGGAAGCAGATTCAATAGTTTATGGCATCTCCGTGGTGAAAGATCAGTTCCCATCCATCAAATTGGAAGAACATAAAGACAGCACAGACAAAAGCTATTTGTATTTCCTGGGTGAAGTTTCTGATGACTACGGTTTGCGTGAGTTGTATTTCAAGTATACCGTTGAATCTGAAGATTCTGTTTTGAGCCTCCTGGGCCAACAAAGTCATGCCTTGCAGTTAAAGCGCAACAGCAAATACGCACAATTCAACCACTACTGGAGTACTTCAGAAGTTGGATTGAAACCCGGAGATAAGGTGACTTATTACTTCGAGGTTTGGGATAATGATGGTGTTAATGGCAGCAAATTCACCCGTTCAAATGTGATGAGTTATGAAATGCCTACAGTTGAGGAATTTGAAGAATTAACGGAGAAGAGCAACGAAGAAATCAAGGATGATTTAAAAGCAACCATTGATGAAGCCCAGGAGTTGAGAGAGGAACTACAGGACCTCCAGGAAAAACTATTACAGAAAAAAGATTTAGCGTGGGAAGACAAAAAGGCCATGGAAGACATCCTGGAAAAGCAAGAAAGTCTCCAGAAAAAGATCGAAAATCTAAAGGATAAGAACCAACAAAATTTATCTCAACAGGAAGAATATAAGGAAGCCAAAGAAAGTATTCGCAATAAACAGGAAAAGTTGCAGGAGTTGTTCGATGAAGTTTTTGATGAGGAGATGAAAAAGCTTTTCGAAAAGATGGAGTCGATGTTGGAGAAAATGGAGAAGGAAGAAATGATGGATCAGCTTGAAGATATGGAGCTTACGGATGAGCAATTGGAGAAAGAGCTGGACCGAATGCTCGAACTGTTCAAACAACTGGAGTTTGAGCAAAAAGCCCAGGAGACGGTCGAAAAGTTAGAAGAACTCGCAAAGGAGCAAGAGGAGTTGGCAGAAGAAACCCAGGAAAAATCGAAAAGTGATGAAGCATTGGCCGAAGAGCAGAAAGAAATTGAAGAAAAGTTTGAAGCCATAAAGGAAGATCTGAAGGAATTAGGTGAATTGAACGATGAATTGGATGGCCAGTTTCCCATGGAACAATTGGAACAAGCGCAAGAGCAGGTTGACCAACAGATGTCGGAGAGTATGGAGAATCTGCAAAAGGGAAATAATAAAAAGGCTTCTGATTCCCAGCAAGGCGCCTCTGATGAAATGCAGGAAATGAGCGAACAACTGGCTGGAATGATGAACCAGATGCAAATGGACCAAATGGAGATGGACATGAAGGCTATCAGACAGTTGTTGGAGAACCTTGTGACCCTTTCGTTCGATCAGGAAGAGTTGATGGATAGGTTAGATCACACCAATACCAATAACCCTGAGTATGTCACCCTTGTCCAAAATCAGCACAAACTGATTGAGGATTTTGAAACCGTGGAGGATAGCCTTTATACGCTCAGCAAACGCGTTTTCCAACTAGAATCCTTCATCAACAAAGAAGTTGCCGAAATCAAGCGCAACATGCAGAATGGCATTGAAAACATGGAGGATCGGAAATTGCCGAAAGGACGCGTGAATCAGCAGTTCATTATGACAGGCATGAACAACCTCGCACTGATGTTGAGTGAAGCCATGGAGCAAATGCAACAGCAAATGGCCAATCAAATGCCGGGTTCGCAACAATGTCAAAAACCAGGATCGAAACCGGGTTTACCCAAATTGGGCCAAATGCAGCAACAGCTGAACGATCAGATTAAACAAATGCAGCAAGGCATGAAACCCGGTAACAAGCCAGGGAAGAGCCAGATGAGCAAGCAAATGGCAGAAATGGCCGCCCAGCAAGCCGCTATTCGTGAAGCCTTGCAAAAGATTGCTGATCAACAGAGTGATGAAAGTGGGAAGGATGGAAATGGGCAGTTAAAGAAGCTCATTGATGAAATGGACAAAACCGAAACTGATCTGGTGAATAAGCAGCTTACAAATGAAATGATGATGCGGCAACAGGAAATCATGACCCGTTTGTTGGAAGCAGAACAAGCGGAAAGGGAGCGTGAAAAAGAAAAGGACAGGAAGTCGGACACCGGCACAGAATTAGCCAAGAAGATTCCACCTTCCTTGGAGGAGTATTTAAAAGAACGCGAGGCTGATATTGAATTGTACAAGACTCTTCCACCTTCTCTGAAACCATACTATAAATTCCTTGTAGAAAAGTATTTCATCAACATTAGTTTTTGATTATTATTTAGATTTGCACATCCCATGGAAGATACTATGATAGAATACAAACTCTCTCTTCGTTCAGTCCCCACCAACATTTCAGAAGTTGAGCCATTTGTGGAGAAAATCAAGGATGAATTAAACATCGGAGATGAGGTATATGGCAACATTCTCATTACTTTGACTGAGGCCGTAAACAACTCCATTCTGCATGGCAACCAGGGTGATGAAAACCTGGAAGTGGAGATCAACTGTACTGGAACCGACAAACTTGTTTCGTTCGTGATAACCGATCATGGAACAGGGTTCGACTACAATAATCTACCAGACCCGACCGATCCGGAAAATTTACACAAACTTACTGGTCGCGGTGTCTTTCTTATGAAGCAGCTTTCTGATTTGCTCATTTTTTCGAATAGCGGAAGCAAGGTAGAACTTCAATTCAAGCTTTAACTTTTGCCATTATTATTTCATTTTGAAGAGGTGCCCGATCCGGGCATTAACCAGCAGCTTGTGTCTGCATGGATTGAAACCATTGTGAAAGAGCACAACAGAAACATTGGCGATATCAATTATGTTTTCTGTTCTGCCGCCTATTTGCATAACCTCAATAAGGAGCATTTGAATCATGATTACGAAACCGACATTATAACATTCGAACTAAGTGATGATCAGGGAAATATAGATGCTGATATATTTATAAGCGTGGGAAATGTCAAAGAAAATGCCAGTTCTCTGGAGGTTGATTTTTCTGATGAACTGAATCGTGTTATGATTCACGGCATTTTGCACTTGCTTGGATTTGGCGACAAAACTGAATCCGAAAAATCTGCAATACGCGAAATGGAAGATCGCTGCCTTGCAAGACTATAATTCTGATGTTCCACGTGAAACATAGCAAACGTGCATTTCTAAGGTTCCACGTGGAACATTGAGTTTGCCATTCCACCTGATTGTTAATTTTGCAGCCCGAAAATGAGTCTCTTTAAAAAATATGATGTTGTAGTTGTAGGTGGTGGACATGCCGGGTGCGAAGCGGCAGCAGCAGCAGCAAACCTGGGCAGTTCAGTGTTGCTTGTTACCATGAACATGCAAACCATTGCGCAGATGTCCTGCAATCCTGCCATGGGAGGCGTGGCAAAAGGGCAAATTGTACGGGAGATAGATGCCATGGGCGGTTATTCAGGAATTGTTTCGGATCAAAGCCGAATCCAATTCAGAATGCTCAATAAGTCGAAGGGTCCTGCTATGTGGAGCCCGCGTACGCAAAACGACCGGATGTTGTTTGCTCTGAAGTGGCGAACCATGCTGGAGAAAACCCTAAATCTTGACTTTTGGCAGGATATGGTTTCTGGTCTGATTATCAAGGATAAAAGAGTGGTGGGTGTGAAAACCTCGATGGGCATTGAAATTGAGGCAAAATCAGTAATTCTAACCAATGGCACTTTCTTAAACGGGCTAATCCATATTGGTGATAAAAAATTTGGCGGTGGAAGAGCGGGTGAGGGCGCGGCAACGGGCATCACAGAGCAATTGGTGTCGCTTGGTTTTGAAAGTGGGAGAATGAAAACGGGAACACCTCTCAGGCTTGATGGTCGTTCGCTGGATTATAGTAAAATGGAGGAACAGTGTGGTGATGAGACACCGAAAACATTTTCACATCTCGATTTAGAGCTGCCAAGCGAACAAAGGAGTTGCCATATTGCATATACCAATCGTGAAGTGCATGATATTCTAAAGGAGGGTTTTGAGTTTTCACCCTTGTTTTCGGGTCGAATCCAGGGAACGGGCCCAAGGTATTGTCCTTCGATAGAAGAAAAAATCAATCGGTTCGCTGAACGTGACAGGCATCAATTGTTCGTGGAGCCTGAAGGGTGGGATACGGTAGAAATTTATCTTAATGGCTTTTCATCAAGTTTGCCTGAAGATGTGCAGTTTCGGGCACTTCGCAAGATTTCAGGATTCGAGAATGCCAAGATGTTTAGGCCGGGCTATGCAATTGAATACGACTTTTTTCCTCCACTTCAATTGGAATTGACCCTCGAGACCAAATTGATTGACAATTTGTATTTCGCGGGTCAGATCAATGGTACAACTGGATACGAGGAGGCGGCATGTCAGGGTTTGATGGCAGGAGTAAATGCTCATTTGAAGATTCGGGAAGAGAATCCATTGGTGCTAAAAAGAAGCGAAGCTTATATCGGTGTTTTGATTGACGACCTGATCAACAAGGGCACTAACGAGCCATACCGCATGTTTACTTCCCGGGCCGAGTACCGAATGCTTCTCCGACAGGACAATGCTGATGTACGATTGACGCCCATGGCTCATGAACTTGGCCTTGCAGTTGGTGGGAGGTTGGAAAAGGTAAAATCCAAGCAGCAATCGGTAGAGGAAATTATTCGTTTCTTCAAAACGGAAAGTGTTACCCCCAATGATATCAACTCAAAACTGGAGGAACTGAATTCAAGCTCGCTGAAACAACGGGTGAAGCTCTTTTCACTTGTTTCCAGGCCAGAAATAGATGTGAGGCAAATGGCTGAGTCGCTTCAAACTGTAAGCTCATTCCTGGAAACTTTCGAAAATGACATAGTAGATCAGGCGGAAATTCGCATGAAGTATGAAAGTTACATCAACAAGGAAGAGGAGAACGTTGAGAAAATGAATCGACTTGAGTCAGTTGAGCTGAGTGAAATCCTCGATTATAACAAAATAATGGCTTTGTCTTCTGAAGCCAGGGAAAAACTTTCGTCCGTGAAGCCAAGGACACTTGGCCAGGCAGGTCGCATATCAGGAGTCTCTCCTTCAGATCTCAACGTTTTGATGGTTTACATGGGGCGATAGATGAAAACAAATCTTTCGTATATTCTTCTGTATTGCTCTTTGGTCTCTTTGGCGATTTCCTGCGCCAATCCAGTAAGCCCAACTGGCGGCCCAAAAGACACTGTGCCTCCTATGGTGTCGCAATACAATCCACCAACTGAAAAGACTTTGTTCACTGAAAGTGAATTCTCCATCACTTTTGACGAATATGTCAAACTGGATAATGTCTTTAAGCAAGTAGTCATATCGCCACCTTTTGAAGAACAGCCTGAATTTATAGTGAAAGGGAAGTCTTTGAAGGTGACTTTTTTGGAAGAGCTGAAGCCCAACACCACTTACACTATAAATTTTGGTCAGGCTGTAAAAGACATCACCGAAGGAAATGTAGTTAAGAACCTGACCTATGTTTTTTCGACTGGAGAGTTTTTGGATTCATTGTCGCTTGGTGGAAAAGTGGTAAATGCCCAAACCAATAAAGCAGAAAGCGGGTGCCTGGTCTTGCTTTACGAAGAATTTTCAGATTCAGTTGTGGTAAAACGAAAACCCAATTATTTCGCACGAACGGATGAAGGAGGCTCATTCTCAATAAACAACCTCAAGCGGGGGCCTTTCAAAATGGTCGCTTTAAATGATATCAACTTCAATCTGCAATATGATTTACCAGAAGAATTGATTGGATTCATGTCTGAATCTATCGTGTTAACTGACTCGATGGCCAAGGTTCGTTTGAAAGTTTTCAAAAATGAGCCGGCAAAACTTAGGTTATTGAATCATTCTGCTAAAAGGCCAGGCCACATCCACCTTGTTTTTAACCAATTTTTGGAGGAATGCAGCATTACGTCCATGGATGGAAACAATGTTTCCCACTTGAACTACAACGAAAGCAGAGACACTGTTTCTGCTTGGTTGTCAAACCTTTATGTTCAATCTGCTTCGTTGCTGGTAAAGGTGGATGGATCAATTCACGACACCATCAAAGTGAATTTTAGGATGAGTACACCCGATTCCACCAAACGAAACACTCTAAGAATGATCAGTGCAAGAAATGCCGGGCTGCGACTATTGTCAGATTCAAAAAACCTGGATGTTTTGTTTAACAGACCGATTGCCGAGATCAAAGAGAATAGAATTCAGGTTTGGTTGGATAGCTCTAAAAATGAAAATAATTTGTTATTGGAGGTCAACCAGGAAAAGAGCAATCAGGTTAAGTTGAATAGTGAGTTCAGTGCAGGCGAAACGTATAAAATGGTGTTTTTACCTAAAGCGATATTCGATATTTATGGGCATTATAATGACAGTATCGAGATTGGATTTAAAGTGTTGAAAAACAATGAGTTAGGAAACATTAAGCTAACTTTTTCTGAAGGTGAGGATAGTGCCAAATATCACGTTCAAATACAATCAGCAAAGGGGCAAATCATTGGGAGAAGGAGTTTTCATCCTGGGAAAAATCGGGAACTTGTTTTCCAAAACATGATTCCTGGAAAATACAAGATCGTGGTATTGGTGGATGAAAATGAAAATGGCAGATGGGACACAGGAAATTATTTTTCCAATCAGCAACCTGAACGAAAGATTTTCTATTCAAAGGATGTGGACCTTCGTGCTAACTGGGAGTTTGAAGCTGAAATGAGCCTTGATTGATCACCATTTTTTGGTGTCACCATTGTGGTAATGAACCACATTTTCAATCCATCGATCATCATACCAATAGACCCATTTCCCATCTCGCTTTCCGTTTTTGTACTTGCCACTTGCCTGTTTGTCGCCTGTGTCATACCAATAACGCCACGTTCCAACCCTTTCACCTGTTCTGTTAAAACTTCCTTCATCTCCTATTGCCCCATTCTCATGCCAATTTCGCCATTTTCCCACTTGTTTTCCCTCGTAGTATTTTCCTTTTGAACCCAATAAACCATTGGGGTAATAAAACTCGTAACTGCCGTGTAGTTTACCTTGCGCGTAGTTGGCACGCTGCTTTAGCCCCCCTTCTTCATAAGAAAATTCCCAATACCCATTTAGCACTTTGTCCTCAAAATTCCCAACAGATTTCAGGTTTCCATTCGACCAATAGAAAGATTGAACTTCAAGACTTTTACAACTGGAAAGTATTGTAATCAGAACTGACAGAAAAAAAATGGTTGTTTTCAAAGTCGGGTAAATTACTGCAATTGGTTAGCAACACCGGTTCTGGGCAATTCGATTTTTGCTAAATTTGAAACTTCAAAAATACGCTCTTGAAAAATTTGTTTGTAGTAATTGTTCTGGCTTCCCTTGGCTTATCCGCATTTGCGCAAAGAACGGTGCTGATCGAATCTTTCACCCAAGCATCTTGTGGACCCTGTTACGCTCAGGATCCTGCTTTTCAAGCTATAGTTACGCCAAACATGGATAAAATTGCAATCATTAAATGGCATGTCTGGTGGCCAGGTGCTGACCCGATGTATGATTATAGCTCAAATGACGTTGATTGGCGTACGGGCAATTTCTATGGGATTAACAGTGTTCCAACCGTTAGAATTTCGGATGCATGGAGCGGTCAACCGCAGGCTTTGACACAAGCGATAATCGATACTGAATATGCCCAGCCACAGTTGTTTGAGATATTTATTGATGAGGCAATTAATGGAATTGATGTTGAAATTGATGTCACTATCACAGCTCTTGCTGATTGGAGCGGAGCCAATTTTTTGAAATGCCACACCATCATGATTGAGGATGAAGTACATTTTACCTATCCACCAGGAAGCAATCCGGTTACCGAATATCATTGGGTTATGAGAAAAATGTTGCCAAATCGCGCGGGACGGGATGTTACGCCTATGGTTGCAGGCGAACAATTGAAATTCACAGAAACTTATACGGTTGATACTGCTGAAATTGATCCTCATGAATTGAGAACTGTTGTTTTTATACAGGACAGAGTATCCAAGGAAATTCACCAGGTGCTACTTGGACCGGATACAACAGGGCAAAACTTCATTGCTACTTGCGTGAATCCCCCGATTATTGACACATTACTTACTTCCGATGAAACGGTGTCTGGTCAAATGGATGGGGTGGCCGCAGTGGCAGTGTTAGGAAATGCTGACGATTACACTTATTCTTGGAGCGCTCCAAATTCCTCAAATACCAATAGTATCACTGGCCTTGGAGCCGGTCAATACACGGTTACAGTCACTGATTCAACTGGATGCGAAACTGTTACCGATTTTTGGATAGCATCCCTGGCATCTGGAATAGGTACTACACACGAATTGAAATCAGTTCGAGTTTTCCCAAATCCGGTTAACGAAAGGGCTGTGTTCACTTTTCCAGAAAAAATAAAGGGCCAGCTCAATATTTTTAGTTTAGATGGCAAACAGATTGAGTCGATTAATTTGAAAAATCAGGATGAAGCGTTGTTAGAAAGAAACGATCTTCGTTCGGGAACTTATTTGTTTGAGACACAAGGTTCCTCTCATCATTCTGGAAAATTTGTGATTAAATAATTTCAACAGGATTAGCTTTTCTGCCGGATTGGAGTAACTCACATTACAACACCATTGGCGTGGCCTTGGGAGATATCGACAACGATGGTTTCAAGGATATATTTGTATCAACCTGGACCGGACACTCCAACCTGCTTTTTTGAAACCTCGGCAATAACACGTTCCGGAAACTCCTTGGAGATAATTCGCATCACGCCAAATCCATTTAGCAAAAGAGTGGCCGTATTTGTACCCAGCGCAAATGATGAAAGTGTTAAAGTTGGAATGTTTGCTCCTGATGGAAAACAGATAAAAAAGTGGATTCTACCGACCAACCAGAAAGTTAACCTGGAGCCAAAACTGCTAGCAGGAATTTATTTTCTGAAGGTTGAAGGAAAAATACAAGAAGTCTCAAAAGTTGTAATTTCCTAAACTTAAAGCTTGCATTTGTAAGCAGGTTTCGACCTCAAACTTCCTTTTATGAAAAAGATTTTTTTCATTGCTGCCTTCCTTTCTAGTCAGTTCGTTTGTCCAATTCAAGGCATCTCTCAGGGATTTACTGATGTCAGTGTTGCCTCAAACCTTATTCATTCCCACGATTTTATGATGGGGGGCGGAGTGGCATTCCTGGATTATGACAAGGATGGAGACGTTGATATTTACATGAGCGGTGGTCAAAACAGGGATGGACTATTTCAAAACGATGGTTTCGGACAATTCAGCGATGTCACCTCTATCGCGGGTCTTGGAGTTACTTCCCTTGAAAACACCACCGGTGTTTCAGTTGGTGACATCAACAACGATGGTTTTGATGACCTTTTTGTAACCAGTTGGAACAATGATCCAAGTCTCCTTTTCCTTAATAACACGGATGGAACATTCAGTAATATCAGTGCCTTTGCTGGTGTGGACGATACGTGGTGGTGTCTCGATGCAAGTTTCGGTGACGTGAACCTCGATGGATATCTTGACTTGTATGTAGGCAACTATGTTCGACAATCCGGGGTGATCATCGACCAGGGCCAGGTGGTTGGTTTCTCGCAAAGAGGGTTTGAGAATTTCCTCTACATGAACAATGGTGACAACACATTTACTAAGTTGACCCAGCCTTATGGAGTAGCTGATTCAGGTTGTGCCCTGGCTGTGGCCTTCACAGATTTTGATTTTGACCACGATGTTGACCTTCATGTTGCGAACGACTTCGGTGAATGGTGGATTCCGGATGGTCTCTATCAAAACGAATATCCAAATGCCTCATTTGCAAACGTTTCTGCCAGTTCTAATATCGATACGGCCGCTATGTATGGAATGGGAATAGCCATTGGTGATTATGATGAAGATGGCGACCTCGACTATTACACCACCAACCTCGGCCGAAACGTTTTGTCGCGAAACAATGGCGATGGCACTTTTACAGATGTATCCACGGCTGCCGGAGTTGAAAACACTTATTCCCTTGGAAATTTTTCCACCAGCTGGGGCTGCGCTTTTGTTGATTATGACAACTATGCGCTTCTCGATTTGTTCGTAGCCAATGGCTGGATTTCTGCGGCCCCCTTCATAGCCACCGGTGATCCTGATTCCGACAAGCTCTTCCGCAATAATGGAAATGGAACATTCACAGATGTTTCAGTTTTAGAAAATGTGGACGATTCAACATGCGCGCGTGGAATGGCTTTTGGCGATTACGATCAGGATGGAGATATAGATTTACTAGTGTCTAGCAGTAATTATGGCGTTTACGGGGATTCAGCACAGGTGAAACTTCATCGGAACAACTTATCAAACGGAAATAACTGGCTGGCCGTGAACTTAAATGGCCTGAGCGTAAATCGTAATGCTTATGGTTCGCGGGTAAGAATTGTAGCGGGCGGAAGAAATTTCATTCGTGAAATTGATGGTGGTTCGAGCCAGGCATCACGAAGTTGGCCCGATGCACATTTTGGCCTGGGAGCAATCAATATGGTTGATACCATTGAAATTAGCTGGATCGGTGGAAAACGGCAGTATCTATACAACCAAGGCATAAACCAGCGACTGGTGATTTGGGAAGATACCACTACTAACGCTTGCCCCGAAGTTTTGGGACTTTGGACTGATCCTGTTACCACGAACTCAGCACGTTTGAATTGGACCAACAGTAAATACTGCCATTGGTTTCAAATACGAGGAAGGCAGTTGGGTGGAGGTTCCTGGTTGGTGATCTCGATTAGTGAGGCGAGCTTAACTCATAAGGACGTTTTCGGATTAAACAACAATACTTCTTACGAATGGCAAATCCGCCAGTATTGTGATGTAACAGGTGCATGGATTTCAGAATGGTCGGGAGTCGATACTTTCACAACCGGCTGCTTCGCGCCCGATACAAGTTGGTCTGATCCTGTTTCTTCAACAGAAGTTCAATTGAACTGGATCATGGTGGAAGGAGCGGCAGGCTACGAAATTCGTGGAAAAAGAGTTGGATCTTCCCACTGGACGAACATTCCGGTCGGAAATCTTCAAAATTCCAAAACTGTTTTCGGTCTTACACCGACAATAACCTATGAATGGACAATCAGAACCCTTTGTGATTCCTCTGGGGTGACTTATTCTGCTTGGAGACCACTGGTCAATTTCACCACTAACAGCGGTGCACGGTTGAGTCGGAAACGTGAAACGGGCGTTATGGTTATACCGAATCCTTTTGAGGATCATATCACAATTTCAAGTTCCAGTTTTGAGAGTGGTCGAGTTAAAATCTGGAATTCGGCCGGACAACTTGTAGAATCCGAACAACTCTCCACTTTTAACTCCGAACCCGGTATCTATCGGGTTTCAACTCAAACCTGGCCTTCCGGAATTTACTTTGTTGAAGTTGAAAGCGAAGGCCACATTCACCAGCAAAAAATCCTGAAGCGATAAACACGTTTTAACACGGAATTGTATTTTTCACACATGGTTTCACGTGACACGTCTGCAATACAAAATTTCAACCTTGAAATTGAAAACTGTACGCGCTGCGAGCGTTTGATTCCGTATATCCGCGAAGTGGCTCAGAAAAAAGTCAGGCGGTTTATGGATCACGACTATTGGGGAAAACCAGTTCCCGGATTTGGTGATCCAATGGCTAGTGTTTTGATTGTTGGTCTTGCACCCGCAGCACACGGTGCCAACCGTACGGGCCGAATGTTTACGGGCGATTCGTCTGGCGACTGGCTTTTTCGTGCATTGTATGAAACTGGTTTCGCGACCCAGGCTGAAAGCACATCAAGAAGTGATGGCCTGGAATTGAAGGACGCATATATTGTTTCGATCGCCCGATGTGCGCCACCTCAAAATAAACCGACTACTGAAGAAATAAAAATATGTTCCACGTTTCTCACTCGCGAGTTGGAATATTTTGAAAACGCCAAAGCAATTATCTGTTTGGGTGGTTTGGCCTTTAACCAGTTTTGTCGTCTCCAAAATTTGAAAGGTTTAAAATTTGGACACGGATTAACTTACGAATTGCCTGATGGTAGAAAATTGATCGCCTCTTATCATCCGAGCAGGCAAAATACTAATACAGGTAAATTGATATGGGTTGATTGGTTGTCGATTTTTCAAATGGCAAGAAAACTAATTTGAAATTCAGCCAATATTCGAACACATAAAGATATGTGGGAATAAAAGAAGTCGCAATTTTCAAATTGAGATTTAATTAAATTTTACCAGCCAAAAATGACCTCCATATTTGCGTTCTGCGGGTAGATGTTGATTTTTTCAACTCATTGGTTGCTGGGCCGCAAAGTGCGCCAAAAGGTGAAATATAAGAGCTGTACGGCACCCTGATTGGGTGTGCGTTTCATATTGGTTATTTTTGCTTGGGGTTAGTCATTGTTCACTCCTTTAGCAAATAAACCGGCAAAAATCAGCTAACAATCCTGAAAGTATCTGAACGACCTGTCAACGATTATTAAATTCACAATCGAATTCAATGCCCTTCAATATTTTTGAACATCCTATAACTCTGGTTCTTCAAAATTGCAGAAAACACTAACTTGCCAAACCTAAATTTTCTTACCCATGAGCACTGACGCAAACAAACTAAAAGCCCTCGAACTAGCTGTCGACAGAATCGAAAAATTATACGGAAAAGGAACCATCATGAAATTGGGTGACTCCCAGGTGGTTCAGGCAGATGCTATTTCAACAGGATCAATTGGACTTGATATGGCCATCGGAATTGGCGGTATTCCTCGAGGTAGAATCGTAGAAGTTTATGGGCCAGAATCTTCGGGAAAAACCACACTGGCAATACATGTTATTGCCGAAGCTCAAAGGAAGGGAGGCATGGCCGCTTTTATTGATGCCGAGCATGCTTTCGATAAACACTATGCTCAGAACCTGGGTGTTGACGTTGAAAACCTGTTGATTTCTCAACCCGATGACGGAGAACAAGCTTTGGAAATAACCGAACATTTGATTCGCTCTGGAGCTTTGGATGTTGTTGTTGTGGATTCGGTGGCTGCATTGGTTCCGCGATCGGAAATTGAAGGTGAAATGGGGGACTCCAAAATGGGTCTTCAGGCCAGATTGATGTCGCAAGCCATGAGGAAACTTACAGGGGCAATCAACAAAACCGGATGCACTTGCATTTTCATCAATCAACTCCGTCAAAAAATCGGTGTGATGTTCGGAAACCCTGAAACCACGACCGGAGGTAACGCTTTGAAATTCTATGCTTCTGTGCGACTCGATATTCGAAGAATCGGACAAATCAAAGACAAAGACGATATCATTGGTAACCGCACCAAGGTGAAGATTGTGAAGAACAAGTTAGCACCTCCTTTCAAAATCACTGAGTTTGATATTATGTATGGCAAGGGGATTTCGCGCGTTGGTGAAATCATTGATCTCGGTGTGGAACACGATATTGTTCAAAAAAGTGGCTCGTGGTTCAGTTACGAAGGAACAAAGTTGGGCCAGGGTAGAGAGTCTGTTAAAACTTTGCTTGGAGATAATCCCGAGTTAGCAGATGAAATTGAAGCCAAGATTAGAGCTGAAATAATGGGAACGACTGAACCAGAACAACCCGAGACTGCTGAAGAAACTAAAGAAGCGAAAGAAGAAAAGTCTTAACCTCGATATTTCATAAATTTTTAGATAACGATGTTTCTCGCAGATGTCGCTGATTTTTCAGAATGTATTTTCTACAAGATTCTGCGAAAATCCGCGCAATTTGCGTGACAATTTAACAGCTTGAATTTGAAAATGATTCAGGTCCTAACATCAATGTGCTTCTAACCAATTGTTACCGGTGTCCATTTCAACCACAATGGGCACTTTCAAAGAAATGGCATTGGCCATTTTATCCTCTACAATAGATTTCAATTCGTCTAATTCGGTTTTGTGTGCATCGAAAACCAATTCATCATGTACTTGCAAAATCATCTTCGATTTTAATGCTCGCTTTGTAGTTTCTTCATGAACATCAATCATAGCGATTTTAATCATGTCAGCTGCTGAACCCTGAATCGGAGAGTTGATCGCATTCCTTTCAGCAAAACTTCTTACTGTGTTGTTTTTCGAATGAATATCGGGTAAGAATCGTTTTCGACCCATTATGGTTTTGATATAACCATGATCGCGAGTGTATTGAATGTTCTTATCCATGCAGGTTCTTATGCCAGGGTACTTGGCAAAGTAGCTGTCCATAATTTCTTTGGCTTCTCCACGACTAATTCCCAGCCCTTGAGACAGGCCAAATGCTGTCTGCCCATAAATCAACCCGAAGTTTACCGCCTTGGCACGGCTTCTTAATTCGCGTGTTACTTCTTCTTCCAAAACTCCAAAAACCTTGGCAGCGGTGGCTGTGTGAATATCCGCCCCCTCCATAAATGCCTCCACCATGTTGGCATCCTCGCTCATGTGGGCCATTATTCGCAATTCAATTTGACTATAATCTGCAGATAACAACAGAAAATCATCATTTCGGGGAATGAAGGCTTCTCGGATTTTTCGACCCCTTTCGGTTCGGATCGGGATGTTTTGCAGGTTGGGTTTGTCTGAACTTAAGCGACCTGTTGGGACAATGGCCTGGCGAAATGAACTATGAATTCTACCCGTTTTAGGGTTCACCATTTCCGGTAGCGAATCCACATAAGTGGATTTCAATTTAGTGACCTCACGGTAACCCATTATGTCTGCTGCAATCTTGTGTTCATTCACCAAGCTACTCAGCACTTGTTCATTGGTAGAATATTGGCCAGTTGAAGTTTTTTTACCGGTAAAAGGAATTTTCATTTCATCGAACAAAACGGTGCCCAATTGCCGAGGGGAGTTCAGGTTGAACTCATGACCGGCTTGTTTGAAGATTTTTTCTCTTTCCTCCAATGCGTCCTTACCCAATACTTCGCTGTATTCTGCCAGGAAATTGGTGTCAATGCCAACCCCCTCAAATTCCATAGCCGCCAAAACATTTATCACAGGAACTTCAACTTTTTCAAAGAGGTTGGTCATTTCCTCTTCTTTGAGCATTGGTGCGAATTTGTTTTTCAACTGTATAGTGATGTCTGCATCTTCCCCGGCATATTCAACAACTTCCGAGACATCCACATCGCGCATTGATTTTTGTGCCTTCCCTTTTTTGCCAATTAGGTTTTCTATCGACATCGTGCTGTATTGTAGATAATCTTCAGCCATCACGTCCATGCCATGTTTCAGGTGCGGTCTAAGACAATAATGTGCCAGCATGGTGTCGAAAATTTCCCCTTTCACTTCCACATCATACCATTTCAACACTATAATGTCATACTTCAAATTCTGGCCGATTTTGCGGATGCTTTCATTTTCCAGCACTCCCCTGAATTCTTCCACAATTGCCTGTGCCTCTTCTCGATTTTCCGGAACCGGAACATACCAGGCCACTCCCTCTTTAAGGGAAAAAGCAAATCCCACCAACTCGCAATTGTTCGGATCTACCCCGGTTGTTTCAGTATCGAAACACAATTCATCTGCTTTGGAAAGCTCAGCGATTAACTTTTTTCTGTCGTTGGGTGTGTTCACCAGTTTATATTCATGCCTAACAGTTTCCAGCGATTTAGCTTCTGCTCCAGGATTTGCGGATTCACCATTTGAAATACCTCCAAACAGATCGCCTTGTCCTCCTGGACCTACAATGTTGAATTCTCCACCCAGCACTCTTCGTCCTAAATCCCTGAATTCCAATTCGGCAAAAATGTTAGCCAATTCTTCTCGGTTTGGATCGCTCAATACAAGATCCTCCTCATCAATATTTACAGGTGCATCCACAATAATGGTGGCCAGGTATTTACTCATTAAGGCTTTTTCCTGGTTGTCACGAATTTTCTCTCCGAGCTTGCCTTTTATCTCATCGGCATGTTCATAGAGGCCCTCAATACTGTGATATTGTTTCAGCAGTTTGATAGCCGTTTTCTCTCCAACACCCGGTACACCGGGAATATTATCCGCGCTGTCACCCATCAACCCCAGTATATCTATCACTTGCAAGGGGTCTTTGATCTCCCATTTGGCCAATACTTCATTTAATCCATGCACTTCAAAACCACCACCCTTGTGTGCCGGTTTGTACATCGAAATATTTTCGCTCACCAATTGGCCAAAATCTTTGTCGGGGGTTACCATCAAAACTTCATAGCCATCCTTTTCGGCTTTCTTGGCCAAAGTTCCAATCAGATCATCGGCTTCATATCCGCCCAACTCTAAACGTGGAATATTAAAAGCATCAACAATCTTTTTGATCCATGGAAGACATTCTCTAATCCCTTCAGGCATGGCTTCTCGATTGGCTTTGTAGAAATCGAATTCAGTTGCCCGATCAGTGGGGCCGGGCGCATCAAAAACAACAGCTATGTGGGTTGGTTTGTCCTTGCTTAACAAACTCCAAAGTGTGGTTGTAAAACCCAACGCAGCAGATGTGTCCATCCCTTTCGAGTTCACCAAACCGCCACCTTGCGGCCCACCGCCCCGGTAAGCATAGGCAAAATAGGCACGATAGATCATGGCGAATGCATCTACCAGGTATAGGCGTTTGTCATCGGTTGGAGGAGGAATTGGAGCACCCATGTTGATCTGTTTTATTCAGGAGTAAGGGCGGACTAAAATAGGAATTAGCGGGCTTGTTCCCTCACCACTTCACCAAACCCTCGCCCCTCAATTTTGCTCGTAAGCCACGAAATGAAATCGAAGTACTCCATGATTCCGGCTTCGGCCGAGTTCTTCATAACTTCAAGTAATTCCTCTTTCAGTGCAGTAAACAGTTCTATTTGATGTTGCCGATCTATGCTGTAGTGTAGCTTCTTTAGATATTTTAGCACCACGGCTTCAAATTGATGAAGCTTTTGGCGGTTATACATAAACCGGTAAGTCGACCGCAACACAGATTCCAAAAGACGGTCTTGTCCAGATTCGTAATAGCTCATTAATATCAAAATACGGGCAAGAATTTGTAGGTCAATCCGAAATTCATCTTGTGATTCATCGATCAGCCGATTCAGCCAATCAATCGCTTCATCATGGTGTCCAGCAGCAAAATAAATGTGGCCAATATTAATGTACATCACAATTCGTGACTCACGTGCCATTTGCTTGGCGTGTTTTTTTAATCCTTGCAACACCTCGGGTAACACCTCCAGTCCACGTTCAAATTCACCCATCTTAATCAGGTACAACAGCTCAAAACGTGCAGCACGTTCAAAAACACGCATGGGAAACTGACCTTGTTTTGAGGGAAAGCTTTTCAGTCTTTCCAGCCCTTCCAGGAAAGCAGGATACTTTTTTCCATAGTAGCAGGCATTGCAGTAGTTATTCACTGCTCCCAAATACGAACCCAGGTAAAAGGAAGGTACGGAAGATGGATTTCCGTAGGTCTCCATCACCTTTCTGGCGAAAAGAAAAGCTTTGTCCTTATCACCCGTCAGTGAGTGATAAAAATACCAGGTTGAGTTTAGGCGAATCAGGGCAGTCTTACTAAGTGCAAGAGATTCATCGTTCAACATCGGGTCATCCATCAAAAGGTCGAGATTTGCGATGTCTTCTTCTTCACGAAGAATGTTACGGCGACGCCATTTTCCCTTCTTGATCACCTGGAAACAACCATTATTGCAATAATAATTGTACCAGTTTATTACAGATGATGGTGATACATTTTTGATCTTTCCAGACTTTCTTGGCATACCACCTGCAACTGACTTTCCAGCAGTTCTAGCTAATGTAGTAAATACACTGATTTTACCTCTTGGATTTTTTCTCAACCTGTTTGCTTGTTCCTTCAATAGCCGGACAAATGCTAATACAACAGTGGCTTGGCAATGTTTATATGAATCTACAATAGTGTAGGAGGTTGATGATTGCAGTGATTCTTCTAATGCACTATGTTTCTTGTATTCCAACTCCCAATAAGGAGTAGGATTGCCTGATTTCTTTTTAGATGATAACGATGACGATGATTTATGACGTTTATATTTTTTACGACGATTATGACCTTGCTGTTTTGTACAAACGCGTTTCCCTTTTACAGTGTGAGTAACGTCATATTCCTTTTACAAATTTACTATGTGCTTCTTTTCCCATATAATTATTAATACTATGGAGCGCGCCAGCAAGAAATACACAGGCCTATCGCCTACCTAGCATTTCTTAGCAGGCACACACTATAGGGGGAAATAGCAAAAATGTCCAAAATGTTTTTTTTGGACGAGGCAATTGTAACG
>PVBE011197881.1_pt1 | contig 33238 bp, 22 predicted proteins | sample 1631181 | NCBI WGS metagenome assembly PVBE01 (sample SAMN08397723, study PRJNA350692) | Marine metagenome, whole genome shotgun sequencing project. | isolation source: water | place: Pacific Ocean | collected 2012-04
CTCCGCTCTTCGAAGTCCGCCAGCGACTTCACCTGGATCGGCTCGTTGCGATACTCCTCGACGATCTCCTGCTTGATCTCGCTCTCGACCGCCTTGACGGCGGTGCTGCGAGCCTTCTTCTCCCTGATCTGGAAGGATTCAGCCAGGCGATCGCCCGCCATTCCCTCGATTCGACTCTCGAGAGCCGAGTTGTCGGGCCCGGGTGCCATCTGGAGCTTCGGCTTCCCGACCTGCTTGGCGATCTCCTCGATCGTGTCGATGATCGGCTGAATCTCGCCGTGTGCGTGCTTGAGCGCGGCCAGAATCTCGTCTTCGGCCACCTGCCGCGCACCGCCCTCGACCATCACGATCGAGCCGCGGTTTCCCGCGACGATCAGATCGAGATCGCTGCTCTCGAGATCCTCCGGCAGCGGATTGATCAGGTACTCGCCATCCAGTCGACCAACCCGAACGGCCGCAATCGGTCCCAGAAACGGGATCTCCGAGATCGACAGCGCCGCCGAGGCACCGACGAAGGCACACATATCGGCCGGAAAATCCGGGTCGTGTGACAGCACGGTGGCCGTAACCTGGGTTTCATCGTTGTAGCCGTCTGCAAAGAGCGGGCGGATCGAGCGATCGATGAAGCGCGAGACCAGAACCTCGCGATCAGCGAGGCGCCCTTCCCGCTTGAAGAAGCCGCCCGGGATCTTGCCCGACGCCGCGAACTTCTCGACGAAGTCGACGGTGAGCGGGAAGAAATCGATACCCGGCCGGGGCGAAGAATGGACGGCCGTCACGAGAACGGTGGTATCTCCAAAGCTCACCACCGCAGTTCCAGCGGCCTGTTTGGCGATCTTTCCGGATTCGATGGTCATCGTTCGTCCGCCGACTTCGACGGAAACGGTCGTGGGCTCAAACCAATAAGGCATAGTGTACTCCTCACCGACCTCTACCGGGCTCTGGGCCGCGGGTCATGGGTCGGTGCATTGAAGGCCTGCGCGCGCGGCTCTCTCCGAAAGAGCCGACGGGAAATGCAGGATCACCCATGCGCGAAGGTGGAGGGAAGATTCGCGTATGGCCGACTCCCGCATTCCACGGGGCACCGAACGGTGCAGGCCAGTGATGAAGACCGCGCTCGCCCAGGCACTGCCGGGGCTCCCTTCGCGATCGCGAAGGGCAACGAACACAGCATCAGATTTCACGACGAGCAGGTCTGCACCTGTCTCGCCCGAACAAACAAGGATTAAAGGCTAGCGACGCAATCCGAGTTCCTTGATCAGAACTCCGTAGCGACCCGGATCCTTACGCTTGAGATAGTCTAGAAGGCGACGACGCTGGCTCACGATCCGCAGCAGACCGCGACGTGAGTGATGGTCCTTCGCGTTCGTCTTGAAATGTTCCTGGAGGCCCGAAATGCGCTCGGTGAGCAGTGAGATCTGGACCTCGGGAGAACCCGTATCAGATTCGCTCCGCTTCCGGGTGTCGATGATTTCCGCTTTCGTCGCTGCAGAGATCAAGTTGTGTAACTCCTGACTTGTGACTTGGCGGCGTCCTCTTTTCCGGGAACACCTTGTTTTCTAGTCGTTTTTCGAATCGCGGGAGTCTTGCAGAGGGACCGCCCCGTGGCAACGCTCACCCGCAGGGTTTTTCGATCTCGACTGCGATTGCCCCGGCAGGACGCGCAGCGGCCAGAGCCGCCGATCGGCCCGAATCTCGGCGACCGCAAGCAGCACGCCCTCCTCGCCCTGCACCGAGACCCGAGTTCCGGGCGGCATCCGGTGGTGCTGCCCAGCCGGTAAATCGCCCCCATTGCGAAGCCGCACCCGCTGCTCGCCCGACACCTCGAGCACCGGAAACCCCAATGCTTCCACGGGGTCGATCAGCAATTCATTTATTTTTCCGGCGTCCGCGGCCGCCTCGAGATCCGCCACGCTGTGACTCGCGTCGACCCTGAAGGGGCCGCTCCGGGTGCGCCGAAGTGCCCCGAGATGGGCCCCGCAACCCAGGGCCCTGCCCAGGTCGTCAGCCAGCGCTCGGACATAGGTCCCGGCGGAGCAGGCCACCGTCAGATCCAGCTCGGGCGCTTCGAAGCGCGTCAGATCGATTCGGTCGATGACGATCCATTTCGACGCCCGCTCGACCTCCCGACCCTGACGGGCCAAGCGATGCAGCGCAATACCATCCTTCTTGACGGCGCTGTACATGGGCGGCAGCTGTTCGACGTCGCCGATAAACCCTCCGAGAGCCCGCTCGACGCTGGCCCGGTCGGGAAGACTGCCTTCGAATTGCCGCAAGACCTCGCCGTCCCGATCGAGGGTGTCCGTTTCGACGCCGAGCACGACCGTCCCGTCATAGACCTTGGCGTCGTTCTCGATGAAGGGGATCAGCTTGGTCGCCGCTCGGATCGCCAGCGGCAGCACGCCGGTCGCCTGGGGATCGAGGGTGCCGAGATGACCGACCCGGCGAGTCCCGAACCAGCGGCGCGCCGCGTCGACGATGTCGTGGGAAGTCCGGCCGGACGGCTTGTCGACCACCACGAACCCCGACGGACCCGGCGTTTCCTGCGATCTTCGGCCCTGTCTTCTTCTTGCCACGTGTTTCCCTCTACTCCGCGTCCGCGTCGGGATCTTCAGGTCGAATCTCAAGGGATCGAATCAACTCGAGGGTCTCGGTGCCCCGAGCGACCGAATCATCGAATACGAATCGGAGCTCGGGCACATGTCGAAGCTTCATGCGCTTGGCGAGAGTCCGCCGGCAGAATGCGGTGACAGCACCCATCGCGTGAGTCAATTCCGTGACGCGCGCCGGGTCCAGTTTTTCGCCCAGCGGACTGTAGAAGATCGTCGCGGCGCCCATATCGGAAGCCAACTTGACGCGCGTGACCGTGACCAGACCGATCCGTGGATCGCCCACCTCGTCACGCAAGATCTGCGACAGCTCTCCGCGAATCTGCTCTGCCACGCGTCTGATGCGCACCGAATCGGCCACGACGCTCTACTCCCCCTGGTCTTCTCCGAGTCCGTCTTTCGGCTCGCCCAGGCCCAGCGACCCCGACAGGTCGTCGGCATCCGGCCAGCCCGACCCGACATCGGACGATCCCTCGGACAGCGGCAGTCGGATCATCTCGATCTCACTCCCGACGACTTCCGCAAGATGAGTCTCCTCGACAAAGCGCAGCGCCTTCTCGAGCGCCCGTCGCAGCGGGACTTCTTCGCCACCGGTCATCGACAATCCGAGCACCGCGCGCTGCCAGGTTCCCTGCCCGCCGACCTCACTGACCGAAACGTTGAAGCGATTGCGCAGGCGCCCAGCGATCGACCGCACCACGCCACGCTTCGCCTTGAGCGACTGGGACCCATGGACATGAAGCTCTACGACGGCGGCTCCGACAATCATCCGGCCTCCGTTTCAGCCCATCCCCTCGGCACATCCGAAGACTTTCCCGAAGCCAACCCCCAACATCCCGCCCCAGAGAGCTGACACCAGAAGGCACGGCCCGACCCACACGGCCGCAGCTCGCCCGGCAGCGCCCCAGCCCGGCACACCGCCCGCCAGTATCCGGCGAGCCTATCCCAGAAACCAACCGCCCTACCCACACGGCCGTGGCTCGCCCGGCGAGCGCGCCAGCGCTCGCCATAAAAAGAATCCGACTCTTTAGGCGCCTCAGCGCCTAAAGAGTCGCAGGTTTCTCCTCGAGCTCGAAGGCCTCGATCACATCGTCGACCTTGATGTCGTTGTAGGTCGCGACGCCGATCCCGCACTCCATCCCGTTGGTGACTTCCCTGACGTCGTCCTTGAAGCGACGCAGGGAACCGACCGTGCCCTGGTAGACCTGCACGCCATCGCGCACCACGCGACAATGGGAATGGCGAATCACCTTGCCCTCGAGGATAAAGGAGCCCGCAATGGTGCCGATCTTCGGGATCGTGAAGGTTTGCCGGACCTCGGCGCGACCGAGGAAATTCTCGGAAACAACCGGCGGCAGCAGACCGGCCATGGCGGCCTTCACGTCGTCGAGCATTGCCATGATCACGGTGTAGGTCAGGATTTCGATGCCATCGGAATCCGCCTGCCGCCGCGCCGCCACGTCGGGACGAACATTGAAGCCCACGACGATCGCACCGCTCGCCGAAGCGAGATTGACGTCATTCTCGGTGATCACGCCAACCCCCGCAGACAGCACGCGCAGCGAGACCTCCTCTGTGGACAGCTTCTCGAGAGACTCCCGCGCGGCCTCGCAGGTGCCCTGAACGTCGGCCTTCAAGACGATGGAGAGCTGCTTCGGCCCCTCGCCGGCCGACTGCGCGTAGAACTCGTCGAGGGTGATCCTGGGCTTCGGTGCGGCGACCTGACCGCGCGCCCGGGTTTCGCGATGACCGACGATCTGCTTCGCAACTCGATCGCTTTCCACGACATGGAAGGAAGCGCCCGCCGAAGGCAGCGACGAGAGGCCAGTGATCTGAACAGGCATCGACAAACCCGCCCACTTCACCGAGCGGCCGAGATCGTTGTGCATCTGGCGAACTCGGCCCCACTCCGCCCCGACCACAATCGTATCACCCTTCTCGAGCGTGCCGTCCTGAACGAGCAGCGTCGCGACCGGGCCACGTCCCTTGTCGAGCTGCGCTTCGAGTACGACGCCGCTCGCGCGCCGTGTGGCGTCGGCTCGCAGCTCGAGCAACTCAGCCTGAAGCGTGAGCATTTCGAGGAGCTGTTCGAGGCCCTCACCCGTCTTGGCGGAGACGTTCACACAGATCACATCACCCCCGAATTCTTCGGCAACGAGGTTGTGCTCGGTCAGACGCTGACGCGTCTTCTCGGGATCCGCGTCCGGCAGGTCGCATTTGTTGATCGCGACCACGATCGGACAGCCGGCCGCCTGCGCGTGCTCGATCGCCTCGACCGTCTGCGGCATCACACCTTCGGTCGCCGCGATCACGAGCACGACGAGATCGGTCACGGCGGCACCGCGAGCCCGCATGGCCGTAAAGGCGGCATGACCGGGCGTGTCGATGAAGGTCAACCGATGCCCTCCGGCTTCGACCTGATAGGCGCTCACGTGCTGGGTGATGCCACCGGCCTCCCCCTCCATGACCTTGGTCTGGCGGATTGCATCCAGCAAGGATGTCTTGCCGTGATCGACATGTCCCATCACGGTGATCACGGACGGGCGAATGGTTTCGTTCTCGTTGGCGCCCTCGATGGCGGCCGGCGTATCGAGAAATGCGTCTTCTTTGAAGCTGACATCGCTCGTCTCGAAGCCCATCTCTCCCGCCAGCTGCTGCACGGTCTCGAAATCGATGCGCTGGTTCACCGAGACCATGATGCCGAGCGCCATCAGCTTGCCCTGTATGACCGGCGCCTTGAGTCCAGCCTGCTTGGCGAGCTCGCCAATGCTGATCTCCCCAGCGACCTTCACGTGCCGCGTCTGGGCCCCGGCCGCGATCGGCGCGGCCTTCGGCGAGAGCTTGTCGCGGCGGCGCGCACGAGGGTTGACCATCGTACGGGGGGCCAACACCGGCGTGCGACGCTGATTCGAACCCCGGCCCGTGATCTGGCGAGCGAACTGCTCCTGCTCCTGGAGGTTGACGACCTCGCGAACTCGTTTGCGCTGCTTGCCCTTGCGATCCTGGCTGGCCGGAGCGGCTGAGTCGGCCGGCCCCTTGGAATCCCGAGCTTCACGCGGTCCGGAGGGTGCGCTCGGGGACGGTCCCGAATCCGGCGCCTTGGGAGCCTCGGGCGGGTCGTCCCCGGCCGACGTGGCGGCCACGACCTCGGCTTCCGGTTCGATTTCGGGATCGGTTCCAGGAATCTCTTCTGCGGCCACGGCTTCTGCGGCGATCGGCTCCGTTTCGACCTCCGGCAGGGCGACCACCGGCTCCTCGACAACCTCCGGCTCGGGCGCAGGCTCCGGTTGCTTGCGCTTGCGGCGGCGAACGACGGTCCGCCCCCCCTTGCCTTCGAGTCGAAGCTCGTCGACCGATGCCTCCGACTTTGCACCACCGAGCTTCCCACGCAGGAGTTCGATCTGGTCTTCGTCCAGCGAAGCCATCGCGCTCTTGAGTTCGACCCCGTGCAGCTTCGCCTGCTCGACGAATTCGTTGCGCTCGATGCCGAGCTCTTCCGCAAGCTTGTATGCCCTGATCTTTGCCATCTTCCCTGCGTTGTTCCCATCCGACTCGCGCGGCGCGCGCTCGCCGGATGTGCTTTCGGCCTACTGCGTTCCCCAGTGTACCCCGCAGACTCGATCGCCTCATCGGGATCGAATTGCGAGCTGACGAGCGTGCTAGTCGTCCGACCCCAAAGCCGGCCCACTCGGCGGCTCCTGCGTTTCGTCTCCGGCGGCAACGCCCGTCGTTTCCCCGCTGGCGGCCTCAGTCGCAGCCTCTGCTTCGACCTCGGCACGCCTGAGTGCCTCCGCTTCGGCCTCCAGACGCGCCTTTTCCTCTTCCTCCACGACTTTGACCGATACCAGCTCGGCGGCGCGGCTCTTGATCAGCTCCGCGCCGGCCTCGTCGATCCCCGGAAGCGAAGTCAGCAACTCGGAGGGGCATTCGGAGAGATCTTCGAGCGAGGTGATACCTTGTTGCAGAAGAAGATCCGCCTCCGGATCGCCGCAATCTTCGATCACTGACACGGCCCTCGAGAGCCATTCGGCGATCTCGCGCATCTTGGTCTCGCTCTTGATATCGATCCGCCACCCCGTGAGCTGCACGGCGAGTCGGACGTTCTGACCGCGGCGACCGATCGCCAGTGACAGTTGATCGTCAGGAACGATCACATCGATCGACTTCTGGCCCTCGTCGATGATGACCTTCGATACCTGGGCCGGCGACAGTGCACTGCAGATATAGCGCGCGGTGTCCGGGCTCCAGGGGACGATGTCGATGCGTTCGCCGCGCAGTTCCTGTACGACAGCCTGAACTCGACTGCCCTTCATTCCGACACAAGCACCGACCGGATCCACGTCGCTGTCGCGCGAAACCACGGCGATCTTCGAGCGGCCGCCGGGCTCCCGCGCCGCGGACTCGATGGAGACGATTCTCTCGTACATCTCCGGAACTTCCTGTTCGAAGAGCTTGATGAGGAAGTCGATCGAAGACCGGGACAGCACGATCTGTGGTCCCTTGGCGACCTTGTTGACCTCGACCACGTGGGCACGAATCCGGTCGCCCGGCCGATAGCTCTCGCGCGGCACCTGCTCTTTCGGGGGGATCACGGCTTCGGCGCGGCCGAGATCGACGATGATCGCACCCTTTTCAAATCGACGAACGATGCCATTGACAACCTCGCCCTGACGATCTCGATACTCGTCGAAGGTATTGTCTCGCTCGGCATCACGTATGCGCTGAATAATGACTTGCTTGGCCGCCTGGGCCAGGATGCGCCCGAAATCCGAGGTGTCCAGCTTGACACCGATCTCGTCGCCGACTTCGACCTCCGGGTCGTAATCCCGCTGGGCTTCCCCGATCGCGATCTGCGCCTCCGGATCTGTGATCTCGTCGACGACTTCTCGAAACTCGAAGAGCTCGACTTCACCGATCTCATCGTTGTAACGGGCCTCGATTTCCTTGTCCTGGCCAAAACGTTTGCGCGCGGCCTGGCGCATGGCTTCCTCGAGGGCACCCGTGATCTCGCCCGCGTCGATGCCCTTGTCCTTGGCAATTTGATCGATCTCTCGCTTGAGATTCATCCCGATCATCAGACCCCGCCCGACTGGCTCGAGCCACGTCGCGCGGGATTCTTCGCGAAGTCCGCACTCGTGAACTCATAAATCGAATTCGCCTTCTCCACCTCATCGAAGGGGATCAAGGCCTCTTCCCCATCGATACTCATCTTCAGCAGGCCGGCCTCGAACGACACGAGTCGACCTCGAAATCGTCTTCGCCCTTCGATCGGGCGCTTCGTAGTCAGCTTCAACTCGCGCGAGACCGCGGCGCAAAAATCCTTCTCTCGACCCAGTACCCGATCGAGTCCCGGCGAAGACACCTCCAGCTGATAGGCGCCCGGCATCAGCTCGGCTGCATCGAGCAGCGTCTCGACCTCCCGCGAGACCTGCGTGCAGCGTTCGATCGGAACCCTGCCGTCCGCAGCCGGATTGTCGATCGTGATCCGAACCAGGCCGCGCCCCTTGTACTGGGATGAAGTCACCGACAGATCCACATCGACCAACTCACAGCCGTGTTCGTCCACCACCGGCTCGATCAACGCGCGTAGCTCGTCCGGAATGTCCCGATAGATCTCGATTTCCTTTCTCGAATACGCTCAACCCGATAGAGCCTTCAGCCAAACAAGAGCCTTCAGCCAAACAAGAGCCTTCGACCCAATAGAGCCTTCAACCCGACAACAGCCCTCAGCCAAACAACAGCCTCGGCAAAATCAGGTCGTGGCCCAAAAACAAAAAAAGCGGACGAAACGCCCACTTTCCCGGCGGCTTCGAACCGACACCGCGTCAGATCCGGGATTCGCCGCCCCAAAAAACACGGTCTCGATCGACCCGAAAAGTCAACTTCCAAAGCCCGAGAGCCGCGAAAGCCCGCGGAAATTAAGCGAAAGGTGCGCAGATGGCAACCTGGCGGGTTTATTCCCCCGATTTCTCGAGTGCGCCGGTCAAGTCAGCCACCCGGGCGAAGCCCTGACGCCGGGCGTAATCGGCGATCCCGCGGGCGATTCGTTCTGCGGCTCCGGGATCCAGATAATTGGTCGTGCCGACCTGGACCGCCGTGGCGCCGCAGAGTAGAAATTTCACAGCATCCTCGGCGCTGGTGATGCCGCCGATTCCGCAGATCGGGATATCCACCGCCTGGGCAACCTGCCAGACCATGCGCAATGCGATTGGGCGGATCGCCGGGCCGGAGAGTCCACCCAACACGTTGGACAGCACGGGCCGGCGCTTCTCGACGTCGACATCCATGGCCTGCACGGCATTGATCAGCGACACGGCGTCGGCCCCTTCGGCCTCGCAGACCCGGGCCATATCGGCGATCTGCGACACGTTGGGCGAGAGCTTCACCAGCAATGGAGTCTGGGTGGCTGCGCGCACACAGCGCACGAGCTCGGCCAGCAGCTTCGGGTCCTGTCCGAACTCGATCCCGCCCGCCTTCACATGCGGGCAGGAGGCATTGATCTCCAGACCCGCGACGCGCGGGTGAGCGGTCAGCTTCGAAGCCAGCTCGACATAGGCGGCGGGCTCGGTGCCGAAGGCGCTCGCGATCACGACCACCCCCTTCGGCAGCGCAGGTAGCTTCTCGTCGAGAAAGACGCGGACGCCCACGTTCTCGATGCTGATCGCGTTCAGCATGCCCGCCGGCACCTCGGCGATACGCGGCGGCGGATTACCCCAGCGCGGCTCGATCGTGAGGCTCTTGGCCACGAATCCCCCGATCTTCTCGAGATCGAGGAAGGGCGCGAACTCCGTGCCATAGCCAAAAGTACCCGAGGCGGTGAGCACCGCGTTGCGCAGGGCGATTCCGGCCAGATCGACCTTCTCGTCGACGGGCGGCGCACTCAAGGCAGACCCTCCCAATCGATCTCGCCGGCCTCGAAGACCGGCCCCTCCCGGCACACCAGCGAAAATCCGCCCTCGCGTCGCGGAGCCGCACAGCCCAGACACACCCCGAAGCCGCAGGCCATCGGATTCTCGAGCGAGACGAAGCAGGGTGCGCCCTGCGCCTCCGCCAGCTCGGCCGCAGCCCGCATCATCGGCGCCGGACCACAGGCAAAAACCGTGCTGCCTGGTGCTGAGACCGCCAGCCTTTCGGCCAGCGGCTCGGTGACCAGGCCGTGGTGCCCGCGACTGCCGTCCTCCGTGGCGCACTCCAACTCGACATCGAGGCGCGCGAAGTCCTCGAGGCCGATCAGATCCGGCTCGCTGCGAGCACCCAGCAAGACGTTGACCCTGCGACCCAACGCGGCCAGGGCCTTGGCGAGCTCAAAGAGCGAGGCGATCCCGGTGCCCCCACCGACGAGCAGCGCGGGGGCCGCGCTCGCCTCGATGGGAAACCCGTGACCCAGGGGCCCGAGCAACGAGATGCTCTGGCCGGGCCGCGCTTCCGAGAGCAAGGTCGTCCCGCGTCCGACGACGCGATACAGGATCTCGATGCGCGGCGACGCAGCCACGGCGGCCTCGACCGCTGGTCCCAGCTCGCGATACACCGCCATCGGCCGGGGCAGCAGCGGGTCGATACGGGACACGCCTGAGTCAGCCCCCGCCCCGAGCATGAGAAACTGGCCGGGTGTCGATCCCGGCCAACCGGGAACCTCGAGGACGAGCTTGTGCGCGCCAACCTGTGCCCGGTTGGCGACGACCCGGGCGCGACCGCGGATCGGGATCCGCTGGCTCGGCTTCATCTGCTGAGCGACCAATCGTCCCTCCGGCTGCTAGCGGTACGAGAGCGCCCGCGTGAGCAGCAGGGCATCCTCGCCGTCGGGGTAATAGCGTGCTCTCCTGCCCACGACCACGAAACCGAGCCCGGCGTAGAGCGCCTGGGCCGAGGTATTCGAGGCCCGCAATTCCAGCCGCACCGCCCTCGCGCCCGCCGTCTGCTCGCTTGAGATCAGTTCCTCGAGAAGCGCGGTGCCCGCACCACAACGCCGCTTCTCGGGGGCGACGCCCAGCAGATCGATCTCCAGAAGATCCGTGACGCGGCGACCGACGACAAAGCCGATCAGCTCCCCCGCCTGGTCCAACGCGATCCGGATCCGAGCGGATGGGTTCCCCAACGCCATCTCGAGCGAAGCACGCCCCCAGCCACCGCCCAGGCAGCGCTGGACGAGCACCGCCAGATCGTCGAGGTCCGAGCTCCCCGCTCGTCGAATCGACCGGCCCAATCAGACTCCCCCCGAAGCTCGCGCTCGGCTCTTCGCCAGGACCCCTTCCTCTAGTGAAAACGGCCTTCAAGCCCAAAGCTTTGCGTGTCGATAGAAGGCCTGGGGACCTTCCCGAGCGACCCCACGAGAGGCAGCCTTGTCCACAGGTCTCGACGCGCAGCAACAGATGTTCTCCGAGAATCCAGACCATCGCAGGGCCTTCGAGGCTCTCGAAGAGCACTTCTTCCTCGAAGGCGATTGGAAAGGGCTGGCCAATCTCTATCGGCGGCGCATCTCGGCGGCCTCGATCGTCGAAAACGCCGAAGAACAAGTGCGTTTGCTGTTCCGCCTCGGCCAGATCCTGGAAGAGAGACTCGTCGATCTCGAAGCGGCGAGCGAGGTCTACTGGAAGCTGGCGACGCTCGACCCTTCGAATCGCCCAGCGCTGCGGCAGCTGCGTGGGATCCACGAGCAGCGCGAACAATGGGACCTGTTTCTCCAGATCGCCGAGCTCGAGGGTCAGACGGAGATGCCGTCCTGCGAGCGAGCGGTCTTCGAAGCCGAGCTGGGCCGCTGCTGGCAGAACCAGTTCGGCGACCCGGACGAGGCGCGCCGCGCCTTCGAACGATCGCTCGCCGCCGATCCGGAATACCCGGACGCCCTCGAAGGCCTCGCGATGCTGCATCGAGAAGCCGGCCATTTCGAGAAGGCGACGACCCTTCTCGAGCATTTGACCGATCGAATTCGTGGCCCCGAGCGCGCCCCGATATGGATTGCGTTAGGCAAGATCTTCGCCGGGCCGCTCGAAGAACCGGTGCGCGCCATACGCTGCTTCGAGGCCGCCCTCGATGACGACCCCTTTCAGGTTGCTGCCGTCGAATGGTTGCAGATGCTCGAAGCGGCCGCAGAAAACTGGGATGCAGTGGGCGACTTGCTGGAGCGCGGCTTCGATCTCGCCGCCGGGGCCCAACACCGCGCTGCGATCGCCGTCGAAGCCAGCCAGATCCAGCTCAATTTCCTGGGTAGCGCGGCGGCCGCACGCGCCTGGGTGAATCGCGCCGCAGAACTCGCTCCGTGGGAAACCTCGGTGCTGGGAGCCACGGCCGAGGTCGATCGCGCGGACCGAGACGACGAAGCGCTCCTCAAGACCCTGAACCAGCTGATCTCGACCGCGGGGCAGCGCGTGCCACGGGCGCTGTTGATCGAAGCCGCACAGCTGCAGGCCGACTCTGGCGACCTCGAGAAGGCGCTCGAAACGATCTGCCCCGCGATCGAGATGGCCGGCGAGAACAATCTCGATCTGCTCTCGATTCAGGCGGGCATGTTGCGTGCTCTGGGTTCGAAGCGCGAGCTTGCAGAGGTTCTCGAGACGCTGACGGCCCTGGACGGGTTCGCGGAGGATCTGCAACTCGCGGACTCCCTGCGCGAGCTGGCACGCATTTGGGAAGATGACCTGGCGGACGCGGCAGGCGCCCAGAGTGCCTGGCAGCGCGCCTTCGATCTCGACCCGCTCAGCGATGAATCCCAGGGCGCTGTGGAGCGCATCTATCGCAAGACGAATGATTGGGATGCGCTTCGAGGGACCTTCGAGACTGCCATCAGCGCCCGAGGCTCGAGTGGACACGCCGCGCTCTCCGCGGCCCTCGGCCTGCTGCTGCTCGATATCCTAGAGGACGAGGCCGGTGCGCGCAGTTGCTTCGAAGCGGCGATCGCGGACGACGACTGCTGTCGACCAGCCTTGGCCGGACTGCAACGCATCGCCGAACGGACCCGGGACCCCGACCTGCTACTCGATGTCTGCGAACGACGGGCTCTCGACTGTGAAGACGGCGACGAAATGGCCCGGCTCGCTCGAACCTGCATCCCCATTCTCGAGGCGCGTGACTCGCCCGAGTTGGCGCTCGAGTGGGCGATGCGATGGCACCGAATGGCACCCGGCGAGCGACAGGCCCTGGAGTGGCGGGCCAGCTTCGAAGCCCGTCTGAATCGAGGCGAGGCGGAGTTGAAATCCCTGCGAGCCCTCGCCCCACTACAGGAGGGGCCCAAACGCGCCAGCAACCAGCGACGCCAGGCGGATCTGCATCTCGAGCTCGATGACGCCAGCGCCGCCAGCGCCGCCCTGGAACTCTCGTTGGAATCCGAGCCCGACAACCTCGAAGCCCTGACCACCCTCAGTGACATGTATCACGATCTCGGTCGTCCGGCCGACGAGGCTCGTAGCTTGCGCCAATGGGCCGACGCTCTGCCCCTGGCAGAGCAGGCACCGGTTCTCGAAAAGCTCGCGAAACTGCTGCACGACCCGCTCGGCGATCTCGACACGGCGATCGTCGTCCGTTGGCGCCTGGTCGAGCAGCCCGGCGCACCCGAGGATGCGCAGCACAAGCTCGAAGCCCTGCTCGAGCTCACCGGTCGTTATGCAGAGCTCGTACAGCTGCTCAATACGACTCGCGCAAGGCTCGGTGACCAATCGACGCAGGCCCTGGAAATCGACCGGCGCCGGGCACGACTGCTACTCGATTCGCTGGGGCAATGCGAAGAGGCCGCAGAGATCTTCGCAGCGCTCCACGACCGCGAGCCCGACGACGAAGTGGTCCTCGAAGGTCTCGAACGCGCCCTTCGCATGGGCGACGACGCGCGCGGACTCTGCGATCTGCTGGAGCGGCGAGCGGGCTGGGAATCCGACGCCGAGCGCCGCACCGCGATGCTCTTCGAGCGCGCGTCGCTGCTGGAAGAAGCGTTGGCTGAACCGACCCAGGCCTGCGATCTCTACCAGGCCATCGTCGAGCAGGAGGCCGGCAGCGATCACGCCCCGAGGGCACTCGCCAGGCTCGAATCGCTCCTCGAATCCCAGGGCGAATGGTCGCGTCTGCGCAGCCTGCTGTGCTCGAAGATCGAATCGACGCCGGCGGCCGAGACCGTGACGCTGCGCGAGCGCATCGCTCAGATCTGCCACGAGCGCCTCGGTGACATGGCAGGCTGTGCGGAACAGCTCGAAGCCATCGCCGAGACAGGCTCCGATCAGGTGCACGTCTGGCAGCGTCTGGAAGAGATCTATCGCCGCGAGCTCGACCGACCAGCGGATTGGCTACGCGTCGTGGAGGCAGAACTCGGCGCCGAGCCGAGCGACGAGCGCAAGTCTGCGCTGCACGTGGGTGCCGCACGGCTGCTGCTCGACGATGAGAGGCGGCCCCGCGATCGCGATTCGAGCGAGGCGCTCAGCCATTATCGGCGCGTGCTCGAACTCGATCCGAACCACAGCGAGGCCGCCGAAGTCCTTGCGGCGCACTACGGCTGGGAGGGCCGCTACGAGGGAGCGGCCGAGATCCTCGAAGCGCGCCTCGAGGAACTGCCCGATTCCGAAGTCAACGAGAAGAACAATCTGCGGCTTCGCCTGGCCGATCTCTTGTCGAACCGCCTCGAGCAGAAGCCGCGAGCTCTGACCCTCTACGAAGCCGCGCGAGAGACCCTCGGAGCGATCCCGAAGATCGCCGAGCCACTCGCAGAGCTCTACGAGCATGCAGGCCAATTCGAGGCTCTCGGCGAGCTCGCCCGCGAAGTCCTGAACGGGGCGGAATCTGACCAGGAACCGGTTGCCTGGCAAGTCCGACTCGCCACCAGCCAGCGCACGCTCGGACAGCTCGATGCCGCGGCCGCAGCCTACCGAGCGGCATTGGAGGCCTCACCTCACGATCGCGAGATGGAGGACGCGCTGATCGAGATCTACGACGAAGTCGGCGAGCTCGAACTCCTGGCGGGACTGCTCGAAAAGCGGCTGCCCTTCGCGCAGGTCGACGAGGTCATCGAGCTGCGTCTTCGACTTGCCCAGCTGCATGCCGACGGAAACGACGATCCCGCCGCGGCCCTCGAGCAGCTGGAGCGGGTACTCGATGTGGTTCCCGAGCACCGCGATGCGTTTGGCTCCGCGCTCGAGCTCGCGAATCGAATCGGCGACCCGAAGCGGCTGCTGGCTCTCCTCGATCGCGCCTTGGCAACCACGTTGACCGCGCTGGATCGCGCCGAGCTTCTCGAGCGTCGGGGCCTGTTGATCGTCGAGAACCTCGAGGATTCGGAACAGGCGCTGTCCTGCTTCCGCGAGGCGATCGCCCTCGACCCCACGCGGGACACTGCGCGCATGGCGCTCCGCGTACAGCTCGAATGCTGCGAGCGCTGGCCGGCGGTTCTCGACTGCCTGTTCGTGGAAGCCTCGAGGTGCGATGCGGAACGCCGGATCGAGCTCTATGAGCGGGCCGCGCAGATCGCTTGGAGTCACATCAGTCCCGACGCTTCGCTGCCGTGGCTGGCTCGGCTACGTCAAGAGCGACCCGAGGATCCCGAGCTGCTCAGCCGACTTGCCGAGATTCACGGTCGCGCCAGTCGTTGGGAAGCCACCCTGCGAGCGCTCGATGAAGAGCTTGCGCTGCGCCTCAGAGCCGAGGATCAGCGCCGGCTACACGTCGACCGCGCACGCCTGCTGGAACGCGAGCTGCACGCGCCGAGCCGCGCCGTGCTCGCCTATCAGAAAGCGCTCGAAAGCGGCTCGGCGGGCGAGCAGCGCGACACCATCCTGACCGAGCTCGACCGACTCTACGCACAGCTGGACCGTCCTCTGGAACGAGCCGAAATCCTCGAGGCTCGGGTCGCGGACCTCGACGGCGAGAGCGGGATCGCCCTGCGCCAGACCCTTGCGTCGATCTATTGCGTCGATCTGAGCAGGCCCGATCTCGCGATCCGACCCTTGCTGATCAACGTTCACGCGACCCGTGACGAGCCCACCGAACAGATGACCCATCTCGGTGCCCTCGACGCGGCCCTGCGAGCCGGCGCCCGACACGACGTCTGGGCGCGCGTCGCCGAATACGAGCTCGAGCTGATCGACGCTCACCGGGACGTCCGCGAGAGCACACCGGAGGACTACCAGCGTTTTCTACGCGAAGAGCTGGCGCGCGCCTACGACGAGGAGCTCGGCAACGCAGACCGAGCCATCGAGCAGCTACGGATTCTGGCCGCCCGGGACGGCGACTCGAGCCACAACGGCGAGCGCCTGCGCGAGTTGCTTCGACGCACGGGACGACTGCCTGAGCTGGCGACCCGACTCGCCGCTCATCTCGAGCGCGATGGAAGTCGGTCCGCGGAGTGGCTCGAACTCGGTCTGCTTCGCGAAGAGCAGCTGCACGACCTGCCCGGGGCCCTCGAAGCCTTCCACGAGGCAGCGCACGACGATCAGCTGACCCTCGACGCGATTCGCGGCTTGCGTCGCTGCCACGAGCGCCTGCGCGATTGGGGCAGCCTGGCCGACGCGCTCGAGGCGGAACTCGGGCAGACGCTGCACCTCAGTGCACCGCAACGCGCCGCGACGGCTCGCAGGCTTGGAGACGTCTGCCGGGATCGACTGGGGGCGACAGAGCGCGCGGTGGGAGGATACGAGTGCGCGCTTGCGCTCGAACCCGACGATCTGGTGTCGTTGCGCGCGCTGACTCGCATCAAGAGAGCCGGCCAAGACACGCAGGCGACGCACGCCCTCTACCGACGCGAACTCGAATTGCTGGGCGACGATCGCGAGGACTCCGCTCGAGCTCGGGAAGTCTGGCTGCTCATGGCGTCGGATCTACACCAGGACAGCCAGGCTGCACGCGAAGCACTCGAGGCGTATCAGTCGGCTGCCGCGATCGAACGACTCGATACAGAGGACCAACTGAGGCTCGCGCGCCTGCACGAAACGCTCGACGAATTCGAGGCCTTTGGCGAGACCTACGGCCAGTGGTGCGATCGCGCAGATTCGAACGCAGGCGTGGGCGAGCACCTCGAGTTGGCGCTCCATCTCGCCAAGCACGACCAGAGTCAGGCGGCCCGTGCGCGTGCCGAACGTGCGACGGTAATCGATCCCTCGCGAGCCAATGCCTGGGCCTGTCTGGCGCGCCTCGAAGCCGAAGCCGGTCGCAACGAGGTCGCCGCCGATGGCTTCATCCGGGCGGCAGACGAGGCCGACAGCCAGGCCGCAGCCGAATTTTGCGTCGAGGCTGCGGCCTGCCTCGACGCACGCGACGGCGATCGAGCCTGCGATCTCCTGTCCCGCGCAGTTGCGCACGACCCGGCCTGCCAGGGCGCGCAGATCGCACTCGCGCGGGCCAGCGCCTCACTGGGCCGAGACGAGGACACGCTCAGAGCCGCCGAATGCGCCCTCGGGCTCGCCGAGAACCAACCCCTCGACGATGCCGTGCGAATGGATCTGGCGATGCTCGGTGGACGCGCCGCCCCGGGCTGCGACGAGAACGATGCCCGCCGCCGCCTGCTGGCGATCGTGCTCGAGATCGACCCAGACCAGATCGAGGCGCTCGAGATGCTGGCGCAGGTCGACTTCGAATCGGGCGACTATCGCGCGGCGCGCATCGCACTGACACATCGCATCGAATTGGAGGGCGAGAATCCGAATCTCGCACGACACCTGACTGTGATCGCGCGGGGCCTCGAGGCCGACGAAGTGTTCGACGGCGCCTGGTCTCGCTACGAGGAGGCGATCGCGATCGATGGGCAGCTCGACGCCGCCCACGAGGGATTGGTGCGCGTACACGAGCGAGCCGCCCGCACCGAAGAGGCACTCCGATGCCTCGAACGCTGGGCCAGCGCGGACAGCGATCCTACGCTTCGGGCCCAAGCTGCCCTGCGCGCCGCTGAACACGCCCTGGCGATTGGGGACAAGCGAGGGGCCCGACAAAATCTCGAGAACGCGACGCGGCTCGAACCCGAGCTGGCGCCCGCCTGGCTGCTGTTGTGTGGATTGGTCGGGGAAACCGGCCCCGACCCCGACACCCGCCGCCTGTGTGACGAGGCGCTCGAAGCGATCGAACCGGGACCGCACTCCGCCCAGATCGCCCTGCAGTCAGCGAAGCTCGCAGAACTCGACGGCAACCGGTGCCGTGCGCGGGAACGCTATGCCGAGGCGTCTCGCTGGGAGCCACGCTGCGTCGACGCGGTCCTGGCCGAATCACGACTCGCCCGTGCGTCGGGGGACTGGGTCGAGGCAGAGGGCGTGCTCTCTCACTTCCTCGAGGCCCACCCGGATCCCGAAAGCCCGAGCCTCGGCCAGGTTCATTTCGAGCGCGGGCGCCTGCTCTCGGGCCCCCTCGAACGTTTTGAGGAGGCGACCGGCGCCTATGAGAGCGCCCTCGCCCTGCAGCCCGAGCTCCACGTTGCCCGCGCCGCTCTGGCAGACTTGCTCGAGCAAGCACCGGATCGTTGGGCCGAGGCGCTGGCGCTACACCGTGAGATCCTCGCTGCATCGCCGACGGCCTCGGACTCGCTGCGGGCGCTGGTGCAGATTGCGCAGCAGCGAGGACAACCCAAGGTCGGCTCCGGCGCCCTGGCCGTTCTGCTCGCCCTCGGCCAGGCCTCGCCTGCAGAGGCCGCGACCGCTCCGAGCAGCCTGCCCTTTGCAGTTCACCCCGGACCGCCGATGGCTGAAATCGACGCCGAGCATCTGCGTCGCCTCGCCCACCTGCTCCACGACGAGCTGGCGCAGGTGATCGGGGCGCCCGAGAGCCCACACCCCGAATTGGACGAACCCGAGATCGAGAAGACCCGCCAGCAGATCCTGAGCGCCGAAGACGAGCTCTCGGCGCCCGGAATCGGATCCCTCGAGGCCAGCGAGCGCGCCTCGCTCTTCACGACCCTCGCCAGCTTCTTGATCGACCCGACAGGCGGCGCTGGGGACACCGGCTACCGAGAAGCCCTCGGCGGCGTGGTCGGCCGCTGGACTCGCCGCAAAGCTCGTCGCATCGTCGAAAAAATGGCGCTCACGGATATCCAGAATCTCGATCACGCGGGCTGGGGCTTTGAACTCCGCGCGATGGCCGCCGCTCAGGTCATCGACCGCAACGGGGGCGACCTGCGTCGCGTGCTGCGCGCGCTGCTCGTGCTGGAGACTGCTTCGACGAATCCCGGGCTTCTAGAAGACGCCGAGCTCGGCACCCTGGCATCGACCTCCGGCACGGCGCAGAGACTGTTGACTCGAATTACGACGCGGCTGTGTGAGAAGCTCGAGACAGGTCACTAGCCCGGATTATTCATGAAGGTCCGTAGCGAGGCGGTGCAGATTCGTGTTCTGGCTGAAGGAATCGGGGTTCGGCCGCGGCTTGTAGTTTACCCTACGTCGACCAGCCGGACGCCGATTTCTTTAGCCAGAGCGCGGAGATGTGCCGCCGCAGTAGGATCTTCATGAATAATCCGGGCTAGGCTGCACGGCTCCGCGAAAGGACCCCATCATGGCTCGACGCAAGCCGAAGAATACCCGCAAGTATCGCCGCATGACGGTGCGCGTCCTGGTCGACTATCAGGCCAAGGGCGGCATCCACTGCGACTACGCCTCGACACTCGGTGCCGGCGGGATGTTTCTGCAGACGGATCTGGCGCTGGAACGAAACGATCCCGTCAAGGTGCGATTCCGGATCCCAGGCGGCCAAACGCTGCACGAGCTGGAGGCCAAGGTGACCTGGGCTCAGAGTGCTCACGAGAACTTCGCCGGCAATCTCAACGTCGCGGGCGTCGGCCTGCAGTTCACGAGTGCCGGAGCGAAACAGGCGCTGGCCAAGGAGCTCGAGGACTACGCGAACCTGTGAAGTCGCGGGGCCGCCGTCTCTTCAGCTGCCTGGATCCGACCGGCGACTGGTGCCAGCACGTCGACACGCTCGAGGAGCGTCCGAACAAGGCGGTGGTGGAGACCGTGGCCTCCTCGCTCGACGTGCACATGTCCGTTGAGCGAGGCGCCGAGCAGCGACAGATCACCCAGCAAGTCGAGCACCTTGTGGCGGACGAACTCGTCCCGCCAGCGAAGCCCGGAGGCGTTCAGGACCCCCTCATCGTCCAGCACGATGGCGTTCTCGAAGGAGCCACCCAAGGAGAGTCCAGCAGCACGAAGGGATTCGATCTCGTGTTCGAAGCCAAAGGTCCGCGCCCCGGCAATCTCGCGCTCGAAGCACTCCTCATCGATCTTCTCGAACACGACAGCCTGACGCCCGATACACGGATGATCGAAGTCGATCGAGTACGAGACGCTCAAACCGTCGCCCGGCTCGATTCGAATAAGGCTTTCGCCCTCGCGAATTTCGAGGGGCCGAACCACTTCGAATTCGGCCCGCGGCGCCTGCTGCCAGACACGGCCAGCCGATCGGACCCATTCCACGAAAGGCGCGGCGCTCCCGTCCATCATGGGAATCTCGGAGCCACTCACCTCGACCCGCAGGTTCTCGATTCGCAACACGAAGAGCGTGGCCAGAAGGTGTTCGACGGTCGAGAGCGTCGTACCGCATCCGTCGGTCAGGCTGGTCGCGCGCAAGGAGGAGAGGACCGCGGCGGCGCGTGCCGGAATCTCGACAGGCAGCGCTGCTTCCGACCCTGCACTCGACCGCGACTGCGACGCCGACTCGAGCAGGACGAAGACGATGCCGCTCCCGGGCTCCGCCGGACGCAGCGAGATCTCGACCTGGGCACCACCGTGCAGCCCGATTCCACGGCATGAGACGCGTCGGGCAATCGTCGACTGATCCACTCCCACTCCCACTCCCACTCCCACTCCCACTCCATCTCCAACTCCTGCTTCGAAGCAGCGTCCGAGACGGACTCTACACGGCTGCCTCGCAGGCGAATCGCGTGTCGTGCAGAGTAGCGTGAGCTGATGGGTCGGGCATCGACGCCGGCTGTTAGCAGCCCGTTGAAGAACCCCCGCTGTCGCCGTGCACGCGTCTTTCGCACGATCTCTGCGTTGCGAAAGCTTGCCCTAGCCGGCTAGGGCTACGCTTCCGCGCCTTGATCTCGCACGAAATCCACGCACCCGGCTCCGCGGGGGTTCTTCAACGGGCTGCTAGGATTCGGGCATCTCGGGTGTCGACGTCGCCACGATACAGGCCCGGACCTCGGCCAACACCTCGGTCGCGGACTGGAAGCGATTCGCCGGGTCCTTGTGGAGGCAGCGTTCGACGATATCCGCCAGGCGGGCCGGCAGATCAGGGCGCAGTTCCCGAACCTTCGGCGGCGCGGAATGAACGTGATGATAGGGAATGTTGCCCTCCTTGAAGGGCACGGTCCCCGTCGCCATTTCGAAGAGCGAGACGCCCAGAGAGTAGATATCGGTCCGGTGATCGATGTTCTTCCCGAGTGTTTGTTCGGGGCTCATGTAGTACGGCGTTCCCGCCACGACGGTCGTATGGTTGCGCGCATCCTCCAGGACCTTGGCCAGACCGAAATCCATCAGCTTGACCTTCTTGTCCTGGGTCCACATGACGTTCGCGGGCTTGATGTCGCGGTGTACAACCCGCTTTTCGTGGGCGTAGGCGAGCGCTTCGATGATCTGCACCAGAACGTGCAGAATGCCGGAGGCCGAGACCGGTCCACGTCGCTTCAGGATCTCCTTGAGCGTGGTCCCCTCGACGTATTCCATCGCGATGTAGTGGCGACCCTGCCGCTCACCGGTGTCGTAGACGGTGACGATATTGGGATGGTTCAGCTTCGCCGCGGCCTGGGCCTCGCGCATGAAGTTCGCAACCGCCTGGGAATTCTCGCTCAACGCCTGGGGTAGGACCTTGAAGGCCACGACCCGATCCAGCACGGTGTCCTGGACCTTGTAGACGATTCCCATGCCGCCGCGACCGACTTCACCGACGATCTGGTAGCGATCCGGCTCTCCACCTCCAGCAAATCCGCGCGCGCCCTCCCCGGCCTCGACGGTCGCGGTGTTCGCACCGGCCAACGGCTCCTCCTCGGGCAACGAGGCTCGGCACTCGGCGAGCCGTTTCTCGACGTCGACGAAGTGGTAGTCGAAGGCCATCACCTTCTCGTAGATCTCAACGGCCTCGCGGACCATGCCGTCTTCCTGGTAGATCGTCGCGAGCTTGTAGTAGCTATCGACATCGGCCTTGGACAGCTCCGTGTCGCCGATGGCTTGTTGCAGCTTGGTAATCGCAATCGACAGCTGACCGCGCGCGGCGAAGATGTCGCCAAGAATCGCAGCAGCCAGACCGAAGTCGTCGTGCTCCGGGAGCACCTTCTGGAGAACCGAAATCGCCTCCTCATCGAGGCCCTCGCGGTGGTAGATCTCTCCCGAGCGCATGAAATCGCCCGCCTTCTCGAGGAGCGCGGCCTCGCGCTCGGCGATTCCGGCCAGCGCATAACTCTCGGCCGCCTCCGTGAAACGCCCGGCCTTCTCGAAGGCTGCGCCCGCCCGCTCTCGATCCCCGGCGAGCTGGAACATCTCTGCGGACTGCGCGAAGCCATCATGTCGCTCATAGCACTCAGCGGCGCGGATATATTTCTCGAGGTTTCGGTAGAGGTCCCCGGCCTCCAGGTAGTCCTCAGCCTCTTCGAGCAGTTCGGCGGCACGTTCGGCCTCGCCCGCATCGCGCAGATACTGGCCGAGCAGGCGCGATGCAGCCTGCCCCTGGCCCGCCTCCCGTAGGCACTCCGCGGCGCGTTCGACCTTTCCCGCGGCCCGGTAATGCGAGGCCGCCGCCTCGTGCTGCCCCAGCGACACCGCCACCTCAGCCGCTTCCAGCGAACAGCCACCGCGCTCGAAGACGTCCAGCGCCTTCTCCGGATGCTCCGATTTCAGGAATAGCTTTCCCGCCTGGCGCACGAGCTTCGCCATCTCTGCCGACTTCTTCGGGTCCATCGTGGACCTGCCACCCTCTTCCACGAAGACTCTCTCGAGACATTCCGCGGCGGCTTGCCACTGCTTGCACTGAACGAAATTGGCGGCGGCATGACGCATGAACTCGGTTTCGCGGAAGCACTCCGCGGCCTGACGAAAATTGCCGGCCTTTTCGAACATCTCGGCAGCAGCGCCCTTGAGATCGGCCTTCAGGTAGCACTCGGCCGCCCGAAACCATGCCTCCTGCTGGCCGAAGATCGTGCCGGCTGCCTGGAAGTTCTCCCCCTGGAAATGCAGCTCGGCGGACTCGAAAAAGAGGTTCTGATCGTGGCGGATTTCGGCCGCGCGAACGAACTCGCCCGCGCCGATGAACATCTGCGCGGCGGCGTCCAGGAGTTCGTGGTCCCAGAGCAGCTCCGCAGCCTCTACGGCCCTGCCCTGCTTCTTGAGCGCATGAGCCTGTTTCTGAACCCGCTTCGAAACGCGTTTGTCGGCCTTCGCCGAACCGTCCTGGCCGGTCTCGCGCGTGGCCTTCGGCTTCAGCCCGTCACCACCGCCCCCGATCCATCCGGCCGCAAAGGCGACCGCGACCAGTCCCACCGGCAGCAGCACGAAGCGCAGAAAGGTCCCGGCCACCCAGTCCTCGATGCTCACGGCGAAGTCTCGCGGAACCCCGTAGCCCTGGTCGATCAGCCAACGATTCAGCACCTGGAGCGTTCGTCGCGTCCTGTCCGCGAGCTCGGTTTCGGTTCCGTACTGGCCCAGCAACCCAAACGACCCAAGGGCTACAAAGCACACGGCAAAGGGCACCGAGATGATTCTGGCGAAGCTGCGCACGCTCTGGGTCCGCCCCCACGAAGACCGGCCGAGTGGGCCCAATGGCCCGCGCGACGGTTCTCATCCGATTTGTATCGGCCATCGGGACGGCCCAGATGAGGCCGGAAACGACCTCCCGCCCTGCCCAGACGAGCATTCCTCGCAGCCTCACTTATGCTCCCGGGTGTGGGTCCAAAGCTGTGCAACTCGAGTCCTGACGCCGCGCGGACCCTGCTTCTTCTGCTGGCCCTGCTCGCCGCGCCGACGCCAGCCAATCCCGCCGACAGCGACGATTCTGATCCATTCGCCACCGTGCACCACGAGGGGCTCGGCCGAGTCCTTCAAGTCTGGCCCATGCACGTCAGCCGCTGCCCGGGCAACGAGGCCGATCTGCTGGTGCTGGGCGCCCGGCACGGCCCACCCAATCAGCGCAAGATCGTGACCTGGATGCCGTGCGGGTCCGCCCTGCGGCCTGGAGACCCCAGCATCGTCCAGCGCGAAATGGGCGCCGAGGTCGTGCTCGTCGACGTCGCACGGCTAGGGGGGCGCAGCGGCGCCCAACTGGTTCGCGTCTCGGCCGCTGGCATTCGAGTCGAAGCGCTGGAAGCGAGCGCCGACGACCCGACGCTGGAGTTTTCCGTTCCCGCTGGACTCCCCCTGCCGCCCCGCCCGCGCAAGCTCGCGCGGGTCGAGATCGTCGCCGACTGGCATTCGAACGGCCGACCGGTTGCCCTCGTCCCATCGCTCACCGGGGGCTGGCTCGTCGACCTGACGAGCGGAGAGACCCGTCTGCTTCCAATGCCGGTCTTCGCGGACTACCTGACCTGGGAGCCCTTTCTGCCGCGCACGATCTGGAAATGGATGATCGCCGAAACGCGCTGGCCGAGCCTGGCGCGTGCCGACGACAATGGCGACGGACATCTCGACCTGTTCACCCTGTCTCGCTGGCAGATCTGGATCTACCACGGCGGGCCCGACGGACTGCCAGCCGAACCCAGTCGCAGGCTCGACTTCGTGCCCTTCGACGAGGAGATCGAGCGCCGACACGAATCGACGGGCTTCAGCTATTTCGCTCGAGACCTGGACGGCGATACCCGGGCAGACCTGCTGTTGAGCACCGCGGGCGGCGGACTGATGAATGGTCGCTCCACGACTCGCGTGCATCTGAATTCGGGGACGGGCGTCTCACTCTCCGAGCAGGCCGTGGTTCGACGCGAGACCGAGGGCGGCTTCTCCGGCATCCAGCTCGTCGATCTCGATGGGGACGGGCGTGAGGAGATGATCGAGATGACCCTCGATTTCAGCGTGCTCAAGCTGGTGGGACTCCTCCTGACCGGCGGCAGCAAGATCGGGCTTCGGGTGCTGTCCCTGGATCCGAGTCAGCCCGACGGAACCCGAACCAGCTTCGAGGACAGGCTCTCCTTTCGGCTGGATCTCACATCGAGTCGGGTCAAGGGACTCATCCCAACGCTCGGGGATTGGAACGGCGACGGGATTCAGGATCTCTTCGTGGCCAAGGGAGCGGAGGCCATCGCCTTCCGGCTCGGCGAACGGACCGGACAGGGCCCCCGCTTTGACCGGGCTCGCGGGCGCCAGCCGCTGCCGCTCGAAAGCGGTGAGTGCCGCGTCGCGGATCTCGACGGCGACGGTCTCGACGACCTGATCGCCTTCGATCATTGGGAACCCGAGGCGCCCCTGGTCGTGCTCCACAACCGCGGTCAGCTACCCGGCAGCCGGCCCACCCTGCGCGCACCCGACCCGGATTGATCGAATCAGCCGTGCTCGCTAACGGGCGGGCATCGGCCTGCCCAGGTGGGCGTAGGCGCGCTCCGTCGCCACGCGCCCACGCGGCGTTCTAGACAAGAATCCGCAATGAATCAGAAAGGGTTCGACGATATCCTCGAGCGTTCCTTTGTCTTCCCCCACGGCGGCCGCGAGCGTGTCCAGGCCCACCGGCCCGCCCCCGAATTTTTCGACCAGCGTCGCGAGCAAGGCCCGGTCGAGTCCGTCGAAGCCGGCCTCATCGACCTCGAGTCGGTCCAACGCGTAGCGTGCCGTATCGAGCTGGATACCCTGCTCGCCTCCGTCCCTCACGGTTGCAAAGTCCCGCACGCGCCGCAGCAGGCGGTTGGCGATGCGCGGCGTCCCGCGCGCTCGGCGAGCGATCTCGTGCGCAGCCTTTGACTCGATCGCGAGCCCGAACAGCCCGCCGGAGCGCATCACGATCTTCTCGAGGTCGTCGACCGGGTAGTACTCGAGGCGGGCGGACCAGCCGAATCGGTCGCGCAGGGGCGATGTCAGCAGGCCGGCACGGGTGGTCGCACCGACCAGGGTGAAATGTGGCAGATCGAACCGGATGGAACGCGCCGAGGGTCCCTCGCCGATCATCAGATCGAGTTGGAAATCCTCCATCGCGGGATACAGGATCTCCTCGACCGTGGCCGAGAGGCGGTGGATCTCGTCGATGAAGAGCACGTCGCCCGCTTCGAGATTCGACAGCAGTGCGGCCAGATCGCCCGGGCGCTCGATTGCCGGTCCGCTGGTCGCGCGGAACTGGGCGCCCAGCTCATTCGCCACGATCCGCGCCAGGGAGGTCTTGCCGAGGCCGGGCGCGCCGTGGAAGAGCACGTGATCCAGCGCTTCGCCCCGCTCGCGTGCCGCGCGAACGAAGACGCTCAGATTCTCGCGAAGGCGATGCTGGCCGATCATCTCCTCGAGGTGCTGGGGCCGAAGCGACTCCTCGACACGCCGCTCTTCGGGCCGTCGCTCGAGGTCGAGTTCTGCTCGATCCGGCTTCGCCTGCTCGCTCATTCGCGGCCCCTCACTGTGCCAGCCGACGCAGCGCCACGCGAATCAGATCTTCGAGACCCGAATCCGGCGACGCCTCGGCCAGCGCCGCATCGACCACCCGGCCGACCTGGGTTGCGGGATAGCCGAGGTTCGTCAACGCCGACAGCAATTCCTCCGCGGGATCGATCGGCGCCATCTCGGAGCTGGCGGCATCGACGCCGCTGCTGGCGAGTCGCCCGGCGAGCTTTTCAGCCTCATCTCGCAGCTCCACGGCGATGCGCTCCGCCAGCTTCGGCCCGATCCCGGGCGCCTGGCGCAGCCCCTTGGCGTCGGCCTCACGCAGCAGGCGAAGCAGCCGCTGCGGCTGCATACCCGAAAGAATCGATTGGGCGAGCTTCGGTCCCACGCGGTTCGCCCTCAGCAGCAAATGAAAGAGCTCCTTCTCGAGGGGGGTGGCGAAACCGAAGAGCTGAATCGCGTCCTCCCGCACAGCCGTGTGAACGAGAATCGAGACGGTCTTGCCGGGATCCGGAAGCGTCTCGAAGGTCGAGAGCGGAACCAGCAGCTCGTAACCGACCCCCTGCACGTCGAGCACGATCCGGGTCGGCGCCTTTTCGCGCAGATTTCCTTCCAGCCAGGCGATCATTGCGAGCTCCCGAGCAGGTGCCGCTGCATGGCCTTTCGATGCTGACGCCCGCGGGCGGGCCGGCGCAGCGACAACTCGGCCAGGCGACCGGATTGGGCATAGGTCAGGGCCAATGCGAGGGCGTCGGCGGCGTCGATCGGAGGAATGGCCTCGAGGCCGAGAAGTCGCGCCACCATCGTCTGCATCTGCTTCTTGTCGGCCGCGCCCGTGCCGGTCACCGACTTCTTGACCTCACGCGCGGAGAGCTCGAAAACGCGCACACCCGCCATCCCGAGACTCGCCAGAAGCGCGCCCCGGGCCTGGCCCAACACCAGGGCCGAGCGGGGATTGGACGCCATGAAGACGCGCTCGACGACTGCGACCTGTGGCTCTTCCCGCTCGAGAATCTCGAGCAGACCGCGATATAGAAATCGCAGGCGCACGGAGAGCTCCACGCCCGACGGCGGCCGCAACACGCCGTGCCGCAGATGACGAAGCTCTGCACCATCGCGCTCGATCAGGCCGAAGCCCGTCGCGCTGGAACCGGGATCCACCCCCAGGACCCGCATTCCACCCCCCTAATTCGCATTCGCGCGCGCTCCAGCCGGTCACATCCGGTCACAGGCAAAAGCGCACGCCGCTCGCCCGTTACGCGTAGCTCTCCAACTCCTCCTGAGAGATATCGAAGTTGGCGTAGAAATTCTGCACATCATCGAGGTCTTCGAGGGAATCCGCCAGTCGCAGCATCCGCTCGGCCTCCTTGCCCGCGAGCTTGACCGTCGTCGAGGGCTCCATCGTGAACTCCGCCGAGACCGAATCGAAGCCCTGAGCCGCCAGCGCCTGCTTGACGGCGTGAAACTCAGCGGCCCCCGTCACGACCTGCCAGCTTCCGTCGCCCTCGACCACATCCTCGGCGCCCGCCTCGAGCGCCGCCTCGAGCAGTGCATCGGCCTCAGAGGCCTGACCCTCGAAGACGAGCAGCCCGCGCTTCTCGAACAGATACGCGACGCAGCCCGAGGCGCCGAGATTGCCACCGTTCTTGGTCAGGGCGTGGCGAATGTCGCCGACCGTCCGGTTCTTGTTGTCCGAAAGCGTTTCGATCAGGATCGCGGTCCCACCGGGCCCATAGCCCTCGTAGATCGCCTCCTCGAAGGCCTCGCTCTCACCGCCGCCGATGCCCTTCTGGATGGCGCGCTGGATGTTGTCCTTGGGCATATTGGCCGCCTTGGCCTTGTCGATCACGAGTCGCAGGCGCGGGTTCGCATCGGGCTCCCCGCCGCCAAGCCGGGCCGAGGTCTGCAGCTCGCGGATCAGCTTGGTGAAGATCTTGCCTCGTTTGGCATCCAGGGCGCCCTTCTTTCGCTTGATCGTGGACCATTTCGAATGTCCGGACATCGAGCCTCCCGCTGCGCCGCGCTGAATCGACTCCAGTCGACCTGCTGAGTTCGATTTAGCACGCAGCTCACGCCAGAGCCATCCAACTGGGCTCGAGCGGGCATTTCAGTCGGCATCGGGGTCGGCCGATACGCATCGGGCTAGAGACGAGTCGATCGTCGTCCCCAGAGGGTCATCGATCGGGTCTCGTGAATTCAGGCGCACCGCGAGGGGCGCGGACCGGACCGGACTTGACCGCTGTCCCGTTCGCAACCGGGTGCGCTGAGGGGGATCCGACATGGCGGAGATCGCCGTTGGAATCGATCTGGGCACCAGCAACACCTGTGTAGCCCTGATGCGGGGCGACAAGGTCGATGTGATCGCCAATGGCTATGACGAGCGCACCTCGGCCAGCGTGGTGCATTTTCACGAGGATGGCAGCATCGAGGTCGGCAACTCGGCCAAGGCCAACGTCATCCACGCCCCGGCCCACACCGTCAGCTCGGCCAAGCGCCTGATCGGCCGCTACTACTTCTCCGAAGAGGTCAAGAAGGCCCAGGCCATCTTCGCCTTCGAGATCATCGAGACGCCCAACCACGGCGTGCGTATCAAGATCCGAGAAGAGGACTTCTCACTGCCCGAAATCTCGGCGATGGTGCTTCGCGAAATGAAGCAGATCGCCGAGAACCACACGGGGGGCAAGGTGACGAAGGCGGTGATCACCGTGCCCGCCTACTTCAACGACAATCAACGCCAGGCGACCAAGGACGCCGGTCGCATCGCGGGCCTCGAGGTGCTCCGCATCCTGAACGAGCCGACCGCCGCCGCCCTCGCCTATGGATTCGGAATGGGGCTCAACCAGCGCGTTGCGGTCTACGACCTCGGCGGCGGAACCTTCGATATCTCGGTGCTCGAAATCGGGAAGGACATATTCGAGGTGCTGGCCACCTGTGGAGACACCTTCCTCGGCGGAGACGACTTCGACGACCGCCTCATCGACCTGCTGGCGGACGAGTTCATGGCCGAGCACGGCATCAACCCGCGCAACGATCCCTTCGCCTTCGAAAAGCTGAAGCTCGCCGCCGAGAACGCAAAAATCCAGCTCTCGGTCGACGAAGAGGCGCCGGTCTCGATCGACGGGCTGCTGATCGCGGAGGACAGCGAGCCGCGATCCCTTCAGCGAACGATCACGCGAACCGAGCTCGCGACCCTCGTCAACGACCTGATCTTGCGAACCTTCAAGGTCTGCGACGAAGCGCTTCAGCAGGCGGACCTCACGGTACGCGACCTCGACGGAGTCATCCTGGTCGGCGGCCCGACCCGCCTCCCGATGGTGCGCGAGGCCGTCACCAGCTATTTCCAGCAGGAGCCGCGAACCGACGTCAATCCAGACGAGGTCGTCGCGATGGGCGCCGCGATCCACGCCGCATCACTATGCGGCGAAGCAGACGGCTCGATGTTGCTCGACGTCACCCCCCTCGATCTGCGCATCGGTGTGGCGGGCGGACTCGCCGAGGCGATCATCGAGCGCAATACGCCCGTCCCGATCGAACAGACCCGCACCTTCACGACCTTCCAGGACTATCAGGAATCCGTCGAGATCCGGGTCTATCAGGGCGATCATCGTCAGGCCGAGGACAACACGCTGCTCGGCCAGTTCGAGTTCTCGGGTTTCCAGAAGGGACTCCGTTCGGACGTCAAGATCGATGTCTGCTTCGAGATCGACGCCGACGGCGTCGTCAACGTCACGGCCTCGGACCAGGTCACCGGCGAGGCGGCCTCGACCCAGATCACACTCTCCTCGGGACTCGATGCCCAGGAGATGGCGAAGATCCTCGACGAGGATCGTGCCAATCGGGTGGAGACGGCGGGCGACTCCGCCGAGCTGGTCGCGACCCCACCGAGCACCGCGCCCGCAGCGAGTCCGGCCCCGTCCGTCGACGCGAATCGCGACGCTGCTGTGGAATACCGGGACAACTCGATCGAGATCGACGGTTTCGACGAAGAATTCGATGAAAATGACCTGGAGGGGATCGGTGACGACGAACTCTTCGACATGAGCCAGGAGGCGCTCACATCGGCCGACGACGTCACCCTCGTTGTCGAGGCCGACGCGCTCCCGGAAGAAGAAGACGACGACGGCTTCTTCGATACTTCGGGGGACGATCTGACAAGCGGTCCCGAGCGCGAGGAGAAGTAGCAGGATGCCCGTCGCCTCGATCGACCCGCTCGAGATCAGTGCGCTGCTGAAGATCATGGATGAGCTGAACTACTACCAGCTGCTGGGAGTCAAACACGACGCGACCTCCTCCCAGATCCGCCAAGCCTTTCACGCATCGTCACGCAGCTATCACCCCGACGCCAACCGAGAGCTCGGCGCCGACCTGCAAAGCCAATGCGAGCAGATCTCGAAGCTCGTGACCGAGGCCTATTGCATCTTGCGGGATCCCCGCCGACGCCAGGCCTACGACTCCCGGATCGCCGACGGCCAGTCCCTGCGCATCCAGCTTGCCGAAGCCAAGAACGCCCATGCGGAGCAGGACACGGCGGAACGCCGCGGACGCACCACGCAGGGACGGCAATACCATGGCAGGGCGGAGGCCGAACTCAAGAAGGGCAACCTGGCGGGCGCCATCCAGCACGTTCAGATGGCGCTGACCTTTGAGGCCGACAATGCGGGCTTCAAGAATCTGCTCGAAGAGCTGCGCGCGCGGCACAAGCAGAGCTCGTAGTCCTCGGCTCCACTTTCTTCTATTCTCCGGCCATGTCGATGTCGCCCCTTCGCTTGATCCGGCTTCTCCTTTTCTGCATTCCCATTCTCGTGATGCTCGCGGCCGCTGCGTGCTCCGACGCCGACCAGGCCGCCGAGGAGCCCGCCGGGAGCTCGAGCGGGCGACCAGAGTCCGCGCAGACCGCGGACGCCTCCGATACGACGCGCGCCTCGCATCCCGCCGCCAGGCCGAATCGGAAATCCGAGGGCGAGATCGCGCCCAGGAATCCCAACGAGCAGCCGCTGCCAGATTTCGAGGGGCGAACCCTGGCCGGCACGAAGCTGCGGCTGGCGGATCTGGTGGGCTCGCGTGTCGTGCTCTTTTTCTTCAATCCAGAGGTCCCCTTGGCGCCCCCGGTCGCCCAGGCCGTCGCTCGAATCGCGAAGCTCCGCGGCGAACACAACTTCGAGCTGGTCGGCATCGGCATCAGGACGAATACCTCGACGCTCTCCCGGTTCAGGGAAGCGCAGGATCTGGAGTTTCCCGTGATCGACGACGGCCAGGGTGAGATCGCGCGGCGGTTCCGCTTGCGCGTGCCAGTCGCGATCATCGCAATGGATGCCGAGGGCTATATGAGCTTCAGCATCGGAGGCTTCCCCGCCGAGGGCGACATCACCGGATACGCCGAAGCCAAGCTTCGCGAGAATCTGCGGCTCCCGACCCGCGACGCGGCGAGCGACGGCGCGTTGATGGCATTCCCCGCGGCACCGGCGCTTGGTGTCAAGGCCATGTCCGACGGGGCAGTGCTGGAGACGAGCGACCTGACGGGTCGCGCCGCCGTAGTGATCTTCTTTCTGCACACCTGCCCACACTGCCACAAAGCCCTCAAGGCTCTCGAGAGTATCCTCTCGAGCATCGAGGAGGCCAAACGTCCGAGACTCGTGGCCATCTCTCTGCAACATGCTCCGGGCGCCATACGCAGTGCGATGAAGCAGCACGGCCTCGACTACTTCGATCCCTACCTCGATGCCGGACACGCGGCAACGGATCGTTGGGGGGTAACCGGGGGCGTTCCAGAGATCTTCGTGATCGATCGACAGGGCCAGATCCGTCATCGGAGCGTCGGTTGGGACGAGAAGCGTGACCACGGCATGCTGCGGATGACTCTCACCCAGGCCGCCGGCGTGCGCGTACCGATGCTGCTCGACCCAAAGGGCTATAGCGGCAACAACGTCTGCGGCGTATGTCATGAAAAGCAATACGCGACCTGGCAATACACCAAGCACGCCGGCGCCTTCGATACGCTCGTCACCCACACGGCGGATCGTCGAACGGATTGCATCAGCTGCCACGTCGTCGGTTTCGATGAGCCGGGCGGCTACGACTTCAGGAGACGAGCCCCACACCTCGAGAACGTTGGCTGCGAATCCTGCCACGGACGGGGTGGGCCGCATCTCTCACCGAAATTCGTTCCCGATGGCGACTACGCTCAGATCTGCGCGAGCTGTCACAACACCACCCATTCGCTCGGCTTCGATTTCGACTCTTTCCATCCGCGCATCAGTCATTTGCGAATCGCCACGCTCTCGAACGCGCAGCGCAGCGAGCTTCTCGGAGGTGCCGGACCGAGCCGCGAGCTGCTGCCGACGCGCGCCGATCACGTCGGATCGAATGCCTGCCAGAGTTGCCACGAAGCCGAGTTCAAGACCTGGGAGGCCAGTCCCCACGGCCACGCCGTCGCCAGCCTCGAGGCCCAGGGGCAGGCCGGCGCAACGGAGTGCCTCGAATGCCATACGACGGCCTACGGCAAGCGAGGCGGCTTCCCAGCCGAGGCACCGATCGCCGCACATCCGGATCTCGCGCGCGTCGGGTGTGAGTCCTGCCACGGGCCGGGCAGCGAACACATCGGCGAGAATGCCAAGCGCATCGGCACCATCCTCTCGCTCGGTGACAAATGCGATTCGTGCGTAATCCTGAAGGTCTGCGGCAGCTGCCATGACGATGCCAACGATCCCGGTTTCGAGTTCAAGGTCGAGGAGCGGATCGACGCCCAACGACACGGCACGATCGAATCGGCCGCAACCCGCGATGGGGCCAGCGTTCTTCACCAACACACGAGCCCGGATCGCTCCGCGGTCGAAGCCGTCGCCGGCTTCGACCTTTCGCTCCCGAATCAGCCTTCGATCCGACTCCACAGCGATCGCGCACTGCTGCAAAGAATCTTCGACCGGCTCGAACCCGACCTCTTCGCGCCAATGCAAGATCCGAGCTGATCGCATGGGCACAGACAACACGGAGCTCGAGCCGACCCAGGAGGCGCAGCGCCTGATCGCATCGGCACGCGCACTGCTATCGGAGCTGTCAGAGGAAGGGGTTTGTGAGTTCGAGCGAGCCGCCCCTGCTCAGCCCGCCCCGACTCAGCCCGCCCCGACTCAGCCCGCCCCGACTCAGCCCGCCCCGCCCCGCCCCACCCCCCGCGGCTCGACACCCGACTTC
>PVBE010957287.1_pt1 | contig 33227 bp, 30 predicted proteins | sample 1631181 | NCBI WGS metagenome assembly PVBE01 (sample SAMN08397723, study PRJNA350692) | Marine metagenome, whole genome shotgun sequencing project. | isolation source: water | place: Pacific Ocean | collected 2012-04
GATCACAAGATAGGCCAAAGAGTTTTAACTGGGTTAATACTGGCCTTTTCGTTAAGCATTTCTCAAAGACTATTTGAAAGTATGGCCTTAGTTTCTTTTTTATCGCCATTCACATCAGTAATAATTCCTATTGTTATAGTCTTAGGATTAACTACCTTTGCCTGGAAAGTTAAGTCTTATTAAGATCAATTATTTGAGTATCCGTTAGCAAGTCCGATAGAGATTTATTTTCTTTATGAAACAAAATAAGAAAATACCCCATACCAAGAATTAGTAAAGAAATAACGGAAATAAAACATCTAGATAAGCACACTTTAATAGACAGGTCTTTCTTTTCACTGATCAATTGAATTTTCCAAGCTTGCATACCTAAGGTTTGACCATTATTTACAAGCCAAAAATAGGTATAGAAGGTTGGACCACTTAAAGCAATAATTAAAAACTGAATCAAGCTTGCCAAATTATTCTCTTCAGTGGATCCTCCGTTTATGAGAACGAGCAGTAGGCTTAGAGAAAGCATTATCCCTATGACAGCTAATGTGTCATAAATAAGTGAAAAGACTCTTTTAAAAAACCCTGCACCTTTCATAATAGTTTGGCCATAAGATATTTTTTGATTATTCTATAGATAAATAAGGAACATATTATGAATGAATTAACAAAAGGAAGTAACGACACTTATTTCTTAGGGCACCCTAAAGGCTTAATAACTCTTTTTTTAACAGAGATGTGGGAAAGAATGTCTTATTACGGAATGCGAGGTTTGTTAGTTCTCTTTATGACAAGAGAAGTGATAGAGGGGGGTTTAAATTTAGATACTGGTACAGCTATGGCAATATATGGCGTATACGGGGCTTCGGTATATTTCTTATGCGTTCCTGGGGGCTGGGTAGCGGACAAGATTTTTGGAGCTCAAAGAACAGTACTAATAGGCGCAATAATTATTACTTTAGGTCATTATATTCTTGCTTTGCCTTTTGAAAAAACTTTCTTTTTAGGTCTAGTGTTTGTTTCTATAGGAACAGGCCTTTTAAAACCAAATATATCTACAATAGTAGGTCAGCTTTATAAACCAGGCGACATAAGGGTTGATGCTGGCTATACCATTTTTTACATGTCCATAAATATAGGAAGCATGTTGGGTTTTCTGGTTTGTGGCTATCTAGGAGAAAAAGTTGGTTGGCATTGGGGCTTCGGGGCTGCCGGAGTAGGGATGACCTTTGGAGTAATTCAATATATTTTCTCAAAAGCTTCCTTGGGAGAGGCGGGGTTGAGACCTACTCTCGATGAAGGAGAGGACAGTTCAAGATATTTCTCAATTTTTTCAATTTCTTCAGTCTTATTATCTCTTGTAATTATTTCCGCTTTTATAGGTCTATGGAGCATTGATCCAGAATTACTAAATCAAATAATAGTATATTTAATACTGTTAGTTGCTATTTTTTACTTTGTGTATTTATATTTATTTGCGGGTTTGAATAAAGCAGAGAAAGGCAATATTTCTATGTTGCTATTATTATTTATAGGGTCAGTTCTTTTTTGGGCTGGTTTTGATCAAGGAGGATCTTCCTTGAATCTATTTGCTAAGGACTACACAGATTTATATATTTTTGGATGGGAAATGCCAGCAACGTTTCTTCAGGTTGCAAATCCTCTAATGGTTGTTATTTTTGCCCCTTTCTTTGCAGCTTTCTGGATAAATTTAGGAAAACGTAATTTAGATTTAGATACTCCACAGAAATTTGCTCTTGGGTGCTTCTTAATGGCTATAGGGTTTTTTGTAATGATCTTTGGTGTAGAGGTTGCTTTAGAAAATGAAAAGGCTGGTGTTAAGTGGTTATTATTAACTTACCTTTTTCATACATTAGGAGAGCTGTGTTTAAGTCCAGTTGGATTATCAGCTACTGCGAAATATTCTCCTAAAAGATATAAAGGACAGATGATGGGTATATGGTTTTTATCTTCATCTTTAGCGGCTGGTTTAGCAGGACTTTTAGCTAGTAAATCTTTTGAATCAGGGATATCAAGCATGCCAGTTTTGTTTAATCAGATAATTGTAGCTCTGGTTATTGTTGGGGTAGTCTTAATTATTTCAAATAAGTTTGTTAAAGCTACTACTGAAATCGATGATGATTAATATTTTTATGTAAGTAGTCTTTTTAGTATGGCTTTATAGATTTTCGATAAAAGAGACAGATCTTCCGCCTTGATGCGTTCATCAATTTTATGAATTGATTCATTGACTGGACCAAGTTCAACAACTTCTGCACCTGTAGGCGCAATAAATCTTCCGTCGGAGGTCCCGCCATCAGTTGTTTGTTCCGGCGAGATACCAGTTACAGATTTTATTGAAGTTCTTACAGAATCTAATAAGACAGTTTTAGTATTTAAGAATGGGCTCCCCCCTTGATCCCATTTAATTTCATAACTTAAGTCATGCTTATCCAATATATTTTCTACAGAGTTTCTAATTTCTTCTGTTGTCGTAGAAGGAGAGTATCTAACGTTAATGTCTAATATAAGGTTTCCAGGTATTACATTTGAAGCTCCAGTTCCCGAATTAAGATTTGAGATTTGAAGAACGCTGTCTTGAAATTTTCCAGTTTTATCTTTCCAGCTCAAATTCGAAATATCATTTATAGCTTCTGCTGCTAAATGGATAGGGTTTTTTGCTTTATGAGGATAGGCTATATGTCCTTGAACTCCCAAAATCTTAATTTTACACCCTATAGACCCTCTCCTACCTATTTTGATAATATCACCTATCTCTTTATTGGCTGTTGGCTCTCCAACTAAACACCAATTTATTTTTTCTTTTCTTTGATTTAATTCTTCAACGACTCTCACCACACCATTTACCGCAGGTCCTTCCTCATCGCTAGTAAGTAAGACACCAATCCTTCCTTTAATCTTAGGTCCATTCTCACTTATAAAATCTTCAATGGAAGTTACGAAAGCGGCTACGCTTCCTTTCATGTCTGCAGCTCCACGACCATATAAGAAACCTTCTTTTTCAGAAGGGCTAAATGGATCATTTGACCATTCTTCTATCGGCCCTGCAGGCACGACATCAGTGTGCCCTAAAAAGACAAAAAGAGGCCCACTTTCTCCATAGCTTGCCCATAGATTCTTAACATCACCAAAAGGCATGTGTTCAATTTTAAAATTAATTGCTTCTAATCTATTTGCAATAAGCTCTTGGCACCCTTCATCAGAAGGAGTTATTGATTGCCTGGATATAAGCTCCTTGGTTAATTTTAATGTAGGATCCATGTAAAAAATTAGTCGTTAGTGTGGAGTTGATCATTCAGTGACACATTTTTAGTATTTTGCTTACATTGAATGGCACCCGTTAAGGAATTCCTTATAAAAAGCAGGTCTTTTTTTGAAGAAAGCTCCGAAGCTTTTATGGTCTTAACAATTTTGTTATTTTGATCTAGAACTTCTACTTTTGATCCTGCAGTTAAATACAAACCAGCTTCGATAATACATCTATCTCCAAGAGGTATTCCTAAGCCTGAATTAGCTCCTAGTAGACAATCTTCTCCTACAGATATCTTTACATCGTTTCCACCTGATAAAGTTCCCATGGTGCTACAACCCCCTCCAAGATCTGAATTTTTACCTATAACAACTCCTGCCGATATTCTTCCTTCTATCATTGATGGACCAAGTGTCCCGGCATTGAAATTAACGAACCCCTCATGCATTATTGTTGTTCCTTCAGACAGATAAGCACCCAATCTTACTCTGCTAGCATCAGCAATCCTCACTCCATTAGGAATTATATAATCTGTTAAGCTTGGAAACTTATCCAGTGATCGGACATATAATGAATCATATTCAGGCCTTAACTTTTCGACTTCATTTGGGAGAATAGGGCCATGGTTAGTCCACGCTACATTAGGCAGGGCGCTAAATATACCTTCTAAATTTATAGTATTAGGCTTCACTAATCTCATTGATAAGAGGTGTAATTTTAAGTAAGCATCTTTTACATCTTCTATCGGACTATCTTTATTTATTTTATGACTAATTAATTTTTCTCTTTCTTTAACTATTTGAACTTCTTTTTTTGAAGATTTAATAGAACCAGAGCCATCCCTCTTCATTAGTTGGTGTGCAGAGTCCAACAACTCATATTCATCTTTATTGTCATTCTTTGATACTATTTTGGTATAGCGAACAGCTAATATTTCACCTTTAAGGCTTGTAGAGGCTACACCTGTAGCTATCAGAGGAAATGTGTTCATTTTCTTATTATAAGATTTGGTTTGGTTCAAAGATATATCTAAATATTCAGAAAAGGTTTTTATATCTTTGAGTAAGTTAGATTCACTGCCGTTAGAGCCTGTTCAATAATTTCTGTTTCATGAACTATAGCTATTCTAACAGAGCCCTTTCCTGGGTTAACTTCCTGATTTTCGACAGCTAGGTAAGACCCTGGTAAAACAATCACATTACTCTCTTCATAAAGTCTTTTTACAAAAACTTGATCATCACAAGGCACCTTTAACCAGAAATAAAAACCTCCTGGAGGTCGGCTGACTTCCGGAACATCTTTGAGTGCTGATAAAGCTGCTTCATATTTCTTATCATAATCCTTTCGATTTCTTTCTACATGCAAAGAATTACCCCAAGCCCAAGAGCTAGCCATTTGAGTTGGCAAAGATAAGGTTACCCCATGATAAGTCCTATAAAGCAAAAGATCGTTGATAATTGATTCGTTTGCAGAAATAAATCCAGATCTTAGACCAGCTAAATTTGATCTCTTAGATAGACTATGAAAAACAACACCTTTTGAATTATTATCAGTTATATCGCAACACTCTAGTAGTCCAGGAGGCGAAGCTTTGGAACTTTCATAAATATCCGTATAGCACTCATCAGAACAAACAAGAAAATCGTATTTTTCTGCCATATTTAGAAGGTGCAAATATTCTTTTTTTTCAAGACAATATCCTGTTGGATTAGAAGGTGAACAAAGAATAAGCAGTTGGCAATTCCTCCAAACCTCTTCAGGAACATCGTCAAAATTGGGTTTGAAGTTATTTTCTTCCAAAGAATTTATATAGTAACTCGAAGCACCTGCCATAGTTGCTGCTCCTTCATAAATTTTGTAAAACGGATTTGGAATAATTACAGTAGGATTGTTCTTTGAACTGTCTATTGTCGCTTGAATAAATGAAAAAATACCTTCTCTTGACCCCGATATAGGTAGTACGTTTTTATCTGGATCTATGGATTTAATACTAAATCTTTCCATTAGCCAGTTACAGTAAGATTCCCTTAAAAAAAATTCTCCTTTCGAAGTTGGGTATTTAGAATATAAATCTGAATGCTTATTCAAAATATCCAAAGTTTCTCGAGGAGGAGGGTTCTTTGGCTCTCCTATATGAAGACCTAGAGTTTCTTTAGAGTCTTTATTTATAGGGGCTAATAACTTTCTTAAGAAATAAAAAGGATATTCGGTTAGCACATCTAAATTCTTATTCATCTTTCTTCCCTATCAAGGAAACATTCATATCATCAATTAAATTTTGAAGCTCTTTCTTTTTTAAATAAGGAGTATTCTCTTTTGACGAAATACAGAACCTATCTTCAGCACGTTCTCCATAAGTAGCTATTCTAGCTTTTTTAATTAAAGCGCCATGATCGAGGAATACCTGACAAATAGCAGCTAGTAAACCTGGTCTATCTGAGGTTTTTATATCTATTTCAGTCCATCTATGAGTCATGTCATGTTTGTAATTAATTACAGTATCTGTATTAAAGTGTTTGAGACGTCTAGGCTGCCTTCTTTGAACAATTTTAGGAGATAAGACATCCTGATCAAGGGCTTCTTTAAGTCTTGTTTGTAAAGAGTTAGCTATCTTTGAGCCTTTCAATAAGGCATCTCCGTATTTATTACTGATGGTGATAAAATCAAGGCAATAACCATTCTTCATTCCAAACAATCTAGCGTCTAAGAAGTTTATATTTTCTGAATCCAATATACCTACGATAGTTGCAAATACATTAGCTCTGTCTTTTGTGTATATCATGATAGTAGATAAGGAATCAGGGCTTTTTTCAATTAACTTAACTAGAGTTTTGCTGTTTAGTTTGCTTAGATATTTAGCATGTTGAGCAAGGTCTCCTGAATTAAAACTTTCAAAATAGTCTGAATAAAAGTTTTTCCAAGAATTTCTAACCTCAGTCACTTTGATTTTCTTATTATTAGATAAGACCTTTAGAGCTATAGATTTATTTTCTTTTAGTGAAAGAATTACAGAATCTTTACTTTCAACATATTTAAGGGCTTTATTGTAAAGCTCGCTTAATAAAGATGAATTCCAAGAATTCCATAAACTAGGATTAGTCGCACTTACATCTGCCACTGTCAGGCAATACAAATAATCTAAATACTCTTTAGTTTTAACTTTTTTTGCAAAAATACTAATAATTTCTGGATCTGAAAGATCTTCTTTCTGAGAAGTAACGGACATTAATAAATGATTGGTGACCAACCATTCTACAAGCTTTCTATCTTCTTCTATAAATTTATGCCTATTACAGAATCTCCTTACAATGGATTTGCCTAAGTTTGAATGGTCTGACCCTCTACCTTTTCCGATGTCATGATACAGTCCAGCAATGTATAAGATATCTATCTTAGGAATGCCCTGGATTAATTCAGTAGCTAAAGGGTATATATCAGTAGATTTTTTAAGAACCATTCTTCTCATGTTTCTTAGGACTTGTAGTGTGTGCGCATCAACCGTATAAATATGAAATAGGTCGTACTGCATTTGCCCTGTTACTCTTCCAAATTCGGGTAAGTACCTTCCCAAAATACCAAGCTCTTTCATGCTTTCAAGTTGGGTAACAATTAACCTTTTTGATTTTAGTAATTGCAAAAATAGATTTATATTCTTATTTTTTGATCGAAAATCTGAATCAATAAGATTTCTATCTCTTTTTAAAAGTCTAAGAGTTTTAGAAGATATGCCTCGTAGGTGAGGATTTTCACTAAGTTTTATAAACAATTCCAATAATAAAGAAGGTTTTATCTTAAAGCCTTTAGGGTTTGTTAGATTTATGAGCTTATTTTTTTCATAAAAATTATCATCAATTATTTTTCTTCTAGAAGATTTATTTTGATACGTTAGTTCTTGGAATGCTTGAAGGGCAGTAGAGTTAATTTCAGATATATTTAAAGCAGATCTATAGTATCTATGCATAAGTTTTTCAGCTGCTGAGCTTGCAGCCTTAATGGAGGGAAATAATTTTCTTGCTATAGATATTTGATACTCAAATAGCAATCTATCTTCTTCTCTTCCTGCTTCTTCGTGGAGTAAATATCTAATAGTCCATAACCAGTACTTAGACTTATTGAGCTCCGTTCTTTCTTCTTTGGTTAATATGCTATTTAACTTAACTCTTTCTTGAGGATTATTTCTTTGACAGTTCTTTATTATCCAGTCAATCGTATGTATATCTCTCAGGCCTCCAGGGGAGGACTTAATATCTGGTTCAAGATTGTATTCAGTATTATTAAAACGGTTATGCCTATGAGTTTGTTCTTCTAACTTTGCTTCAAAAAATTTTTTATTTCTCCATAAGTTCTTTGTTTCTAATAATGTTAGGAAATTATTAAGAACCTCTTTATTACCAAGAAGTTTTCTGTACTCCAACATATTTGTCATTGTTCTTACGTCTTTTCTAGCTTGATCCAAACCTTGTTTAGTCGTCCTTACACTATGACCAATGTCCAGTCCAAGGTCCCATAGGTGCCCAATAAACTTTTCTACTTTTTTTTGGTTTGATTTTGTTAAGGTTTTTTCCGATAGCAAGAGGAGATCAATATCTGAATGAGGATGTAACTCAGATCTTCCGTAACCTCCAACTGTAAATAAGCCTAAGTTTGATATCTGATTCAATTTATGTTCTCTAGCGACTTCAAGGATTAGTAAATCAGTATTTTCAGACCTTTTATTTAAAAAATATTCTATTCCTTTAACATGCCTCCCTCTGTCTTTGTGAAGCCAGGAACTGAATTGACTAGATAATTCATCTTCATTTTTAATTTTCAGTTTACTTAGTTTATTAGACATCAAATTAGAATTTAAAAATTTTCATCACTACGTTTAGTTAAAACTTCAGGTCCTTTATTAGTAACTAAGATTGTATGTTCCCATTGAGCAGAATTTCTTCCATCTTGAGTTTCAACTGTCCAACCATCTGATAAGGTCTTAGTAAATTTAGTTCCTAAATTGATCATGGGCTCTATGGTAAAACACATACCCTCTTTGATCTCTAATCCTGTGTTAGGACTTCCGTAATGTAAAATCTGAGGCTCGTCGTGGTAAACTTTTCCTATTCCATGCCCACAATACTCTTCTACTACTGAGTAATGATTCTTCTCGGCATGTTCTTGAATAGCATGTCCTATGTCTCCTAATTTAGCTCCAGGCATAACGGCTTTAATACCCCTGTATAGACATTCTTGAGCTATTTTAACGAGTCTTTCATTATGAGTTTCAGTCTTACCAACCAAAAACATTTTTGATGTATCTCCATGCCATCCTTCTTTAATAACAGTGATATCAATATTTAAGATATCACCTTTTCTTAAGTATCTTTTATCATCCGGTATGCCATGGCAGACCACTTGATTAAGACTTGTGCATAGAGTTTTTTCAAATCCTTTATAACCAATATTAGCGGGTATTGCTTTTTGCTCTTTGACAATGTAATCATGGCAGATCTTATCTAGCTCCCCTGTTGAAATGCCAGGTTTTACAAAATCAGTAATCATATCAAGCACTTCTGCAGCCAAACGACCCGCTTCTCTCATGCCCTCTATTTCTTTTAGGCTTATAATTAGCATTTAATTTCCTTATTCCTTATCTTTTAATAGACACAGTCTCTTTGATTTATTATAGTGTGGTTTTAATGCCAATAGGCCTTAAAAAACAAAATTGCGGACGTCGGATACATATCTGGTTCGCTTTTTTTTCGTCCATATTTTTTACTTTTAAACCAAGCTATGTCTAATTTAAAGGCAATCTTAGCTTTAGAAGATGGAACCATATTTGAAGGGAAAAGTCTTGGAGCAACTGGAAGAACCCATGGGGAAATAGTTTTTAATACTTCTATGACAGGTTATCAAGAAATATTAACCGACCCTTCTTATGCTAAACAAATAGTGACTTTAACTTACCCTCATATCGGAAATACAGGTATTAATATGGAGGATACTGAATCAGATAACATCTGGTGTTCAGGATTAGTTATTAGATCAAATTCAGTACTAGCAAGCAGCTGGAGAAGTGAAGATTCTTTAACGAATTATTTAAAGGTAAATAATATATTAGGAATTTCTGATATTGATACTAGAAAATTAACTAGGTTAATTAGAGAAAAAGGTGCCCAGTCAGCTTCTATTCTAGTGTCTGAGAATATAGATAAGGATGAAGCCATTGAAGAAGCCAAAAAATTTAAAGGGTTATCTGGGATGGACTTAGCTCAAAAGGTAACAACTCAACAAATATACAGTTGGGACCAAGGAGTGTGGAGAGAACCCAAAAGGAAATCTAAACTACGAGTTGTTGTAATGGATTTTGGTATCAAACAAAATATTTTGAGGATTTTGGCTGGTAGAGGTTTTAATTTAACGGTTGTTCCTGCAAAAACAACTTCTGATAAGATTCTGAGTTTAAAACCACACGGGGTTTTTTTATCAAATGGACCCGGTGATCCAGAACCATGTAATTACGCTATACAGGCTATAAAAGAACTTTCAATAAAAGAGATCCCATTATTTGGTATTTGTTTAGGACATCAACTCTTGGCACTTTCTTATGGAGGCAAGACATCAAAGATGAAGTTTGGACATCATGGAGCAAATCATCCTGTTCAAGACCTTAATACGATGAAAGTTTCTGTTAGCTCTCAAAATCATGGCTTTACTGTAGAAGAAGACTCTTTACCGAAAGACCTTAAGGTCACACATAAATCTTTATTTGACGGAACGGTTCAGGGAATAGAGCATAAATCTTTACCTATATTTGGTTTTCAAGGTCATCCAGAAGCTAGCCCTGGACCACATGATTTAAAAGATCTATTTCAAAAGTTTGAAAATAACATGAAAAAGAATGCCTAAAAGAAAAGATATTAGTTCAATTCTGATCATTGGAGCAGGTCCGATTGTTATTGGTCAAGCCTGCGAATTTGATTATTCTGGGGCCCAGGCCTGTAAGGCATTAAAAGAAGATGGCTACAGAGTCATTTTAATAAATTCTAACCCCGCAACCATAATGACAGATCCTGCCATGTCGGACGCAACTTATATCGAACCTATACATTGGGAAACGATAGAAAAGATTATAGAAAAAGAAAAACCTGACGCTTTGCTTCCAACCATGGGAGGCCAAACTGCTCTTAATGCAGCTCTCGACTTAGATAGCAGAGGTATTCTTAAGAAGCATAATGTAGAAATGATAGGAGCAACTAAAGAAGCTATAGACAAGGCAGAAGATAGAGAGCTCTTTGCTGCTTCAATGCAAAGAATTGGATTAAAGGTTCCTTTATCTGGACTTGCTCATAATTTAGATGAAGCTAATAGTTTATTGGAAAAGATAGGCTTTCCTTGTGTGTTAAGACCAAATTTCACTATGGGAGGTTCCGGTGGCGGTATTGCTTATAACAATGAAGAATTTGAAGAAATCTGTAATAGAGGACTAGAACTTTCGCCAACTTCAGAAATCTTCATCGATAAGTTCCTAGGTGGTTGGAAAGAGTATGAAATGGAAGTTGTAAGGGATAAAAATAATAACTGCATTATAGTTTGTAGTATAGAGAATGTAGATCCAATGGGAGTGCATACAGGAGATTCAATAACAGTAGCTCCTGCACAAACCCTTACTGATAAGGAATATCAGATAATGCGAAATGCATCGATAGATATCCTTAGAGAAATAGGTGTAGAAACTGGCGGTTCGAATGTGCAATTTACAGTCAACCCTGAAGATGGAGAGATGCTTATAATAGAGATGAATCCAAGAGTTTCTAGATCCTCTGCTTTAGCTTCTAAAGCTACTGGATTTCCAATTGCGAAAGTTGCAGCAAAGTTAGCAGTAGGGTACACATTAGACGAGTTGAGTAATGACATTACAGGAGGAGTTATACCTGCTTCTTTTGAACCCTCCATAGATTATGTTGTAACCAAGATCCCAAGGTTTAATTTTGAGAAATTCGTCCAAACAGATCCAATCTTATCTACGCAAATGAAGTCTGTAGGAGAAGTAATGGCAATTGGAAGAAACTTTCAAGAGTCTTTGCAAAAAGCTATTAGAGGTCTAGAAACTGGCAGAGATGGTTTAAATGAAATCTTTAACCCTGAAGATGAGAAAGAAATTTTGAAGCAGAGGATAAGTGCACCTAGTCCAGATAGGCTTTGGTATGTTGGAGATGGCTTTAGGGAAGGAATGTCTGTTGAAGAAGTTTTTTCACAATCTAAAATTGACCCCTGGTTTCTTGTGCAGCTTAAAGATTTAATAGAGGAGGAAGACAATATAAGAAACAATGATTTGGGTAGTATAGATAAGGAAAGCCTTTATAGATTTAAGTCAAAAGGATTTTCTGATTCTAGAATAGCTTCTTTAACTGATTCAGAAGAGCTCGAAGTTAGAAATCTTAGAAACGATCTAGACGTCCTTCCTGTTTTTAAGAGAGTGGACACTTGTGCAGCTGAATTTGAGTCTTCAACCGCTTATATGTATTCAACCTACGAAGAAGAATGTGAAGCTAATCCTAACAAAAGTAAGAAGATTATTGTTTTAGGAGGAGGGCCTAACCGTATAGGGCAAGGTATAGAATTTGATTATTGTTGTGTACATGCGTCTTTAAGTTTAAGAGAAGCTGGTTACGAAACTATTATGGTGAATTGCAATCCTGAGACAGTCTCTACTGACTATGATATCTCTGATAGATTATATTTTGAGCCTATAACTATCGAAGACGTTTTGGCCATCACCGATCTTGAAGCCCCTGTGGGGGTAATTGTTCAGTACGGAGGGCAAACTCCTTTAAAAATAGCAGAAGAATTGGAAGCAAACGGAGTACCTATATTGGGCACTTCTCCAGACTCTATAGATTTAGCAGAAGACAGAGGAAGATTTCAGGAATTTGTTAATAAGCTTAATCTAAAACAGCCTCCAAATGGAATAGCCACAAACCTAGAAGATGCTTTGAAAGTTTCCGATACTGTAGGATTTCCTTTAGTAGTTAGGCCCTCATATGTTTTAGGAGGCAGGGCTATGGAGATAGTTTATAAAAAATCAGATCTCGAGAACTATCTTATTGAGGCCGTTCAAGCCAGCTCCAAAAGCCCAGTATTATTAGATGGTTTTTTAAATCAGGCAATAGAGCTAGATATTGAAGCTGTATGTGATGGTAAAGATGTCATTATAGGGGGAATATTACAGCACATAGAGCAAGCAGGAATACATTCTGGTGATTCAGCATGTTCTTTACCTCCATACAATCTTCCACAGGGCCTTATAGAAGAGATCTCTAATATAGTTAAATCAATTGCTCTTGAGATAAAAGCAGTTGGGTTAATTAATGTTCAGCTTGCTTTTCATGAAGGGGAAATTTATATATTAGAAGTAAATCCTAGGGCCTCTAGAACGATTCCTTTTGTATCTAAATGCATTGGTCGTTCATTAGCAAAAGTAGGAGCCCTCTGTATGGCGGGAGTTTCTTTAAAAGATCAACAATTCACTAATGAAATAATACCTCCTTATTTTTCTGTTAAGGAGGCAGTGTTTCCTTTTACAAAATTTTTGGGAGTTGATCCTATTTTGGGACCTGAAATGAAATCAACTGGAGAAGTTATGGGTACGGGGGTTAATTTTTCGGAAGCATATGCTAAAGCTCAATTAGGAGCTGGTGAAAAAATTCCAGATAAAGGATCTGTATTTTTGAGTGTTAGAGATTCGGATAGGCCTTATGTAGCTGATCTTGCTCAAGAATTTCATGATCTAGGTTTTACAATTATTGCAACCCAAGGAACTGCAAGATCAATTTCTACAAAAAATATACCTGTAAAGACAATTAAAAAAGTTGCTGAAGGCAGGCCACATGTTGTTGATGCTATGAAGAATTCTGAAGTTAATTTAATTGTAAATACAACAGAAGGTAAGCAATCCATTCTTGATTCTGCTTCTATAAGGAGAACGGCATTAGAAGAAAGAATTTATTGTACGACAACTATTGAAGGGGGAAGGGCAGTTTGCTCTGTACTTCGAAATAAAGATCTATGGTCGGTAGAGCGCCTACAAGACCTTCATGCTAAAATTAGATAATTATGAATCCTATGACTGTGGAGGGTGAGTCCCTCTTAAGAGAAGAATTAAAGAAACTTAAAAATGAAGAAAGGCCTAGAATAATAGAGGCTATTGCCACAGCAAGAGAGTTTGGGGATTTAAAAGAAAATGCCGAATACCATGCCGCAAAAGAACAACAAAGCTTAACCGAGGCAAGAATAAAAGATATTGAAGCCAAGTTAAGTAATTCTCAAGTAATTGATATAAGTAAATTAGAGGTAACTGACAAAGTAATTTTCGGAACTACAATTACACTTTTGAATTGTAAGTCTGAAGAAATTTCAACTTATAAGATAGTCGGAGAAGATGAGGCGGATGCAAAAATAGGTAAGATTTCCTTCGCCTCTCCACTAGCAAAACAAATAATTGGAAAATTTGAAGGAGATGTTGTTAAGGTTGAAGCTCCAAATGGATCTTTAGAATATGAAATTGACAATGTAGAGTACATATAAAATTGCCTAATTCACAGAAATCTAATTACAAGGATGGCGACTCTTACACCAGGAAGTCTAGAGAAGAAGGTTATAGATCAAGGGCTTCTTTTAAACTGAAAGAAATTAACTCTAAAGAATCTTTGCTCAATAAAGGCATGTCTGTTTTAGATTTAGGATCTTTTCCAGGTGGCTGGACTCAAGTTAGTAAAGAGTGTGTTGGAAATAGAGGAAAAGTTGTAGGTGTGGATATTAAAGAAATAGTGAAAATCAATGAATGCCTCTTCATTCATAAATCAATTGATAAATTAACTAAAGAAGATTTCAATAAATTTGAACCGATATTACCTTTTGACCTTGTTTTATCTGATATGGCCCCCAATATTAGTGGTATAAGGGAGAGAGATAATGCCCAAATGATTTATCTAATAGATAAGACATTATTTGCTATTGATGCTTTTCTTAAAGTGGGGGGCTCTGCAGTTATTAAGGTATTCCAAGGAGAAAGTTTGGACTATACTAGGGAAGCCTTGATAGATAGGTTTAAGAAAATTAAAGTTTTTAAGCCTAAATCATCTAGATCAAACTCCAAAGAGACTTATATAATAGGTAAAAAATTGGTAAAAGAGAATGAGTGAACTAATAAAGAATTTGTTAATGTGGTTGTTTATAGCAATAACCATTTTCTCTGTTTTAAGTAATTTCAATAACGAATCTTCTGTTCAAGAATTGTCATATTCTGAATTCATTTCTCAAGTTGAAAGCGACCAAGTTTTAAGTGTTGAGTTTTCTTCAGACAACTATACTTTGAAAGGAAAAACTGTAGATGGTGAAAGTTTTGAGACTGTTAGACCTCCGTTCCTACAAGACGATTTAAGTGAAATACTTACGGACCACAGAGTTGCTGTAATTGGTGAAAAGCCAGAAGAGCAATCTATTTTTAAACAATTATTAATAGCAAGCTTCCCAATATTAATTATTTTGGCAGTATTTATTTTCTTCATGAGGCAAATGCAAGGTGGTCTTGGAGGAAAGTCAGGACCTATGAGTTTTGGGAAAAGTAAAGCAAAAATGCTAGAAGGTGGAAAAGTCAAAACTTCTTTTGCTGACGTAGCTGGAATCGAAGAAGCCAAAGAAGAAGTCCAAGAAGTCGTAGACTTCTTAAGAGAACCATCTAAGTTTCAAAAATTAGGAGGCAAGATACCGACTGGTATTTTGATGACAGGTTCACCTGGGACAGGAAAAACCTTATTGGCAAGAGCAATAGCCGGTGAAGCCGGGGTACCATTTTTTAGCATATCAGGTTCTGATTTTGTAGAAATGTTCGTCGGAGTTGGAGCATCTAGAGTAAGAGATATGTTTGATCAAGCTAAAAGACAATCTCCATGTATCGTATTTATAGATGAAATTGATGCTGTTGGTAGGCATAGAGGGGCCGGAATGGGTGGCGGTCATGACGAAAGAGAGCAGACCCTTAATCAATTATTGGTAGAAATGGATGGTTTTGAAGACAATCAGGCAATAATTATCATTGCTGCGACCAATAGACCGGATGTATTAGATCCTGCATTATTGAGGCCAGGAAGATTTGACAGACAAGTGGTTGTTCCTCTCCCTGATATAAGAGGAAGAGAGCAGATATTAAAAGTGCATATGAAGAAAGTTCCTATTGCTGAAGATGTAGAAGCTTCAGTTATTGCGAGAGGAACTCCAGGGTTTTCAGGAGCTGATTTAGCTAATTTAGTCAATGAAGCAGCTTTAGTGGCTGCTCGTACTGCAAAAAAATTAGTTGGAATGGAGCAAATGGAATTTGCTAAAGATAAGGTGATGATGGGATCAGAGAGAAGATCTATGGTTATGTCAGATGAAGAGAAATTAAAGACTGCTTATCATGAATCGGGTCACGCCATAGTAGGCAGATGTCTCAAAGAACACGACCCAATATACAAAGTGACTATCATTCCTAGAGGCAGAGCTTTAGGGGTAACTATGTTTTTACCTGAAGAAGATAAATATAGTTTCAGCCATCAACATATTTTAGACAGAATTTGTGGCTTATACGGAGGAAGAGTAGCTGAGGAGCTTATTTATGGAGAAAAAGGAGTTACTACTGGCGCCTCAAACGATATAGAAAGAGCAACGGAATTAGCACACAACATGGTTACAAAATGGGGACTCTCAGATAAATTAGGCCCTGTAAAGTATGGAGATGAAAGTGATGAGCCTTTTTTAGGCAGGACTGCCGGGACATCTAAACAAGGAATCTCTGATGAGACTGCTTCAGAAATAGATAAAGAGGTTAAAAATATACTTTCAAATTGTTATCAAATAGCAAAAGATGTTCTAACTAAGAATATGGAAGCTTTACATAAGATGTCCAAGGCACTGATGGATTATGAGACTTTAAATGTTAACCAGATAGATGACATTATGGCCGGTGGGGAACCAAGAGCCCCTGAATCTCCAGAAGATTCATCAACAAAAGATCCTAAAGAGAGCTCTTTAGGAGGGGCTGCTGAACAAAATTAACACCTAGTTTTAATTTTATCTTATTTTTTAATGTAAAATTATCTTCCAAATGAAGAACCTAATTCCATTTAAAAAAATAGCTAAGGCAAACCAATCACCTTTAAGTAAAGATAGAAGGTTTGGAACTGACGGTATAAGAGGCCCGGTATTTTCGACAATGAACCCCATATTTGTTACTAAGCTAGGGTGGGCAGCTGGTTCAGTCTTAAAAGAAGAGGGTATTTCAAAAGTTCTTATAGGTAAAGATACTCGTATCTCAGGTTACATGCTTGAATCAGCACTTCAAGCAGGATTTATCTCTTCAGGAATGGACGTTACTTTGTTAGGTCCTTTGCCTACCCCAGGGGTTTCTTTTCTTGCAAATTCAAATAATCAAGTAGGTGTTGTAATAAGCGCTTCTCATAATCTTTTTGAAGATAATGGTATTAAGTTTTTTAATAAGAATGGACAAAAGTTATCTTCAGAATTAGAGAACAGAATAGAAAGAAAAATAACCCAAGACATAATGCCAGTAAAGTCTATAAGTCTAGGTAAGGCAGATAGAATGAATGATGCTCAAGGCAGGTATATAGAGTTTTGTAAATCTAGTTTTTCTAATTTAGATTTAAGTGGATTATCTCTCCTTTTGGATTGTGCTAACGGTGCAACTTATTCAGTAGCGCCAAAAGTTTTTGAAGAATTAGGGGCTACAGTACATAGTGTAGGTGTAGAACCAGATGGTATAAATATTAATCAAAATTGTGGCTCAACTAACCCTGAAAATTTGAGAAAAGAGATACTAAAGGGTAATTTTGACTTAGGAATTGCTTTCGATGGTGATGGAGATAGGGTTACAACAGTTTCGAAGGAAGGAAAGATATTAGATGGAGACGATCTTCTTTACATACTTTCTCAGGGTGTAAATAAGCACGGAGGAATAGTAGGAACTTTAATGTCAAACAAATCACTTGAAGTCCACTTCGACGAGGTAAATATAGAATTTATACGAGCCAATGTTGGTGACAAGTATGTACTAGAAAAGCTTTTAGAAAAAGGTTGGAGTCTTGGAGGAGAGCCATCTGGCCATATACTCTGTCTAGATGCGGCTCCTACTGGAGACGCAATAATTGCTGCATTAAAATTATTAGATTCACTGCAAGTTAGTAATTTTGATATAGAAAGCTCTTTACGAGGTTTTAATAAATTTCCTCAAACTTTAATAAATTTAAATGTTGGAGATCCTAATAGGATTATTATTAATAGCAATTTCTGGTCTGAAGTGACAGAAATAGAAAGGAAATTATCGGATAAAGGAAGGGTTCTAATAAGGCCGTCTGGAACAGAGCCTCTTATAAGAATAATGGTAGAGTCTGAGTCTCAACATGCAGCGGAAGATTATGCTAATCACTTGGCTAAAGTAGCTTCCGAAATATGATTATTGCAAATTGGAAGATGAATGGCTCAAAAGATCTAATTAAAGATTGGATAACTTCTGTCTCAGAAAATATTAAGATTCAAGATGAAAAAGAGTGTGTGTTTTGTCCGCCTGTTGGTTATTTAAACTTATCAATTGAGTTAATAAAAGAAAAAGAATTGGGTATAAAGCTTGGTTCTCAACTTATAGAATCTAACCTTTCGCAACCTTTGACAGGCGGAGTAAGCCCAGAAATGCTTGTAGACCTGGGTTGTGAATATGCAATTATTGGTCATTCAGAACAAAGAACTTATTACAATGAAAACGATAGCCAATTAATAAATAAGATTGAAGCTGCAATAGAGGAAAATATAAAACCTATCTATTGTATAGGTGAAAATAGTGAGCAAAAGAAGAACGGAACGAAGCAAGAGGTTTTGATGAAACAGTTAGATTTAATAAAATCTAATTATCTATCACATTTAGTAGTAGCTTACGAGCCCATTTGGGCGATAGGAACAGGAGAAAACGCCGAAGTCTCACATATAAATGAAACACATGCTTTTATAAAAGAGTATATAAAAACAATAAGTAATACTGCTAACGAAATTCCAGTAGTATATGGAGGTAGTGTAAACTTAAACAATTATAAGGAGATATATTCCTCAGAATTGGTAAATGGCCTATTGATTGGAGGTGCATCTCTAGAACCAATTAACTTTTCAATAATTTATAATCAGTCTTAATAATGGAAAACTTACTAATATTTATTTACATACTAATTTCAATTTCTTTAATTCTATTAATTCTTCTACAACAAGGTAGAGGATCTGATATAGGAAGTGCATTTGGAGCAGGCTCTAGCAACACAATGTTCGGTGCTTCGAGTTCTTCAAACCCTTTAACTAAAGCAACAGCTTTCCTCTCCGCTGTATTCTTAATTCTGAGTCTATCTATAACCTATATTTCCAGGAATTCTAGTGAAGAAGTCTTGATTGAAGAAGATACGCTAAAAGTAGAGGAGACAGGAATACTTCCTGAGAATCCTCCCGATTAGCTTATTGCCGAAGTGGTGGAACTGGTAGACACGCTACCTTGAGGGGGTAGTGAGCATTGCTCGTGGAGGTTCGAATCCTCTCTTCGGCACCATAATCTTTCTTGACCCTTTCTTGTCATAAATCTATACTTCGCTCCCTTTGATGCGGGGTGGAGCAGTCTGGTAGCTCGTCGGGCTCATAACCCGAAGGTCGTAGGTTCAAATCCTGCCCCCGCTACCAATAGTAAGCCCTTTATGGGCTTTTTTATTAAGTAAGAAATGGATACTAAATATATAAAAGAGATACTAACTAAAGATATAGGTTCTTTAGGGTGTGAGATTTGGGGAATTGAATTCTTTGGGAGGCATTCTAATCAAACATTAAGGATATACATTGATAAGACAAATGGTATATCTATACATGATTGCGAAAAGGTAAGCAGGCACGTAACTAAAGTGCTTGATGCAGAAGACCATTTTTCTAATAAATATCTACTAGAGGTTTCTTCACCCGGAATTGATAGGAGATTCTTTTTTAATGAACAGTATAGAAAATACCTAGATAATTACTTAAAGGTTAAGTTTATTGATAGTGAGGAAAATAAAAGGACCATAAGCGGGGTATTGACTAAGACTAATGAAACTAATATTTTTGTTGAATCAGGAGAAGAAATCATGGAAATCCCTTTTTCTTCTATTATTCAAGCAAATCTTATAATGTAAGAGGTTGAAGAATGCAAAATGAGATATTACTAGTTGCCGAGGCAGTTTCAGGAGAAAAAGGTCTTCCAAAAGACTCTATCTTCGAAGCTATTGAAATGGCTCTAGCCACAGCAACTAAAAAAAGATACGTAGAAAATTCAAATATAACTGTAGAAATTAATACAGTTACAGGAGATTACGAAACTTTCCGTAATTGGGATGTAGTATCTGAAGAAGAATATGAAGATGATGGAGTTCAGCTTCTTTTATCTGATGCTGAAAGTAAAGATAGCAGCATGGAAATAGGCTCTGTATATAGAGAGAAAGTTGAGAATATATAATTTGGAAGGATTGCAGCTCAAGCCGCTAAGCAAGTAATAGTCCAGAAAGTAAGAGAAGCAGAAAGAGCTCAAGTAGTTGAAAAGTACCGTTCTGTTTTAGGAGAATTAGTCAATGGCTCTGTAAAGAAGGTTACTAGAGAATTCTTAATTATTGACTTAGGAGATGGCGCGGAAGCTATTCTTCCTAGAAGTGAACTTATACCGGGAGAAGTTTTTAGAATAGGAGATAGGTTAAGAGCTGTATTAAGGGAAGAAGAAAGAGAAAATAGAGGCCCTCAATTAGCTCTAAGCAGAAAATGCCCTGAAATGGTTAGTGAACTATTTAAGCTAGAAGTTCCAGAAATCTCTGAACAAGTTATAGAAATTAAAGCTGTAGCCAGAGACCCAGGATCTAGAACAAAAATAGCAGTTAAAACAAATGATAATAGAATTGATCCTGTTGGAGCATGTGTTGGCATGAGAGGATCAAGAGTCCAGGCAGTTTCCAGTGAATTGGGTAACGAGAGATTAGATATTGTTATCTGGGATGATGACCCTGCACAATTACTTATAAACTCTATGGGTCCAGCAGATATAACTTCTATTGTGTTAGATGAAACAAAAGGAATTATGGATGTAGCCGTTACACAAGATACTTTAGCTCAAGCCATCGGAAAGAGCGGTCAAAATGTTAGGTTGAGCAGTCAAATAACAGGATGGAAGCTAAATGTTTTGGATGAAGAGACAGCTCAGAATCAAGATCAAGACAGGAGCCAAAACGATGTGAAAATGATAATTGATAGTCTAGATGTAGATGAGGATGTCGCTAATATTTTGATTAGTCACGGTTACTCTAATCTGGAGTCTATTTCTTCTTCTTCTCCTGAAGACTTAATTTCGATAGAAGGTTTTGATCTTGAAATAGGAGAGCTATTAATAAGCAGAGCAAAAGGTGCGCTTTTGACTATGGCGATGGAGATATCAACTGATACTAGTGATTCTGATGACCTGATGTCAGTTGAAGGTCTAGATATGGCTCTAGCACTTGAATTAAAGCAGAAGGGTATAAGTGGTAGAGAGGAGCTTGCAGAGCAATCTATAGAAGAGTTAATAAATCTAATAGAAATTTCTGAAGAAGACGCAGGTGAATTAATTATGAAAGCAAGGGCACATTGGTTCGAAGATTAAATATGTCAAACATAACTGTAGAAAAATTAGCTAGTATTATTGGTTCTGATCCAGGAACACTTCTATCTCAGATGAATCAAGCAGATTTAGGCCATAGTGCTTTATCGGATGAAGTTACAGATGAAGATAAAAAAATTCTCTTAGACTATCTAAAAAAACAACAAAACAAATCTTCTCAAACTATATCTTTAAAGAAGAAACCCTCTCAGCCCTTACAAGAATCTTCAGGTTCTATTGCTATAACTAGAAAGAAAGCAACAACAGATATATCGTCCTCTTCAGTTGAAGAACAGAAGAAAAGCTCTTCTTCTATAAATTTTGATGAAATAGAGAAAAAAAGGGTAGCTGGTGAAGCTCAAAAAAAAGCAGATGAAGTAAGAAAGAAAGAGGACTTAGAACAAAAGACATTAGTAACAAGAAGAAAAGCGAAATCAAAAGAAGTTCCAATAGTTAAGACAAAACCTAAGCAAAAAGGAAGTGTTAAACAAGCACAGAAAACCAGGGTTGAACTTTCGAAGAAAGAACAAAGAGAATTGGAAGGAGAAAGCTTCCTTTCTAATGTAGAAAAGCAAGAATTTGAGAAGCCTACAGAATTTGTAACTAAGACTATTCAAATACCGGAATCAATAACAGTTAGTGAATTAGCACAAAGTCTATCTGTTAAAGGTGCCGAACTTGTCAAGCAGTTAATGTCTATGGGTGTTATGGCGACATTAAACCAACCTTTAGATCAAGATACAGCAATTCTAGTAACTGAAGAACTAGGGCATAAAGGAGAACCAGCTATATTGGTGGAAGTAGAAGATAAGTTAATGGAATTAGTTACTTACGAAGGGGAGGAAGAGCCGAGAAACCCAGTTGTATCAGTTTTAGGTCATGTGGATCATGGCAAGACAACATTATTAGACTATATTAGAAAAGCAAATGTAGTTGATGATGAAGCAGGAGGAATCACACAAAAGATAGGTGCTTATCTAGCAAATACAGACCAAGGTACTATTGCTTTCATTGATACTCCAGGTCACGCTGCTTTTTCTGAAGTAAGGGCTAGAGGGGCTAATTCTACAGATATTGTTATTTTAGTTGTTGCAGCTGATGATGGTTTACAGCCTCAAACGGAAGAAGCAATTAGTCACGCTAAAGCAGCAGGAGTGCCGATCGTTGTAGCTGTAAATAAAATAGATAGGGAAGAAGCTGATATAGAGAAAGTCAAGACTGAACTATCAAACAAAGAACTTATTCCTGAAGATTGGGGAGGACAGACTCAATTTATTCCTATATCTGCTCTGAAGGGAGATGGAATAAAGGATTTGCTTGAAGCTGTAACTTTAGAGGCAGAGGTTCTAGAGTTAAAAGCTCATCATAAGGGCCCAGCTTTCGGAGTTGTACTTGACTCTACTACAGAAGTTGGAAAAGGTGCTGTTGCTACTGTTCTTGTCCAAAAAGGAACTTTGAAGAAAGGAGATATTGTTCTTGTTGGAGAACAGACCAAAAAAGTAAGAAGCATATCTGATGAGAATAATATGACTTTAAAGAATGCAGGGCCTTCAGTGCCTGCTTCTATAACAGGCCTCGATACTCCCCCAAAAGCAGGTGAAGAATTTGTTGTAGTTACTAGCGAAAAAATGGCCAAAGAGATTTCAAATGAACGTGCTGAGAAGGCAAGAGAAGAAAGGTTGGCAAGAAATCAAATCTCAAATTTAGAAATGTTATTTGATTCTGAGTTGGCAAATCATACCATTTTAAATATTGTTCTTAAGGCAGATACCCATGGATCTCTTGAAGCTATTGTTGGTTCTATAAAGAATATAGAGAACGAAGAGGTGAAGATAAATCTAGTTCATGAGTCGGTTGGCTCTATTAACTCTAATGATATTAACCTTGCTTTAACTACTGATTCTTTTGTTATAGGTTTTAATGTTAGAGCTGAAGGAGCTGCAAAGAAATTAGCTGATAAGGAATCTATAGATATACTTTACTATGGAATAATCTATGACCTAATAGACGGAATTAAAGTAGCCGTGGAAGGACATCTTAGACCTGAAGTGAGAGAAGAGATATTAGGTACTGCTGAAGTAAAAGATATATTTAAATCTCCAAAATTTGGTCAAATTGCGGGTTCAATTGTAATTGATGGAACTATAAAAAGAGACAAACCAATTAGAGTTTTAAGAGACGAAATTGTTATTTTTGAAGGTCAGTTAGATTCCTTGAAGCGTTTTAAAGACGATGCTAGCGAAGTTCCTCTAGGCACTGAGTGTGGGATTGGTGTAGCAAATTACAAGGATGTAAGGATAGGCGACAAAATTGAGGTTTTTGACCGGATAGAAATTAAACGAACTTTAGATTAAATGCCATCTCCGGACTTTAAGAGAACAGATCGTCTCTCAGATCTAATAAAAGTAGAGATTTCAAAGATTCTATCATTTGAAGTAAAAGATCCTAGGATTCAAGGCATAACTGTTTTAAGAGTTGAATTATCACCTGACATGAAGAAGTCTTATATCTATTTTTCGGCTGAGAATAGTTTTAACGAGACCGAAAAGAGTGAAGTGCAGGATGGTCTTGAAAGAGCTAAAGGGTTTATTAGAAGTCGGCTAAGTAAACAGCTAAACCTTAGAAGAACTCCAGAAATTTATTTTGAAGAAGAGGACCTTCTCTCGCAAGTATGAATGGTTTCTTATTGATTGATAAACCTGAAGGCATAACTTCAGCTGCTTGCGTATATAAGTTAAGAGACTACTTAGGAATTAAAAGAATTGGTCATTGTGGCACTTTAGATCCTTTGGCTACTGGCCTACTCCCTATTTGCATAGGAGAAGCTACAAAATTTAGTAATTACATGTCTAATTTGAATAAGACTTATGAAGTGACGATACAATTTGGAATAGAAACTGATACGGGGGACATCCTAGGGAATATAGTATCTGAGGATAAAAGAAAAGTTTGCAGAACTAAATTAACTAGAATATTAACAGGTCTTATTGGCAAGCAAATTCAATTACCGCCAATGTTCTCTGCTGTCCGTTTTAATGGAAAACCTCTTTACTATTGGGCTCGTAAGGGTGTTTTTTTACGTAGGAATTCTAGAGAGATAGTAATTTATGACGCTGACCTGTTGTGGTTAAAAAATAACAAGGCCAAACTAACAATAGCATGTTCAAAAGGTACTTACATAAGAACAATAGTTGAATCAATTGGAAGGCATTTATCGACAAAAGCAACTGTATCAACTTTAAGAAGAATTAAGGTCGGAAACATGGAAAGTAGTCAAATGGTTCATATGCCATTTAGAAAGACAGATACTTTATTTGAATCAATTTTACCTAGCGATTTTGCCTTAAGTCATTATAAAAAAGTTATCTTAACTAAAAATGATATAAAAAAAGTTAAAAATGGCCAATCTATAGACTATAATGCGCAACTTGAAAAAAAAGGATTAGTAAGAATATATACAGATAAAAGTTTATTTGTTGGTTTGGGTGAAATTGATTCGTCTAATAAATTATCTCCAAAAAGATTATTGGCAACAAACTAAACTATATCTTTAGAGGAAAGAAACTTGGCATTAAATACATCAAATAAGAAAGAAATAGTATCTAAGTTTGCAAGAAAGGAAGGTGACACTGGGTCGCCTGAGGTGCAAGTAGCATTATTATCTGCAAACATTGATGCCTTGCAGTCGCATTTTAAAGCCAATGCGAAAGATCATCATTCTAGAACAGGCTTAATAAGAATGGTAAATCAACGTAGAAAATTGCTTGATTACCTAAAATCTTCCAAACCAGATATTTACAGTAAGTTAATTACTGATTTGGGATTAAGAAGATAATTAAGACCTTATCCAATTTTATTAATAATTTAATTTACGTGCAATTTGGCGTGTAAAGAATACATAGGAAAACAAATGGAAAGTTATAAAAAAACATTTAATTTAGGAAACAACGAAATTACCTTAGAAACTGGAAAGATTGCCAGGCAGGCCACTGGAGCTGTGATAGCTTCTTCAGGAGATACTCAGGTTCTGGCCACCGTGGTCGTAGGGAAAGCTCCCGGAGAACATCAAGACTTCTTTCCTTTAACAGTAAATTATCAAGAAAAAACTTACGCAACTGGGAAAATACCAGGTGGTTTTTTTAAAAGAGAAGGCAGGCCGACCGAAAAGGAAACCTTAACCTCTAGATTAATTGATAGACCTTTAAGGCCTTTATTCAATGATGATTTTCTTTATGAAGTACAAGTAATATGCACTGTAATCTCATCTGATAAAGATGTTGATCCTGATATTCTTTCGTTTATAGCTGCTTCCGCAGCTGTAGGAATTTCTGGATTACCTTTTAATGGTCCTTTAGGCGCAGTAAGGGTTGGTTTTATTGAAGGTCAATACTGTATAAACCCTAAGAGAAGCGAGCTAGAAGATTCTTTATTGGATATGGTGATAGCAGGAAGTGATCAAGCGGTGATAATGGTTGAGTCTGAAGCTAAAGAATTATCAGAAGATCAAATGCTTGGAGGTATTTTATTTGCGCATCAAGAAATGCAAGTAATCATAGAGAATATAAAAGAAATGGTATCTGAAGTTGGAAAACCTTCTTTTGAATATGTACCAAAGACGCTAGATCCAGAGTTGGTATCTTTAGTTGAGAATTCTTATTCAGATTCTATAACTGAGGCTTATCAAATACAAAATAAACAAGAACGTGTTCAGAATCTTTCTTCTTTAAAAGAAAAAATTGTTGATGAATTAATTACTGAAGAAGATAACTCTCCAAAAGAATCTGATTTACTTGATGCTTTTAAGAAAATAGAAAAAAAGATAGTTAGATCAAAGCTAATCCAAGGAGAATCTAGAATAGATGGTAGAGATCTCGATACTGTAAGACCTTTATTTATAGAAGCAGGCATATTAAGTAATACTCACGGGTCTGCTCTTTTTACGAGAGGTGAAACGCAAGCTATTGTAACTTCTACTTTAGGGTCTCCTAGGCAAGCTCAACTTATTGATGCTTTAGAAGGGGAGTTTAAAGATCAGTTTATGTTGCACTATAATTTCCCTCCTTATTCCGTTGGGGAAGCTGGTTTTATGTCAGGACCAAAAAGAAGAGAAATAGGGCATGGGAAGTTAGCAAGAAGAGCATTAGAAGCAGTACTTCCTTCTCCTGATGATTTTCCTTATACGATAAGGGTAGTGTCTGAAATAACAGAGTCTAATGGCTCAAGTTCAATGGCAAGCGTCTGTGGATCGAGCCTAGCTCTGATGGATGCAGGGATACCTATAAAGTCAGCTGTAGCTGGAATTGCAATGGGTCTAGTAAAAGAAGAAGATGGTTTTGCAGTAATTACAGACATACTGGGTGACGAAGATCATTTGGGTGATATGGATTTTAAGGTTGCAGGAACTTCAGAAGGCATTACTGCTCTTCAGATGGATATAAAGATAGACGGAATAACAGAAGAAATATTTGACGTTGCCCTTCAGAAAGCACATAAAGCTAGAGCGCATATCCTATCTAGTATGAACGAAGTTCTTCCTGAATCTAGAAAAGAACTATCTGATAAAGCACCTCAGGCTGTAGTTATAGAAATAAATAAGAAGAAAATTAGAGATGTAATTGGTAAAGGAGGAGAAACTATAAGAGGTTTAACTGAAGAAACTGGAGCAATCATTGAAGTAGAAGATACAGGCAAAGTAACTATATATGGAGATACTCCTGAATCAAGAGAGTCTGCTTTAAATAGAATTAAAGAAATAACTGCTGAACCAGAAGTTAATAAGATTTACACTGGAACAGTGGCTAACATCATGGACTTTGGTGCTTTTGTAACAATAATGCCAGGAAGAGATGGGTTGGTCCATGTTTCTGAAATATCGGAAGAAAGAGTTGAAAATGTTTCTGACTATTTTGTTGAAGGTGAAGAAGTCAAAGTTAAAGTTCTTGAAGTAGACAGACAAGGTAAGATACGTTTAACAATGAAAGGACTAGAAGACTAAAAATTTGTATATTTCTTCTAATTATGGTAACCCTCATTTGTTTTAATGCTTCTCATTTAGTTAAATGTGCATGTCCAGATTTTGTCTGGGCATTTGTTTAGCTAAAAAATGGGTGAAATATGAATGCTTTAAATATGTTGAGAGACGCTATAGGATCTTTAACTGGAATCATTGTTTCTTTGGTTGCGTTGGGAGTTGCAGCTGGAGTTGTTTTCGGTTCTGGTGTTCCTTTTGTTGGTGGAGTTCTAGATAATATGCTAAGTCTTGTTGGTACTTTAGGTGACAACGGACTTATTGGACTTATTGTTCTAGCGGTTCTGCTTGACATGTATAGATAAGTCTCTTCTTAGCTATCATTGGAAAGGGGGGCCGTAAAGGCACCCCTTTCTTTTTTTAAGGCTAATTTTTAGGGGGAGAAATATGTTAGACAGAATAAATAGTGTGGCAGGTGCATTGTGGGACATCACTAAGTTTTTGTCACTTGTAGTAGCTGTAGCAATTCTAGTTTCCATGCTTTTTGGTCCCAGTATTCCTTTTTTTGGAGGAATTCTAGAGAATACTCAAGGAGTTATAGAAACTCTAGGGTCAGAAGGACTTGGATTAATTATCGCTATAATTATTATTCTTAGTGTATGGAATTCGAGATCTAATTAAAAAGGAATTTTTTAAAAAGGCACCTTTTAGGTGCCTTTTTTATAATAGAATTATGAAAGATATAGTAGAAATAAAAGATAACATAAAGATTGGTTTAGCCGGAGACAAAGACCTTGAAGGTGATATTTTTATCCCTCCAGGAGGGGATGAGAAAAGACCAGCTATTTTAATTGTCCATGGGGGTGGCTGGAGAGAAGGCGATAGGAAGCAACTCAGAGGTTATGGGATACTGCTAGCTAGAGAAGGATTCTTGTGTCTTTGTACCTCTTACAGATTATCCACAGAAGATATATGGCCTGCCCAGATTCAAGATGTAAATTGTGCTATTAGATATCTAAGAGCTAATTCAGAAGAACTTGGTTTAGATCCTAACAGAATAGGGATTACAGGTAATTCTGCTGGGGGACATCTCTCTTTAATGGCTGCTGTACAAGATTATGATAAGAATTTTGAAGGCGAAGGTGGAAATAACCTAGTAAGTTCGGAAGTAAAAGCTGTATGTGCTATTTATCCACCGGCAAAAATAAGAAAAATAGAAAATTCAGATCCTATTATTGACGCGTATAGGATGTTAATGGGTGAAGCCAGCCAAGACGAATATGATAAGGCCAGCCCACTTCTGTTGATTAATAAAGACTTTCCTCCTACCATGTTAATCCATGGCTCTTCAGATAGTGTAGTTAAATTAAAAGACACTACTGATTTATACCAAAAGTTAACGGAAGAAGAAGTTCCTACAGAACTCCATATTTTCTCTGAAGAAGATCATGCATTTGATTCTGGAAAAGGGTATGGAAGGTCTGTTGCAGAATTACAACACTTATTTTTTAAAAAATACCTCTAATACAATTCGTTCGAAGAGCTTTCTTCAACAAGCACTTCTTTTCGGAAAAAGAGCTCTCTTAGGAGGCCCCAAACCCAAATCAAGAGATGAATGCCATAAAATAAGGAAGCTAGACATAGAGCCAGAAATATAAGCCCATAAATTATTGACCACATATCTTCTGAGTATACTTAATAATATAGAACAGGTACAGAATGGTGGCTATGGGTAGACTTGAACTACCGACCTCAGCATTATGAATGCTGCGCTCTAACCAGCTGAGCTACATAGCCGTGTTGCGAATTTTAGAGATGAGTGGAGCTAAAGTCGAGGATGGATTACACATTAAATCTAAAATGCATTATATCCCCATCTTTTACCAGATACTCGCTTCCTTCTGACCTCAATTTACCGGCTTCTTTGGCTCCACTTTCGCCATTAAATTCAAGAAAATCAGAATAAGATGTTGTTTCAGCTCTGATAAAGCCTTTCTCAAAATCTGTATGTATTACACCAGCAGCTTCCGGAGCAGTTGAGCCTTCTACGGTTGTCCAGGCTCTGACCTCTTTCTCTCCTGCAGTAAAATAAGTTAATAGTGAAAGCATTTTATAACTTTCCCTAATTAATTTATTGAGGCCTGGTTCTTCCATTCCTAGTTCGTTAAGGAATTCCAAGCCATCTTCTCGCCCAAGTTCAGCTATTTCTGCCTCTAGTTGATTGCACATTGGAAGAACCACAGAACCTTTTTTATCGGCATAAGTTAGTAACTGGTCTAACAATGAATTATTGTTGTCTAATTCCTCTACATTGGCTACATATAAACATGGTTTAACTGTGATTAATTGTAAATCCTTAAAGTGATCTTCATTCCCAACAAAATTGTCTGAATCTCTTCCCATAATGCCTTTATTAAGATCAGTAGAAAGATCTTCATATTTTTGTTTACTTATTAATATCTCTTTATCGCCTGAACGAGAAGCTTTTTCTAATTTATTAATAGCATTTTGTAGCGTTTCTAAATCGGCAAGAAGTAGTTCTGTTTCTACAGTTTCTAGGTCCAATACTGGGTTAATTTGGTCATGTACATGGGTAATGTCTGTATTTTCAAAACAACGAACTACATGAATAACTGCTTGCGTTTCTCTAATGTGAGATAAAAACTTATTTCCTAGACCTTCACCTTCAGAAGCTCCTTTAACTAGGCCTGCAATATCTACGAATTCTACAGTGGTAGGGATAACTTTCTCTGGATTCACAATATTGGCTATTTTTAGTAATCTCGGATCCGGAACAGGGACAATACCTTTGTTAGGCTCAATGGTACAAAATGGGAAGTTTTGAGCCTCTATACCAGCTGCTGTTAGAGCATTGAATAAAGTTGACTTACCAACGTTTGGAAGTCCAACTATACCGCATTTAAGACTCATCTTTTTCTTCTTTAGATGTATGTAATTCCATGATGGATTGCTGCCATCCTTTGCTAATTAAATTTTCTACTATTGGCAAGCAGTGAGTCATATTCTCCAATAATTCCTTTCTCTCTCGACTTGGTGCTTTCTTCAATACGTAAGACACCACGTCTTTGTCTATGCCCGGATGTCCAATACCTATCCTTAATCTTTTAAAAGAAGAATCCCCATTTAAATGATCAATTATATTTCTAAGCCCATTATGGCCTCCATGACCACCAGAATCTTTAAGCTTTATCGAGCCATTAATTAAATCTAATTCATCATGAACTATTAGTATTTCTTCATTGCTTACTTTAAAGAATTTCTTTGCTTTCGCTACTGATATGCCGCTCTCATTCATAAATGTATCTGGGATACATATTATTATTGAACAATCATTGATTTTAAATTTTCCGAAGTGACTTCTGATTAACTTTTCTTTCTGTAGAGATATTTCATATTTATTACAAAGTAATCTTACAAAATCAGAGCCTGCATTATGTCGAGTGTCCTCGTACTCCTTACCAGGATTTCCTAGTCCTACTATTAATAGTGAGTTCATTAATTCTGATGGAACAACGAAATCTGCTATTCAGAGTTTTCTTCTGAATCTTTTGTGGCTTCACCTTCTCCTTCAGAGGTGTCTTTATCACCTGAACCTTCTTCGCCTTCTTCGCCTTCTTCGCCTTCTTCGCCTTCTTCGCCTTCTTCAGGTTCAATAATTTCTGGTTCAATTTCAAGAATTTTAGCTTCGGCGACTGATACCACAGCTTGGTCTCTGTCTTCTCCAAGTGCCAAAGATGGTATTTCAACTCCCTCAGGCAAATTTAAGGCTGAAAGAAAAATTGAATCTCCTATGTCAAGCTCCTCTACGTCAACCTCAATATATTCGGGGAGGTTAGAGGCAAGACAAGTTATATCAATATCATTAATAAGGTGAGATATCGCACCCCCATGCATTTTCACACCTACACATGCATCTTCATTTATAAATCTAACAGGTACGGATATACTAATTTTCGTATCGGGATCAACTCTCATTAAGTCTGCGTGCAGAACTCTTTGAGTGGCTGGGTGTCTTTGAATTTCTTTCAAAATAACGCTTTGATCTTTACCAGAGATAGAGATGTTCAGTATTTGGGTAGCAAAACCAGGAATCTCTGAAGCCTTAGCAATGTCTTTCTCTAATATAGAAATTTTTATAGGCTCTTCTTTCCCCCCATAAATTACTGCAGGAATTGATCCTGATCTTCTTAAGTGCCGGCTTGAAGATTTTCCTTCAAACTCTCTATTTTCAGCATTTAAATTTAAAAGTTCTGGCATTTTTCCTCTCTTCTATAAGAACATTGCACTTATAGACTCTTCATTATTAACTCGTCTAATGGCTTCAGCAAGAGTGGGCGCCATACTAATTATTCTTATCTTTTCACAGTTCAGCGCTTCTTCTGAGAGCGGTATAGTATCTGTTACAACTAATTGATCAAGCTTTGATTTAGATATTTTTTCAATTGCATTGCCAGAAAGCACTGGATGGACGATATAAGCATATACTTTTAATGCTCCTTGCTCTTTTAAAGCTTCTGCAGCATTGCATAAAGTGCCTGCCGTATCAGCTATATCATCAACGATAATACAATCCTTATCTTTTACCTCTCCAATTACATTCATTACTTCAGATTTATTAGCTTCATCTCTTCTTTTATCAATGATTGCAAGATCAGAGAGATCTAACACTTTAGCTAATGCTCTTGATCTAACAACGCCGCCAACATCAGGAGAAACTACTAAATGCTTATCAGAGTTTAGTTTTTGTATGTCATCCCTCATAACTTTTGTTCCGTAAACGTTATCTACAGGTATATCAAAGAAGCCTTGAATCTGTTCTGAATGAAGCTCTACGGTTAAAACTCTGTCTATACCTGATCTTTCAAGAATATCTGCCATAACCTTGGCACTAATGGGCACTCTTCCTGATCTAACCCTACGATCTTGTCGGGCATAACCATAATAAGGTATTACAGCAGTTATTCTTCCAGCTGAAGATCTTCTAAGTGCATCAACCATAATGATTAATTCAAGAAGATTATCGCCTGCAGGAGCACATGTAGGCTGAATTAGGAAAACATCTTTGCCTCTTACATTTTCTTCAATGCTAATGCTTATTTCTCCATCACTGAACGTGGTGACTTTAGCGTTACCTAATTTCATGCCTAATTGATCTGCTATTCCATTAGATAAATCTGGATTTCCATTTCCAGAGAAGAGAACTAAGCCGTTTCTAGAAGAATTTATCATTTATTTCACCTTACAATTTGGCTGGGGTGGCTGGATTCGAACCAGCGCATGGCGGCATCAAAAGCCGCTGCCTTACCGCTTGGCCACACCCCAACTTTCTACGCGCGTATTTTATTCTATTATTTGCGTTAAGGGTGAATGTTCTAAGCTTTTTACTAAAATGCAATCAGGAAATTCTTGCTTAGCAGATTCAGCCTCTTCTAGCTTACCAAAAGAAACAAAGACTGAAGATCCTGTACCTGAAAGCCTCGGTTTACCGATACTTTCAAGTTTTATAAAGATTTCATCAATTTCTTCATATGAATCTCTGGCCCATTTTTCAAAGCTATTAAAGCCTCCACCAGAAGAGTATTCTTCATATGTATAAGGCCTAGAGAACTTTGAAGACAATCCTTCAAAAGCCTTTTTAGTACTTATCTTAGCTTCTGGCATGTAAAGCAAGTGCCAATCCTCATTAAAATCTACTTTAGATAGTATTTCTCCTCTGCCTTCAGCCCAAGCATTATGACCAAAAATAAAAAAAGGTACATCAGACCCTAATTCTAAAGACATATCTAGCAATTCAGTTTGAGTTAGCCCCAAATTCCATAATTTATTTAAAGCTATCAAGGTTGCGGCAGCATCTGAACTTCCACCTCCAAGACCCTTCTGAAGAGGAATATGTTTTTGCAATGCAATCTTTACTCCTTTATTGCAATTAGTTCTTTTTTTTAATAAATCAACCGCCTTCAAGACTAGATTGTCACTTATTGGCTCTAATTCTTTTAAATGAATTTCTTCTTCGCTTTCTTCGAAAGTCAATTGATCATAAAGATTAATGAAGGTAAAAAGAGTTCTTAAATTATGAAATCCATCATTTCTTTTGGCAATAACCTGAAGATGTAGATTTAATTTAGCAGGAGCTTTAACTGAAATTTTATTCATAAATCTTTTTGTTCAAGATGGTAAGTTCGTAATTCGAAGTTATAAGTCTAACTTTAGTAGGTAAAGCCTTTTCTCTTTCATTAAAATCTCTAAAAACTTCCAAATCATTATAAGAA
>PVBE011856324.1_pt1 | contig 33197 bp, 21 predicted proteins | sample 1631181 | NCBI WGS metagenome assembly PVBE01 (sample SAMN08397723, study PRJNA350692) | Marine metagenome, whole genome shotgun sequencing project. | isolation source: water | place: Pacific Ocean | collected 2012-04
ACATGTATCGCACGAACTGGGCTTCCAGCATGCTCAGGTCCGCGCCAAAACTATCCGAAAAGTCACGCAACATCTCTGGTGACCGGTACGTTGTGAAACTCGATCGCACAGCTGTCTTTTGCAAGAACTGGGTATATTTGACCGGTCTCGTCTCTGACAAGAAGAACGTTAGTGCCCAGGCTTCCGCATAGGCCTCTGCTGGGTGCAACTGAAAGAAGCGGTCGGACGAGACAGTTCGTGATAGTGATCCTTTCGCGCGACGCGTGGCGACGTATCGTTGGAAATCGGCCAGATAACTGCGGTTGATTCGGTCCACAAACGAAGGATACTGACGCGAATTCCATACGCCGCGTGCCTCGAACATGGTGCCCAAGCCTTCGATCACCCAGCGTGGTGGATGCGCGAATCGATTGTGAATCGACGTGTTGAACGCCGATTGGTGGGCGGCTTCGTGGATGATCGTCTCGGCGTTGATTTGCCAATTGGCGTCGCCTGCCGACCTGCCATGCGTGGTGTCGTAGAGCAAGATGCGGTTGGAGGTGGGCGAATAGTATCCGAGTGTGTTGGGGTGCAAGCGTTCTTTGGTCTGCTGCGCGTAACGCAGAAACGAAGGATGGTCGGGAAACACTACCGCGATGAGGGGAAACTGCGGCTCCTGCAGGCGAAAACCCCGGGCGGTAAAATAATGCACAAACGAACGATAGAGTTGCTCGAAGCGCCCAGCCCATTGGTCACGAAGGCCAGCCGGATGAACAACCAGATAGTGTCCCGTGCCCGACACTTCGAACTTGCGGCCAAACTCGCGCGCCAGCTGTGCACGAATTTCACCCTGAGAATAACTCTGAAAACCGACGGCCGTCTTGCGGAACCCCCTCGCGTTGGCTGGCGAGAAGTTCAGCAGCGAACCATCTCGCCGCAACAGTGCCACATCCGAATCCGTCCACGCCAACGGCGTTCCTTCAACCTGTTGGCCACGCAACTCCAACGCGATCGTGAACTTCTGCGCGTTGGCAGGCAGCTGGACAAAGAGAATAATAAGGGCGGACCCAAACCACGCCGCGGATACGAGAGGTTTGACCATGAGGAGACCTTGTGTCGAACTATTCATCGGAAAAAGAGCGGGGGACGGAATCGTCGATTTCACCGCAAAACGCAGAAGATCCTCCGCTAAAGCCTACCTTACGAATTGGACAACGATGACCGTGGCGGGGTAGGATGAGAGGCCTTCGAGATCGAAAGAACTGACCAGGAGATCGCGCCGTGCACGGTTCGTTATTACTGATCTGTCTTGTTTTTCCAGCGCAGGCCGAATCCACTCAATCTGCAGATGCGTTGTCAAAGAAAAGTACAACAGAAAAAAGTGCAGATACTGTCGCGGAAAAATCGGTTGCTGACGCCACGAAGGCGCTGGTCGATAAAACGAAACGACTGGTACGGCAGCTCAACGCCGATCAGGCGTCGCAGCGCAACGCGGCGGAAGCGGCGTTGGTCGAGTTGGGACCAGACGTGTTGAGCCATCTGCCTGCGGTCAACGCACGTACGCCCACGGAAGTGAAAGAACGGCTGGGTCGCGTACGCACTGCCTTGGAAATGGCCCTCGCCACCTCCGCAGCCGAACCTTCGCAGGTAACCCTGAAGGGCGAGATGTCGTTGGCGGACGCTCTGCAATCACTCGAAAAGCAGACGGGCAATCGTGTCACTAGTGACGAAGAACAGGTCGGCACTGTGAAGGTCGATTTCGATAAGGTTCCCTACTGGCGGGCACTAGACCAGATTCTCGATCAGGCCGGACTGTCCGTCGACGAGAACGGCGGAGAATCCAATACCTTGGTGCTCAGGGCCGCAAGTGATGGCGAAGTTAGACGGGCCGATGCGGCGACCTATAGCGGCGTCTTTCGCTTCGAACCGATCCGCATGGAATCTCGCCGTGATTTGCGAGACCCGGGAGTCAATGGACTGCGGTTATCCGTCAACGTTTCTTGGGAGCCTCGGATCAAGCCGATTTTGCTCCGACAGGCGCTCGACAGCCTCACCATCACGGCTGATAAAGGCGATTCGCTTTCGTTCGCTACCGCGCGAGGCGCACTGAACGCTTCCGCTGCAAACGGCGTGCCCGCCGTCGAGTTGATCTTGCCGATCGGCCTGCCTTCCCGCGATGTCAGGCTGATCGAATCGCTGAAAGGAACGTTGACCGCGGTGGTTCCAGGTAGTGTCGAGACATTCAAGTTCGGCGCGCTGGAAAGTGCCCACGATGTCGAGATGCGGATCGCTGGCGTAACCGTCACGCTGGAACGTGCCCGCAAGAACGCCGAACTGTACGAAGTGCGTATTGGCGTCACCTACGACGAGGCCAACAATGCGCTGGAATCCCATCGTGGGTGGATCTTCAACAACGAAGCATACATCGAAGACAGCAAGGGCGCACGCGTCACCGATGTCGGCTTGCAGGCTACGCGACAAGGCAAGAACGAGGCGGGCCTCGCCTATCTCTTCGCCCTCCCAGACGGCCTGAAGGGTTGCAGCTTCGTTTACAAAACACCTACCCTGATCTTGAACCTTCCCGTCGAATACGAACTTAAGAACATTCAATTGCCGTGATGGATTACGCACGACGCATCGTTATCATTTGCCTGGCCGTTTTCAGCTCCATCGCGCCCATCGTCGCCCAACTGTCTGCGCAGGATCTGGATGCAACCAAGGCTCCGCCCGCGCGCGTCATCGCAGCGACCGTGAGGGATGTGCCTGTCTATGCAGACGAAGTCGACCGCGAATTGCGTCGAGTGTTCAAGGGGCGTCAGGCTGACGCTGGCGCCCTCAAATTCCTACAGGCAAAGACGCTGCAACAGCTGATCGACCGGCAACTGATTCTGGCTTGGCTCGCAGAGAAACGACAGGCTGCGACCGACCAAGACGTGCAGCTGGCCCAGACCCAACTTGAAAAACGGTTGGCGACGCGCGAATTGACATTGACGGGCTACGTCGAGCGGTTGGGGATGCACGCGGACGACCTACCACGCGCGCTCCGCTGGCAACTCAGCTGGCAACGGTTCCTGGACCGATACCTGTCGGAAGAGAATCTGCAAAACTATTTCACGAAGCATCACATGGAATTCGACGGCACGCAAGTCCGAGTTGCCCATCTACTATTGAAGGCAGATGGGAATGATCCGGCAGCCCTGAGCGATGCTTTGGTTCGCGCCAAGGATTTTCAGCGAGCCATCAACAGCAAAGAGATGGCGTTTGCCGATGCGGCGCGTCAGCATTCGCAAGCGCCTAGCGGCAAAAATGGGGGCGACATCGGCTTTATCTCGCGGCGTGAACCGATGCCCGAATCTTTTTCGAGCCAAGCCTTCGCGCTAAAGAAAGGTGAACTCAGCGATCCCGTCATCAGCCATGTCGGCGTGCACTTGATCCTCTGCCTGGAAATTAAGCCGGGGCAAAAACAGTGGACCGATGTGAGGGCTGCGCTGCAACGTGGTGTGACCGAATACCTCTTCACTTGGGCCGCTGACCGCAATCGAGCTGACATCTCCGTCAAGTTCACGGGCGAGATGCCCTACTTTCAACCCGGCACCGAAATCGTTGTTCAGTGAGCTGGCGCGCTTCTGCGACTGTGGATTCAACGGCGACAAGGGTTCCTGGCAAGGAAATTAAATTATTTATACTTGTATTAACATTATTTGGTCTGTATACTTCCGGTATGACCTGGAGACCTACAGATCGCGTCGAAAGCGGCGAACTCGAGATTCGCTGGCAGGCAATGAGCTGATCGATGGCGATCCACAGACAGACAAAGGGGAAAAGATGATGATGGTACGACTGACGGTGCGCGCCGCCGGTGTCGGCATTTCCTGGACGGTTAACGAGTGGACCGTTTTGGTTGCGATGGGGGCGTTGTCAGCTGAACCTGAAACAAGGGAAGACTTTCTGATCGCTGTTCGCCGCTACCAACCGAACCATCGTTGGGAGGACTCCGGTCAGACGGCGACCGAAATGGCATCCATGACCGGAGACGATGGCTGGTGTCTGATCGACCTGGATTCCCGGTCCGTCGTTGCCGGCGGTGAGTTCACATTGCCGGAGGAAGGCGGCGCGTTTCAGGCCGGCGACGATGAACCGGGAGATGGATTTCCCATCGTCTGGCTCGACACGCCGGCAGAGTGGTCGTTTCAGCCCGGCGGCGACGACTGGAGATCGGCAATCGAGGAACGTCGCGAATCATTCGAGAACTACCAACACATTGCATCTCGTGCGATTTTGTACGGACATCCCATGCTGGAGTTCATTGCAAACCGCGTCCTTGGTGGGACAGCAGAAGACGCCGGGGACGACAATCGCTACGTGTCCATCCGCGAGATTCATGCAGACTGGCTGATGACCACTCGCCAGGACCTGCTTGGGCACTCCCCACGAACTGTATTGCTTTGTCATCGGAACCAGATTGATCAGGACATCCAGCATCGTTCGGAACAATGGTCAATGCAGGGGTTCGCTCCACTGGCGCTGAATGTGAATTCTGCTGCGTACCTATTCGGCGGGTACGGAACGACCGAAGTCGCGTTGTACTTTGACCTCATGAGATCATTGCTCGATGAAGCGTGGGATCGCGTGATCGGTGGTGAATCGAGTTGCGATCTGCTGGTCGAACGGCTCGCCGAATACCGCGATCAGTGGCTTGCTCAACCGCCCAAAGACGGCAGTTGTGGCCAATCGTGCCACGAGCTGATTGAATCCGAGCGGCAGCGCATGCCAGTCACGAGCGACGGCATGGAGCTGGATTGCGATTGCCCAATCTGTCAGGCCGAAGCTGACGGCGCATTCGGAGACGGTCCCATGTTCATGGTCATTGACGGTCACCACTTGGAACTCGAAGATGAATTCGCCTTTTCCATGACCGAGTCACGTGAAGCATGGGAGAGGGAGCAGGCCGAGTTTCGGTGTTTCAGCGAAGAGATGGACTGCCTGCAAGCCGAACAGGAAGCACTCGGCGACGAGTTGGATTCTGTTTGGATGACGAGTTCCGTTGATTGGGATAGCATTCTCGCCACCGGTTGCCCGCCTCTGTCCGCAAAGCTGGCAATCGGGTTTCCACTTGCAGAACTCGTCACCGAACTGCAGGAGCGTGCCACTGACTCCTCGTCCACTGACGCATTAAACGCAGCGTTTAGCACCTTTCGCCGTGCTGATGATTCAGTCGCTGAACAGTCCGCGGCTGAAGATCTGCGCGCGTGCCTGGAGCAGATCGCCGAGACGTATCCGGAACTTGTCGCGGGTAGCGCTGACTTGCAGAGCCGTTTGGATGAAGTGATGCGGTCAAGCGAACGGAGTAGTCACTAAGCCACGGCATCTGATCACACCTTGGCCCATTGCTTGTTTAGCCTTTGCGGCGAGATTTTAATTGACGTCCCTAACTGCTGCGCGAACAACGACACGCGATACTCTTCGAGCATCCAACGATACTCTTCCAGCGCCAGGCGGCTCTCCTCACACACGTTGCCCGTCGCGACGTGATCGTCGAAGCGTTGCTGATACGATACAAGTTCTTGCATGGCCTGATGGTCACGGGGGCCACCGCCGACTCGTAGCTTCGCCAGACGCGCCGTGATGGCCTGGAAGTAACGCGGGTACTGTGTTAGCCAGTTCCATGGCGTCGAGCACCAAAATCCGTCAGGTGTGAGTCGTCCGAGCTGTTGGCGCATATCCGTCATAGCCTCATTGAGCTTGCTCGAAGTCACGTCGCCGAGCGCGACTTCCGCTTCATGATAGTGCTGAAGCAACGGCGCGATCAGTTTGCCTAGTTTTTGCGCAGCGATCAGCAACTTCTGACGACCTCGATGACGTGCCGCCTCGAACGACTCGGCGTCTCGCGGCAACGGCTGTCCCTGCAAGAACGACAATTCTGCTGCTAGTTCCATCAACTGCTCGCGAAGATCTCGCGAATGACGCATGGTCGAAGCGAAGACTTGCGACTCGTCGATTAACGGCAGCCAATGCACCTGCGACTTCAGCTCGTGATGCTCCGTCAGACAAAACAGTCGTCGCAGCCCGGCATGTGTTTGCGCTTTGGCGGCGGCCGCGGTCGTTGCCAGTCCGATCGAAACAGAATCGCCGTCGTCTTGCAGCATCGGGAAGGCTTCCAGGACGAAATCTCCACGGAGGATCGTGACACTCGCAGGCAACTCGCCAAAGTCCCACGCTCGGATGCCCTTCCGGTCCCAGTTCGCATCGGACACGACATTGGCTCCGCTCGGCCCTTCGATACCTACTTCGGCTGCCAACGCGTCAATATCACGGCCCTCGGCAACGGGATTGCCCGATTCGCCGACAACACGAACGTTCATCCGCAAGTGATGTGGCAGTTTGTTCAGTTTGAAATCGCTGGCCGCGAGCGGTTCGCCGCCGATCTTGCTGAGCGTTTGGGCAGCGACGGCGAGAAAGTCACCTTCTGCGAAGGGCATCATCTCGGCAGCCCGACGCGCCACATCGGGTGCCGGAATGAAGCTGCGACGGACGGCCTTGGGCAGCGACCGAATTAGCGCCGTTAGCTTCTCTTGGACGCGCCCCGGCACCAGCCACTCGAGCCTTCGCGCATCAAGTTGTTGTAGCCCTTCTTTGGGAACAGAGATCGTCAGTCCGTCATCGTCATCACCGGGTTGGAAACGATAATCAATCTCCAAGTTCAGTGAGCCCGCATCAAGACTATCGGGGAACGCGGATTGGTCCTGCCCATCTGGCTCGCCAATGAGATCGCTTAACGTCATCTTCAGTCGCTCGGACTCCTCGCGCGAAGCGTGTTTTAGCCAAACGTTGAGCGATGCGGCATCGTGGACATTGCAGGGCAAGCGCTCCTCATAAAACGCGTACTGAACGCCATCGCCGACCAGGAAGTCAGTCGCCCGCGACTTGTCGCCCATGGATTGCAAGTCCGCCAACAGTTGACGATTGTGCCGCACGAATTTGGGTTCCGAATCGAAATTGTCGCCGACGAGTGCATGTTCGATGAACAGATGTCGAGCGATCGTTGGATCGTGTTTAGCGTAAGGCTGACGCCGGCCCGCGACGATCAGCAGGCCAAACAGCGTCACCTTTTCGTAGGCTAGCACAGTACCGCTTTTTCGCGACCAAAACGGATCAGTGTAGGATCGTTTGACAATGTGCGCGGCCAGTGGTTCGATCCAATTCGGTTGGATACGACCGACCGTGCGGAGGTATCGCCGTGACGTTTCGACCGCTTCGCCCGCCACAACCCACTTAGGTTTGGAGTTGAAGGTGGCCGAGCCAGGCCAGACAAAAAACGAAGTCCCTCCGGCACCTTCGTACTCGTTGCCTTCACGACGCGTCGCCACATTCGACAACAAGCCGCACAACAGCGCGCGGTGAATCGAATCCGAGTCATTCTTGCGTGCTGATGTCTTGAGGCCGCCATCTCCGGCCAGCTGCATAAGTTGGCGATGCACGTCTTGCCATTCGCGGATCCGCATGAAGGAAAGAAAATTCTGTTGACAGGCTCGACGGATCTGGCTCCGTGAGAGTTTGCCGCGCAGGCCGTGAAAGAAATCCCAGAGATTCAGGTAGGTGAGAAAGTCCGAGTCGTCGTGAGCGAACTTGGCGTGGGCTTCGTCAGCTTGCTTTTGCTTATCAACGGGTCGATCGCGTACGTCTTGGACTTCTAAGGCCGCCGCGATGATCAACATCTCGTGCAGGCAGCTCTCTTGATCTGCCGCCAAGATCATCCGTCCGATCCGCGGATCGATGGGCAAACGGCTGAGTTGCTTACCGACATTCGTCAAGCGTCGATGCGCATCGACCGCCCCGAGTTCGAATAGCGTCTTGTAGCCGTCATTAATGGCATCGGTTCGGGGCGGATCGAGAAACGGGAACTGATCGACAGCCCCCAATCGCAACGACAACATCCGCAGAATCACCGCCGCCAGATTCGTGCGTCGGATTTCGGGAGTGGTGTATTGATCGCGGCTTACGAAGTCTTTTTCGCTGAACAGACGAATGCAAATCCCCGGTCCCAATCGTCCGCAACGTCCTTTGCGTTGATCCGCCGACGCGCGCGAGACCGCTTCGATCGGTAGTCGTTGGACTTTCGAACGGGGCGAATAGCGACTAATCCGCGCGGTCCCGGTGTCGATGACGTAGCGAATGCCCGGCACTGTCACGGACGATTCGGCGACGTTGGTCGCCAACACCATGCGTCGTTGTCCCGTTGGCTTGAACACTTTGTTCTGCTCGGCAGTGGACAGCCTGCCATAAAGGGGCAGAATCTGAAGCTTGTTTGGTCCGGCGATGGAGCGGCTCCGCAGACGCTTGGCCACTTCCATGATATCGCGCTCCGTTGGCAGGAACGTAAGGATGTCACCGGGACCTTCTCGGCAAAGTTCCGCAGCCGCCTCGGCAATTTGGTCGGCCCACGAGGGTGGTTCGTCGTTATCATCTTGTGGCTCGAATGCCCGGTAGCGGACTTCGACCGGAAACGTCCGACCTGAAACTTCGATGATCGGAACTTCGTGCCCGGCCGTGGAAAAATGTGCGGCGAAGCTTTTGGCGTCGATCGTGGCAGACGTAATGATGACTCGCAAGTCAGGCCGCTTGGGCAAGATATTCTTCAAATACCCGATCAAGAAATCGATATTCAACGACCGCTCGTGCGCTTCGTCTACAATAATGGTGTCGTAGCGGTCCAGGTATCGGTCGCCCTGCGTCTCGGCCAGCAGAATCCCGTCGGTCATCAATTTGATGAAGGTATTCGGCTTCGTAGTATCGTTAAAGCGGATTTGAAATCCGACGTGCTCGCCGATCGACGATTTGAGTTCTTCAGCCAGTCGTGCCGCGATGGTTCGTGCGGCGACGCGGCGCGGTTGCGTGTGACCGATCAAGCCACCGACGCCTCGACCAATATCCAGGCAGATTTTCGGTAACTGCGTCGACTTGCCCGAACCAGTTTCGCCACAGATCACGACGACTTGATGGCGGCGTATCGTCTCGGCAATCTCCGCTCGCCACTCCAAGATCGGCAAATCAAAGTCGAAGTCGCAGCTGGGTTTGGTTGCCGCACGTCGCCTTCGCATCGTGACCGAACGGTTCAAGTCTTGCGTCAGCTTCTCCCGTTGGCGATCGGTCGGCTTCCCCTCACGGGCCGCCTTTTCGATATTTCGCAATGAACGCCGCAAGAGGAACTGATCGACCTGCATCGCTCGGTCGATCTGGCGATCGAAGTCGGTGGGCTGGGGTTGGATCGGTTCGACGCTCGCGTCAGTCATTAATCAGTCTGTGGCATTTGAAGAGGCGAAGGGCTGCAATTCGGCTTACGTGCTTGCCGGTTTGTCTACCTTCGCTGCCAGACGGCTAATTCGCAAGTGGCGATCGTAATGCGCGGTGGCTATGCGGTGGCCATCAGGAGCCAGATCCATGTCACGGAGAAGATTGGGCAGCTTGAACCGATGAAACTCCTTAGGCTGGTCCGTTTTCCAAAACAACAGGAATCCGCCGCTACTGCCGCCCGCTGCGCCGCACAAGAACGGTTGGTCGTGAAACATGACGCGCCAAGCGGTGCCTTTGACACCTTCGGCAATGTGCGACTGTACCAGCTTCTGTGATTCCCAGTCGAAGACCAGGGCCAACGGTTCGTGGACGGCACCCAAGGGATTGGTCGCTTTGTGGAGACCGCCGCAGGCCAAGTGCTTTCTATCAGGACTGATGGACAACGTTCGTACGCCCCCGAAATCGACGCCTTGGCCACCGTTGTACGTATGCAGTTGCTTGGCATCAAAGGTCCGCGTCACCTTGGCCGTTGCGATCTCCCACTGATGGACTTTTCCCGCCAAATCTCCCGAAATGAGTGTCTTGCCATCATCGACGAACAGAGTGCTGTAAACGTTCTTCTCGTGTCCGGAAAACACGCGCACCGGCGATCCGTCATCGATCCGCCACAGCTTGACCAGATTATCGTTGCCGCTGGAGGCCAGAAACTGCCCGTCTGGGCTCACCGCCAGACTCCGTATCCACCCCTGGTGGGCGTCGATTGTGCGAATAGGCTCTGGGGCATCAGCGGCCGTAGGCCACCAGATGATGCGACCGTCGCCTCCCGCAGTCATCACGAATTCTCCAGCGGGCGAGAATGCGATGGCGCGGACCCAGCTGTCGTGGGCTTTAAGAACGACTGGTTCATTGTTCTCCAGGTTCCAGCGTTGGACCGAGTTGTCCTGAGCGCTGGAAAACACAAACCGCGACTTCGGGTCAAACCGGCAGGCAATCAATGGACTCGAATATTTCCACTGATCGGCAACGTGCGTCAGTTTTGGGTCGGCTAGGTTGGCGTCCATGGGGCACGTTTCTCTGCGCCAGTGGCCGGGGCCACGGCCGATTCGCAAGTAATCCTCTTACAGATCCTCAGGACAGAAGTTCATCAATCGCTGTATAGGAGGGATCTGCAATCGGCATGGCGCGACCATCGATATCGAAATGACCGGTCGAGTCAACACCGACCGCCTGCATATAAGTGTGGAACAGGTGACCGTGATCAACTTCGCGGTCCTCGACCTTGGTGCCGTTGTTGTTGGTCTTTCCAATGACCGCACCGCTTTGGATACCCGCACCACCCAAACAGATTGACCAGGCCGTGCCCCAATGGTCACGGCCATAGTTCTGATTGATGTTTGGCGTTCTGCCAAATTCGGAGAGCACGATGATCAACGTGCTTTCCAGCATACCACGGTCGGCCAGATCGGCAACGAGCGTTGCGAAGGGTGAATCGAACTCACCCAACTGTTCCAGATGAAAATTGAAATTCTCGTTGTGTGTGTCGTAGTTCGAATGAGTGACTTGGACAAACGTGATGTCATTCTCCAACAAGCGGCGTGCAAGCAGACAATGGCGCCCAAAATCATGCTTACCGTAACGGTCGAGATCTGCTTGCGGTTCTTTCGACACATCAAACACGTCGCGCTGTTTCATCAGCTCGAGCGCCTGTTCGTAATTCGCCGTGTAGGCGTCGGTCATGGCCGTGCGGCGACGGAGAGCGAACCGATCGTTAACACGGCGACGAAATGCGTGTCGTTGTAATTCCGACGTTTCGCTGACGCCGGCAGGTCGGTCGGTGTTTTGCGGAGGCTTGCCGTTGCCCATCGAGACGCTGGCGAATTCGGGACCGAGATAGGCCGCATCGTTGCTCCGCCCGCCACTACCGCCGGCTGAAATGACAATATGCCCAGGCAGCGATTTGGTGGGGTCATTCAACGCCTTCGCCGCGACGGCACCGATCCGCGGAAAGTCGCCGGCGGGCGTGCGACGGCGTCCGGTCTGCATCAGATATTGACCCTTTCCATGGTCGTTTTCTTTCGTGTTGATGCTCCGCACCAGTGAAAGGTGGTGCATCTGCCTGGCGGTTTTCGGCAGCAATTCGCAAATCTGTGTGCCAGGAACCGTAGTTGCAATCGCACGAAACGGCCCACCGGTATTCGTGGCGGGTTTGGGATCCCAACTTTCCAACTGGCTCAGCCCGCCGGCCATGTTGACAACCAGAACTCGTTTCTGATTCTTGGCAAGTTGCTTCGACGCGTCCGGAGCCGCCAGGGCACTCAGTCCTCCAACGACGGCACCACTGGCCAAGGTGCCGCCGGCCAGTGTGCCCATGAACTGCCGACGTGCCAGCAAATGGTCGGACGATCTGCAAGTGTATGAGCATTTCATGTTTCGATTCCTATGTTTGCAAGCAAAGCGTAGCTAGTAGCTAAAACGAAATTCGGCAGAGGTCATCAGGCCCCAGGCCATTTCCTTCACAGCCGCGGGTTTTTCCTTCGGCCGTTCCGCCAGGTAGCTGATGACATCGTTCACTTCATCAGAAGTGGGCCGCCGCGTCAGCACACTGATGTAGAGTTCTTCGGCGATTGCCGCCGGATCTTCAAGTTTGTTCAGCCGTTCTGTCAGATTCCCTGCCCCCGGATTCAACCACGATTGCAGCGTGCCATCATTGGCAAAATACAACGCCTGGTCGATGGTTGCGAAGAAACTGTTTTGCGGCTGTCCGCCGGCGTGGCCAAACAACTCGACGAATTTCTTGACGTTTTTGACAAGCTTTGCGTGGGCAGCTTTCTCGATCGCCACTTCGCGCGCGGCCAACCGAACTGGATCGTTTGGCTGTTTGGGATCAACTGGCAAGGTCTTATCGACTTCCGCGACAGCTGCGGCGCGCTGCTGTTGCATCATGCCTGTCACTTGCATCAGGCTCCAGGCCATCTGCTCAGGAGTAAGCGGCACGACAGGCGAAGCGAAAAACCGTTCGCTCCAACCGTTCAGCAGTCCCTCTTGGCTCTCCGTAACGAGGTTGCCAGCTTGCTGCAAATCCGCTTTGGTTTTTGACAGTTGAGTTTCATAGCTCGGCACCAGTTTTGTTAGTTCAGCCAACCGCTTGTTCGCTGCATCGTGCCGGGTCGTGGTCGCGGCGAGTTGCGCTGCCATAGCGCTGGCCATCTTCTGTTGTTCGGCCAGTTGCTTCTGCAGGGCAGACAGTTCGTTGGCCAGCGCTGTGCCGCGGGACTTGACGCTTTCGGCCGCTTTCTTGAGATCAGCGTCCTTGGGGAGCTTACCGCTGGCAACCTCGGTTGCTGCGGCCGCGGCAGCAACGAGCTTTACTGCTTCCTGTTTGGCTGCCGCCCGTTGCATGACTTGATTCAACTCGACAGTCGCCTTGTCATGCTTTGCCTTGGCATCGACGACCAAGGCCTGCAGCGGCACCATGCCTTGTTTGACTTGTTCCAGCTCCTTGCGTCCACTTGTCAATTTGGCATCTACTGTTGCAACCGTCGATGCCACTGCATCGGCCGCCGCCTGCAGTTTCTCCAGATCGGAAAGCTCGTTTGCGAAGGCAAGACGGCTATCAAGTTGGGCTAGTGCAGACTGTTCGGCCACTCTTTGAGCGATGGTCTTGCGTACGGCTGGACGCGTCGCTGCAAGCTTTTGGTTTTCCGTTGCCAGGCGAGTTGCCACATCGGCTGCCACTTTCTTGGCATTTTTATGTGCCGTGGCCGTCGACATTGCGGCTGGCTTCAAATCGTTGGCTTTCTTTTCCGCGTCAGCCACATCCTTGGTTAGCTTGTCTGCACGACCGGCAATCGTAGCCGTAGCCGCGGCAAGCTCTTTTTCCTTGGGTAACTTGGCGACGGCCAGTTTGGCTGATTTCGCGGCAGCTGTCAGAGCTTTCGCAATGTCCTGGTTTTTGGCCAGTGCCGCTTTGGCGTCGCTCAATTTCTTGGCCGCTTCGTCCGCTTCTTTCTGTGTCGTACTTACAACACCATTGGCTTTGGTGTGCTCGTCCGCGACAGTCAATGCCACCGCTTGAGCAGCATTGAAAACCTTACGCGCTGCCGATGCCTGCTCGAAGGCTGACGCCAGTTTCTTCCCAGCCGCTTCGCGTTGTTGCTCGAGCTCTGTCAGTTGCTGTGCCGCTATCTTGGCCTGCGCCGTCAGATTGTCCGGCGTGCTCAGCGCCAGTTGATAGGTTCGCGTCAGCGCCAATTCGCGGAGGAACGCGCGAATGTCATATTTCATCGCCACAAATTCGCTAGCCAACATGGTCAACAATGCCGGGTGCGCCGCTGGGTTGAGCGGGTGATGCAGATCGACAGGGTCGACAATGCCGCGCCCCAGCATGTGACTCCACAACCGATTGACGATGTTTCGATTGAAGGCATCGTTCTCGCCGCTAGTCGCCAGCTCGGCTAGCTTGGCGCGGCGACTGTGCTTGGGAATGGGCCGCACCTTGTCGGCTGGTTTCACGGAGTACTCTTCGCCCGCGGCAAAGACAGGTTCGTCGATCGGGACGTCGCCTGGAAGCCGCGGTCGTGTTCGGCCCTTTTCTTCTGTGAAGACCGACGTGAACGTGACGTCGCCATTGGCCTTCTCGGCAAAGAAGACTTTCTTGTCCTTGTCCGTAAATAAGAATCCGCGACTCAGAAAAGCGTAGATGCCGTAGTAATCCGCCTGGTAGTAGTCGTCGATCAGTGGATGGTCGTGGCACTGACAGCATTGCATATCCATGCCGAAGAAGGCACGCCCGGTATCACGCGTCAACAAGTTCGGTTCACCATCACGGAACAGATAGAATGCCGTCGCCGCGCGGACTTTTTCGTCCGTACCGTCGGCACCCAGAATCTCACGCGCCAGCTGGTCCCAGGGTTTGTTTTCGCCAAACGACTTCAACAAGTAGGCTTGCCATTCGGCGCGTTTCACATGTTTTTCGGCACGCCTCTCCATCAGCATGACATCGAATACGCCGGCCAAGTGCCGCGAGTGCTCGGGCGTTTGGAGCAAGCGATCAATGGCAGCAACGCGTTTGTTGGATGACTTGTCATCTAGAAAGGCACGTGCCACATCTGCCGGTGGTACGGCGCCGACCAGGTCGAGATAAATGCGACGCAGGAATTCACCGTCCGTTGCATTGCCGGCCAATGCCCCAAGGCTAGCCTGTTCGACCTGCTGATCGACACGCACGTGCAACGGGTCAACCGCGCTGACAGTCTGACCAAACAAAAGGCAGACGAACGTGAATACCGCAATGCGTTGGGTGCATCGGAACGTGCGACGCCAAGACATCTGAGGCCGCCTTTCGTAAGATTCTGGGTGTGACAGGGGACAGTGGGTGCGACTAAATGAACGTGATCTTCGCGGCCGGTCTAATGCTAGCGGCGACTGGCCAAGTGCATTAGCACGACACACACTCATCAATGCATCTCAATATGTTAAAGAAACGTGTTCTGGCGGGTCAAGCGCACTGTCGGCGACCAAACGATTTTGCGGCATAAATTCGCCGTCGGAGTCCGCTTTCACGTTTGTGCCAGTGGACGCTCGGCGGAAAGCCAGCGGCTGGATTCCCTCCTCGATACAGCTGAAAAGGAAGAGTTCATCTCCTTCGTCTCAACTCATCTTAAGTCCAGCCGCACGCCCAATACCACCTAATAGGGGTACATATTCCGCCTCGTAGGATTGCAGAGATCGACAGTGTTAAAAGGGCGAATTGCGTCGGCGAGGTCGTCGGCAAATGCATCTACGTCGGCAGCCGACTCGACTTTGCCCAACCGACTGACCAGTCGCGTCACGGTCGCCCGCAACTGTGGGTTGTTGGCACAAAGGAAGTCGAGGCTTTGATCACCGGCGGCGCGGCGTTCTTCGTAAGTGGTGGCAGCCGCAAAATAGAGCATCGAACAAGCGACTAGCAGAGGGAACCGCGCGAGGCCTTGGTAGCAGGCGGCGACCAGTTGGTCGACAAAGTCCATTTCGCTCAGCACGCTCTCCTGATAGCGCAACAGTGCCGCCGTTTGGGTCGGCCTTTGCCAATGCTGCTGAAGAACCGCCGCGAGACGTTCGACGCCACACAACGATTGCGCGATTCCAGTGCTGTGGAGCGGGTCGATGAATCCGGCCGTGTGCGGCAACGCCGCCCAATTCGATCCCACAATCCGTTGCCACCGCCGCTGTAGTCGCGCGATGCGGACTAGCGGGCCGGGCGGATCAACCTGGGTGGCGCGAGCGAACATTTGGAGCAGACTGGGATACCTTTCCAGAGACTGTTGCCACTCCGCTTGCGGAGAAAGTGACGGGGCCTGTGACGACCTTGTCGCATCCAAGACCAGGCCGGCACTGGTCACACCGTTTTCAAACCGCAGCAACCACATCCAGCCCTCATCGAGAATCTGATGTTGCGCCGCATGGTCACAAGGAAAGGGATGGTCGCTGGTTCGACAGCCTAGCGCTGCGACCATTTCCTGCCAGGATGCTACGCTACGAAAATGTCCAAACACCGTTCGCGAATTGGTTTGACACAGTTCCTGCTGATCGCGGATTCCCAGTGCACGCGGTACGACTCCCGCGGGACCGCTGGCATCGACGACAAACGCGGCGGTCACTTCGATCGGTTGACCGTCTCGCCGACCAGTCAGACACCAGCCACCGCCGCTGTGTGGCGAAAGACCACCGATATCCGTCTCTTCCCACAGGCGAATCCCGGCTGCGCGAACCTCCGTCGCCAGGAACGCATCGACTTCTGCGCGAAACCACTGGGTGTCGCTCACTCGATCGTCGCTGTTGGCTGCCACAAGCAATTCGTGTGAATGATCATCGCTCGGCTGAAACGGCGTGTTGGGATTGTGCTTGAAATAGCTAAAGCCACGCTTCAAGCCGCATGTCAGTTCTGGGTAAGTCGCTTGCCAGGTGCCATATTTGGTCAACGGTTCCAGGCGAGGCAAATCGTATTGTTTGGCCAGCGAGGCTAACACCATATTGGCCGTGGGCGTCGAGGATTCGCCGATTGCGAACCGAGGGTGTGATGCCTTGTCGATCACCAAAACATCTCGACCTTGACGTTGGAGGATCATCGCCAGGATGCTGCCCGCAAAACCCGATCCCAAGACGACGACGTCGACAGCGGCGGTGTGTGATGCGGCCATGGGTTAGTTCGAATCCGTACGCGATAAAATGTTTTTGTATGGTAGGGCGGCACAGGGACTTCTAGGCGAGTGGAGCGGACTGAACAGGCTGCTCGCGTAACCGCTCGATCACTGGATCGTAAGCCTGCAGGTCGTTCCGCTCGACGAGGTGATTATAGCTCGTGTCGTCACATAAAGTCGCCATCTCTCTTCGCCGAGATAAGCCTAATAGTGAAAGACGTAAAACTTTATATAATATATAATGATATTTACCTATTTAACGATCCCCAAATCAGGCACGTCTCGGCGGAGCGAGACGGCTACTTTGGCACAACAGTAGCAACGATGAGCGAATTGCACTTCTTTGATCCACACGCTGATTACTCTGTCATTGAGAGGAAGTTGCCGCATTGGGCGCAAGCCGGTGTCGTCTGTTTTCTGACATGGCGCACAAATGACTCGCTGCCGAGAGATGTTGTCCAGCGTTGGCGAGACGAGCGGCATCATTGGCTGCGGCAGTACGGCATCAATCCAAGAGCCGCTGACTGGCGGAGCCAACTCGGCGAAATTGATCCGTCGCTTCGGCAACGCTTCTTCGCCCACTTCTCAACACGTTGGCATGACGAACTTGATGCGTGCCACGGAGCCTGTGTCTTGAAAGATCCGGTGAACGCTAAAGCTGTGGCGGACAGTCTGCTCTATGCAAACGGCGACCTGTATGAGCTAACCGATTTCGTCGTGATGCCAAATCATATCCACTTGCTGGCGACCTTTTCCAGCGAAGAGGCGATGCTAAAGCAGTGTCAGTCGTGGAAGCACTATACCGCGTGCAGGATCAATCGCCACATCGGCAACACGGGGAGATTCTGGCAGCAAGACGGATTCGACCATCTCGTCAGATCGGAAGCGCAGTTCGAGCACTATCGCAGCTATATTGACGACAATCCCCGCAAGGCACGCTTGGCCAAGGGTGAGTACCTATACTGGTCAATTCCACAAAGTATCCATCTCGCTCCGCCGAGATGAGCCTTACGGTGAAGACGGTAAACCAGTGTTTGAGATCACATCGGATTCAACGTCCCGCGACATCAGGCACGTCTCGGCGGAGCGAGACGGCTACATAGACAATCACACTCCACGCGCGGTAGACGTTGTTGCTGAAGGTTCATTTTCTGCAATCGCCGTGTCCGTGGCGGGCCGCAGCGCGGGCAACGAGCCAACTTGGCAATGTCCCATAGATCGACGAAGACGCGTCCACGCCCAATTGCCAGACCGGCGTCGAACACTTCTTCCAGCGAGTCCAACGTGGGCGGCGTGAAGTCGTTGCCGGCGGCAAGCGATTCCATCACGCCGTTACCACCTCGGGTCGGGATCAGTGAACAGCATTGAACTCCACTGTCGAAGGCGAATTCCATCGAACGAATCGCCCATTCAATGCCTTCGTCCTCTGTCATGAACGGCGCACGTACCAAGATGAAAGCGCGGACGCGAATATCCTGGGACACGAGCCTCTCGCTAGCGTTGGAAAAGTCGCCCGTCGTCATGCGTTTGTTGAGACGCCGCAAGATCTCCGGATGGACCGTTTCGAGCCCCATGGCAACTTCGAGCTGGGTCGCAATCTGATCACGAAAACGAACGCAGGCGTCGTCGCAAAGTGACGGATGGTTTTCCACAATCACGGTGTCGAAGCCGTGCATGCGTTGAGCAATTGAGATATGGTCCTCGGGTGGAATCGCCTGCCGGTCAAAGAAATTTCCGCTGTTGTAAAGTTTGATGTGCGGTGCTGGATCGAGCTTATCAAGGGCAAAGTCGATCTGAGCAGGGATCGATCCGACAGGCACGCGGTCGTCGGTGGTGTTCCGCCAAAGGTCACAAAAAAGACAGCGGAACGGGCATTCGCGGTTTGTCAGAAACAACGTGGCGACCGATTCGACACGACCGTTGGGCTGATATTCAGGCTCGACCAGGAAACCGTACGGTCGCCGTGGATCGACGGAGTTCTTGGCCGACCGGGCTTGCAGAATCTGCGCGTCGGTGGACGTCGGCAAGGGTGGAGCCATAGAACGACCGCGTGTTACTGCACGTATCGCTTCACCGTGCCATCACGTGCGTGACTCCGGATTCGAGTGAATGTTAAAATGTTCCGTGTAGGCTTCTCGATAGTCTTGATCGTCCGCAGGGAAAATCGACTCGAACTTGCCCACATCGACCGCACCACGTTGGAAACGACACTTCTCGAAGATGGGCATGGTAATCTGCGTGACGGCATTGACGCCCTGACGCACCACCTTGCCCTTGAGCGAGTACAGACGATCATGATCCCAATCAGTCAATTCGATGAACGGAATCGATTCGGCTACGGAAATCACTTTCGGTAATGCGAAAGGGCTGAACCCACAAAAGCCGAGGACGCGGCCGGGCGCAAAGGAACGGACATGCCCACGACTCTGTCCGCCAGAATAGACTAGCGAGTGCTTGATGGCATCGACACCCCAGCCTTCTTGATACAGCATCAAGTTATTCAGCACGCTGCGAATGGTAAGTTCGGAATTCTCTTCGATTGGATAGTCTTTCAAATTTTCGTCGCCACCGTCGCCATCGACCAAGTACTTCCAATCTGGATAGCGTCGCCGAATCTCCCGGCACAACGCATATGCCATCGTGGCGGACTGAACATCCAGAGGTTTGTAGTCTTCAATCACCCGGATCGCTTCTCGAAAGTCAATTTGATCGCGATCAACGTCGATCACCTCCAGAAACATGCTCATGTCCAGTTGTTCCAGAAACGCTTTGGCCTGCGCCGCATCCGTGCCGCCATCGACTGACAGCGTAAACGCCTTGAGCCGCGTGGGCGATTCACCTCGCCGCAACAACAGGTGATGGAGCACTAAGAAGACCGCGCCGCTGTCGATGCCGCCAGAAAAGAGCACGCCGATCGGTTTGCGTGGGGCAATCGAATCTAACCAGCGATCGCACTGTTCGGCCAACACGCCGATGTATTGGCGACCAATCTCGTCGATGTTGGCGGGCAAGGTATTGCGCTGTGGAGCCAGGTACCGCCGATATTGTGGGTTGGGATCGGGGCAACCAACCAAGGCGATCTCGACCAGATAATGCGCCGGCACCATCCGGGTGTACGACGGATGGAACTGATCACCCAACTCGGCTTCGTCGAGCCATGCTTGAATTTCCTCAATGCGTTCGGCAACAATCAGGCAAGGCCCGGCGACCTGTTTGGCTAGAAAATATCGCATTGGACGGCCGATGGACCGCGCCAATCTCACAATATTGCCCCGCTTCTGCAGAATGGCATATTGGCCCTCAATCGCATCCACGCGCGCGGGATCCCCAGAGGCAACCGCCTGGGCAGCTTCTTCTTGCGTCATATTCAGCAGCACGTTGGCGTCCGGGTCGAGCAAGTCGACGAGCCGCTCGACCGTCGTGACGGATTGCATGAGGTTCCCTTTGTCTTTTGAGGGGCTGGAAAAACTTGCCGGAGACGGAGATTTGCGACGTCACCCGGTCGATTTCGAGGGAGGCAGGCAACAAGGGGCACCAGCCACGTCGTTCCGGTGACAAAATCCTCTGGTCTTGCGACCATTCCGAAGCGACATTTGACTTGTTCGTAGCCTACAAACGTGTCTTGTACGAAAAAGCTGAATAATCCAAAGGGATAATCCAAAGGGGTAATCCAAAGGGGGGCAGACATTGTTGGCCTGCATTGTGATGCGATACGAGCCGAGTCGCAATCCGGTTCGGATGGACGGTTCCCACGCGACTAGAAAGCTTGTATCAGCCCTTTCTTGACAAATGAGTCAAGTTCTCAGCGACGGGCACCGACCGCAGGTTGGTCGGGAAGCGGGTCACCGCAACCGAGCGATGGCTCGCGTCAGTCCGAGGAACAGCCTCGCTAGCACCGCTCCGAACAAGTTGCCGACCAGCTCGTGCTAGCTCCCAGAGAGTCTGCGAAAAGATGTCTGTTGCCACGACATCCAGTTTGTTGGTACTCTCCCGCACCAATTTTCTCGGCTGGTGGCCCCATGCGCCCCAATGCCGTGACGCACGTTATCGAACGTTACTCCAGGATGAGCGACGGTGAGGCAGTTATGAAACGCAAAACGATCTGGGCGACGCGTGTCGCAATCATGTCCTGGGCAGCGACCTGTCTGGTTCTTCCCCTGAGCGCGACAGATGCGTTTGCCGAGGAAGCGTATTGGATTTGGTCGCCGCAACATGATGGTGATGATGTCCCACAAAGCACGTGTTATTTTCGCAAACGAATCGACGTAGATCGGCCCGACCAGGGTCGAGTTGAGATTGTTGCGGATGATGCCTACGACTTGCACGTCAATGGCCGCCGCGTTGGTCACGGTGAATCGACAGATCAACTCATCGAATATGATATTTCGCGATACCTCATACGCGGCAGGAACGTGATTGGTGTCAAGGTCAGGAACATCCGTGGTTCGACGGCCGCCTTGGCGGCGCGTGTTAGCGTTCGCCAAGAAGATCGCGAATGGAAATCGTACTCCACCGATAGCTCGTGGCGCACCAGCCTGAGCCCACTGCCATTTTGGACCAGCATACTCTACAGCGACAACCGTTGGAACGAGGCGCAGGAATTCGGCGAGCTCGGCAAGACCGCGCCATGGGACGTACGCGAGAATATTTCAGAGGAAGAAGATTCCACGCCGGAGGCCGAATCGCGTCGGTTCAATGTGGACAAGGAATTCGAGGTCGAACAGATTCTCGATCACGACCAAACGGGTTCGTTGATCGCCATGGCGTTCAACGAATTTGGTCACATCTTGGCTTCGCGTGACGGCGGACCTTTGTTGTTGATCTACGACAGCGACGACGACGATCGTCTGGATGCCGTTCGTGAATACTGTGATAAGGTCAAGTCGTGCCAGGGAATCTTGCCACTAAATGGCAAGGTGTTTGTGACCGCCGACGGACCTGACGGGAACGCGTTGTACGTTTTGTCGGACGACAATCACGATGGAAAGCTGGAGAGCGTCAAACCGATTTTGCAGTTCGAGCAATCAGGCGAACACAGCGCTCACGGGTTGGTCCTGGGTTCGGATGGATTGATCTATGTTGTTGTGGGGAATAGCGCTTTGCCTCAAATCGAGGCGAACGAGGAAAGCCCCTATCGAGGCTATTACGAAGGCGACCTGGCACCGCGTTACGAAGATCCGGGTGGTCACGCTCAAGACGTACGTGCGCCGGGGGGGCTGGTCATTCGCCTCGACACCGACGGTCAGAACGTCCAAGTCGTTGCGGGCGGCTTACGTAACGCTTACGACCTGGCCTTCAATCGCGAAGGCGAACTGATGGTTCACGACAGCGACATGGAATCCGACATAGGGACGACCTGGTATCGGCCGACGCGGCTGTATCATGTGACGCCGGGTGCCGAATTCGGTTGGCGCAGCGGCTGGGCGAAATGGCCAGACTACTTCATCGACTCACTCCCGGGAATCCTAGACACCGGGCGCGGTTCGCCAACGGGAGCCACGTGCTACGACCACTTTGCCTTTCCCACTCGTTATCAAGGCGCGATGTTCTATGGCGATTGGTCGGAAGGCCGCATTTTGGCAGTGACAATGAAGCGCAACGGCGCCTCGTACTCGGCCACCAGTGAGGTCTTCTTGCAAGGGCATCCGCTTAATATCACCGATCTCGCCGTCGGTCCCAGCGGTGCGTTGTATTTTGCGACCGGCGGTCGCGGCAGCAGCGGTGGCATCTATCGGGTGAAATGGAAGGGCGACATTCCCAAATCCGTCACCAACTTGGGAAAAGGGATCAGTCAAGCGATTCGCCAGCCTCAACTCGATTCCGCATGGTCTCGCCAGAAGATCGCGGCCGTCAAATCGTCTCTCGGTGATGCTTGGCACGGGCAGCTTCGCGGTGTCGCCAGAAGTACTGCCAACCCGTGGTACTATCGCACGCGCGCCCTAACGCTGATGCAGCTATTTGGTCCACCACCAGACGCCAGTTTGTTGGTTAGTCTTTCTCGTGATGAGAACGAGATTGTACGTGGCAAAGCTGTGGAGTTGATGGGTTCGTTCCCCACCGAAGAGACACATAACCGGTTGGTCAAGTTGTTGGATGATCCGGATCGTATCGTTCGCCGGCGAGCTTGTGAAGCGTTGTTACGGGCCCAACAGGATACATCACTGGAGGCCATCGCCGATCTCCTGGTAGCGGACGACCGTTATGAAGCCTGGGCGGCGCGGCGGCTATTGGAACGCCTGCCAGTCGACCAATGGCGCGAAGAGGTGCTGTCGTCCAACGACCATCGCTTGTTCATCCAAGGTAGCTTGGCACTGATGATTGCGCACCCGGACGAACTGCACGCGTCGTCCGTGATCAAACGGTTTAACAGTCTGATTGACGAATTTGTCACAGATCAGAACTTCGTGGACATGCTGCGGCTGGTCCAGGTCGCCATACATCTGGGCGGTTTGGAAGCAGAGGACGTCCCCGAATTGCGTGATATTCTGGGTGGGGAGTTTCCTTCTGGCAACAAACAAATGAATCGTGAGCTGATTCGCATCTTGGCGTTTGCGCAAGCCATCGAACCGATGGAACGCTACCTGGAGTACTTGTCGTCAAGTAACGCCAACGTGGAACGATTACACGTTGCGTTGCACTTGCGGTTTCTCAAACAAGGATGGCCGGAAGGCGGACGTCGGGACCTGATCGACTTCTTCGAGAAAGCCAGTAAATGGGACGGCGGCCGCAGCTATAAGTCGTATCTTGCTAATATTGAACGCGACTTTGCCAAGATGCTTTCCGCCGACGAAGCACGTTCCATCCTGGCCATGGGCAACGACTATCCGAATGCAGCCTTGGGTGCTCTGTATGCGATTTCCGAAAATACAGATCGCGACTGGATTCCGTTGCTCAAGACACTCGATGCTCAGTTGGAAAACAACAAAGAAGAGGTTGCTGGACAAGTCAGAACCGGCATTCTCGCCGTGCTGGCGCAGACCGGGACAGAGGAATCCACTGCTTTCTTGCGGGAAGTCTGGGAAAACGAACCGAACCGGCGATTGGTCGCGACGTTGGGGCTCTCTCAAGCCCCCGATACGAACTGGGAATACCTGGTCCGCGCCGTTGAGACCTTGGAGGGTGACGCCGCGCGGGAAGTCATGATCAAATTGGCTGAAGTCGATGCCGCACCAAAAGAGCCGGAGTACTTCCGACAAGTTATCTTGCAAGGATTGAGGCTAAAGGAGAATGGTGCCGAGCAGGCAAATCTGTTGCTGCGCCATTGGTCAGGTCAGACATTCGGCGATCAGAATGCCTCCTGGAACGACGAACTGAAGCAGTGGCAACGCTGGTTCCAGGAGGAAAATCCGGATAAACCACGCGCGGAATTACCTGTGGCAAACACTGACAGCAAGTGGACAATGCACGACCTCCTCCATCACCTGACCAGCACCGAAGGTGGACATGGGACGGTCTCGAAGGGAGCCCTGGTCTTCGAGAAAGCCCAGTGTATCAAATGCCATAAGTCCGGCAGCCGAGGCGAATCACTGGGCCCCGACCTGACAACCGTGAGCAAACGGTTCATGAAGAAACAACTTCTTGAATCAATTCTCTATCCTTCCCACGTGATCTCCGACCAGTACGCCTCCAAGACCGTGCTGACCAACGGCGGTCGGACCTATGTGGGCATTGTTGGTGGCGGTGGTCAAGACGAGGTCGTTGTCTTGCAGGCCACGGGAGAAAAGGTCAGGATCGAGAAAGGCGACATCGATGAAGTCGTTCCGAACCGAAAATCATCAATGCCGGAAGGGTTGTTGGACACGCTGACCTTGGAGGAGATCTCAGATCTGTTTGCCTATCTGGGGATGATCCCGGTGCAGAGTGTCGCGCGGCGCGACGATGGAACGACCGTCGAGTAGATTAGGCAGGAAGGTTATCCAGATTTCACGTCCTGGGATCCAAATGATAAGCGCTACGATCCGAAGTCCACACAAGCCAACCCGCGTTGGTTCATGGTGGACGTTCGCCTGGAGTTCGTGTTCAACGAGCTGATAGGCCTTCCAGACTTGCGACAATGCGCCTCGCTAAAGGACATGGTGCTGCTCCGCAAGGGATCGCGTTTGTCCGTACAGCCGGTGCGGAAGAAGGAATTTGATGCCATTCTCAAGATGGCCGGCAAGTGATCCCCCACGCAGCGACTAGGACACGATTATCCTGTTTCTGACAATTCGGGCGCCCTTCTCGCACGCGCGATCAGCATACGGTCGCACCGCTCGTTCCGGATAGGCGAGATGGCCCAAGTTGTGTCATTGGTCGCTGGACCGAAAGACGAAACTATTGATGGCGATGGATTCTGCTGACCGTGTGATGAGCCGAGGGAGCGGCGTGACTCTTACACCGCTTTCTTGGAGAAAGTTTCATGTACACGATGCCGCAAGATCCTGCCGTCATTCTGATTGTTGACGACGACGCGCTGACATTGACGGGTGTTGCTGCCACGCTGGATTTGGCCGGTTATGAGTGTCACTGCGCTCGCGATGCCGAGACCGCTCTTAAGGTCTCCAGGGCGGTGAGTCTCGACCTGGTGATCTGTGACGTTAAAATCCATGGAGAAAGTGGCCTGGAACTCTGCAAGGAGCTTCGCCAAGAGCCAGGTAATGAAGACGTGCCGGTGCTGTATGTCTCCAGCTCGCAGTCACCCGATATCATCCGCCGGTCGCACGAAGCGGGAGGAGCTTACTACCTACGAAAACCATTTGACCCGGATGTCCTGACCGAGCTTGTTGGCAAGGCGCTCTGGATGCCACACTTGGTTCAAACACGGGTCAGTCGCCATGAATCGGCTAGCCTTCCGCGTCCGTCCGGCCTCGGCGTACGTTGGCAAAGCGAAGGACGCCGCACTGGCGCGCTTGGCAACGAATCGCAAGAGTAGGCGAGCGGATGTCAAAAATCACGCAGCTGACGCTTCAACACCGTTGAAGATCTGGCCTGCTGTGATTGGCCCAACTCCAATAGGCCGTGAATCAAGAATTGAGACGGCACTGGGTCATTCTCGAGTGACTTCTTCTTGGTTTACAATAGCAACAAACCAAATTCGAAAATGTGCATCATGAGGAGAGGACCATTGGCTGATCAAAAAACATTACTGGCAATCGGGGCACACTATGATGACTGTATTTACGGTATTCCCGGAGTCATGCTAAAAGCGGTTGCCAAGCATTACCGCGTCGTTCAGTTGATTTTGATTGGTGACTATTCGAATTGGCCGCCCACGAAGGGACGAGGGAGGAAATTCGTGGACGAGACGATCCAGATCTCCGCACGGTATGGTGTCGAAATGCGATATCTCGATTTTGCCTCGCATCAGTACGATACCAACGCTGAAACCAAACAGAAAGTGTCACAGGCGGTTTATGAAATCCAACCTGATATTGCGTTTCACTTGTGGGAAAACGACCACCACCATGATCACACCGTAGCCGCACAACTGAGCAAGATCGCTTTAAGGCATGGCGGCCGGGTCATTGATCAAGATCGCTATAAAACACCGCGATCCATCTATCAATATGACAATGGCCCCGGTCATACCATCGGCTTTGAACCCGATACGTTTGTTGATATCAGCGATTACTGGGAACCGGCGAACGAGTGGTTGGGGCGATTCATGGCCTTGCAGCAAAACCGGGAATACAAGGCGAATCAGCAGAGCGGTGCTCAGCAAGGAAAAGAAACTCTGGCCCGCTATCGTGGTCAGGCCTGCGGAGTTCGTTATGCTGAAGCACTCTGGGCGGCGCGCAAACGATCCGTCGAGATCCTGTAGAATTCTCGCTAGATCTACGAAACAACGTTGCCTCTACTTCATTTGCCGTATTCGCAGATTGCGGAACTCCAGGGGTGCGCCTTCAGCTTGAAGGCCGATATAGCCTTTCTCCGGTTGGAGGCCAGTACCTTTCCAGGCTAGTTGTCCGTTGCACCAAAAAGTTGTCCTGTCGTCCACCACCAGTACTCGCCACTCGTTCCACTGGCCGGCAGGCTTCTGCAAATCAGGGACGCCTTTGGATCCCTCGAGCTTGCCACCGATGAACTTGCCCTCGCCGCCTTTGGCCAGATTGAGCTGGTTCTTGCCGAGATTCTTCGGACTGCGGATGAAGAAGCCACTGTTGTACTTCTCGCGCCTCGCTCGCCACTCAAATCGCATCTCGAAATTTGCGAACTCGTACACCGTTCCCAAATGCGGCTTACCGCCGCCGGAGAGTTTGATCACTCCGTCGTCGACACTCCAGTTTTCCGGCGATTTGTCCGACTCCTCACCGGTAAATCGCCAACCGTTGAAGTCCGTACCGTTGAACATCGAAACGAATCCTGCGTCCTTCTCTTCATCGGTTAGTTCTCCACCAGAAGCGGCGGAACTCAGGGCAGAACAACACACGGCCAAGATGCAGAACATACCCGTGTGCCAAATCGTCTTTGTGCAATCGTGGAAGCAACTCATCTTATGGCACCTCGCAGGAAGTGATTGGGCTGTCGAACTGTGGCCTGCAGTGCAGCAGGTCGCTCACGGAAGCCATTGTGAGCGTGTCGAGGCGAAGGTGCAAACGAATTCGATTCAGCCGGAACAACGGCCGAACTGCGGGCAGCCTCGTCGATCCAGTTCATCAAGAGTCCTTTGTTGTCACGGACGTCAAGGGCTGACCCACTACCCCCCGGCTAGATCCACCAGGCTTTCTCCCAGAGCGGTCACCAAGCGTGCAAGACCAGCGTAATTGATCTTGTCAGGTGTGTCTTCTGCTGTGTGGTAGTGCCGATAACGGAAATTCGCGGTGTCCGTGATCATCAGCGCCGGATAGCCGCAGCACCAGAAGGCGGCGTGATCCGATCGAAATATGTCCTTCATCCAGCGAGGTGCAGCCATACCCTCTGACGGGAACTTCGTTCGCCGGAGTCCTCGTATGACTCGATGAACAAAACGGCGGGACCGCACATTTCCGACGACGGCAACGAAATTGCCCGTCGTCGGATACAGGTATCGCAGCAAGGCAACTGGGTATCGCTGGGTATGCGGTTCATCCAAATAACAGCCAATCGTCTCTAAACAGACCATGCCGATGACCATCTCGCCGGTGGCGCGGCAATGCTGGGCATACCGGAGGCTCCCCATAGCGTCGGTCATGTAGTAGGGGAACTCTTCATTCACGAAGAATGCAAAACGTATTGTGCGTTCCGGAGCCACGTCAGCAAAACTTCGTGCGAGCGCCAAGTTGGCGACGACTGCCGAACCATTATCGTTGGCTCCAGGGCTGCCTGGCACAGTGTCGTAGTGGGCCCCAACGACGACAGTCTCATCGGGATGACGACACCCAGTGCATTCGACATCGATATTCCAAACCGTATGCTCATCGACCGTGAATTCTTGACGACGTATTTCATACCCAGCTTCTTGAAGTGATCGTTCAATGAACACCGCGGCTTCCATTAGCTGTCCATATCGCTGGGAGACATTTCGTTCGCCGATGTCTTGACTGAGTACAATCAGATCCTGTTCCAACACTTCACGGATCTTCTCTTCTCGCGCGTTGAGTGGAGACGGTTCGCCACGAAAAGACGCTCCCGGCATCCAAACCATAATCCTCCACGCGATGACGAGGCCAAGGAAGAGGATGCAGAGACATGCAAGGGCGTAGACCATGCTTGGTTCGAGGGACGGGTGCTGGAGTATGCGGAAGAGGAAACGACGAGGCTACACAGTAGGTCAAGGCAACGTCCAGGGCAACCGCACGGTAAGTGAGTTTAGAATCGTCCCGCCGTGATCCAATGGCCACGGGTTGACGCCGCACTGGGACAGCGATCACTATTATTGTCATGAGTGGCGCGGAGGATGTCGCAGCAACAGGACCGCATGAAACAACACGTCGTGGGTTTAGGACAGACTAACAGGGGCGAGGATCATAAAATGATGAAGATCTCCGAAGTATCTCGGCTATTTGCAGTCCTTTTGGTTCTTACCAGCCCGGGTCTGGCTGATGATGAGACACGGACGCTTGTGGCTTTCGGCGATTCAACCACGGCAACACGCGGCGAGCTGAGAGTCTTTGCCAACCTTCTTCAGGATGAGTTGCCTGAACGGGGCCTGCCGGTCCGTGTTGTTAATGCCGGCGTCGGCGGCAACAACACAAACCATGCTCGGGCACGATTTGAAAAGGACGTACTGGCCCACAAACCTGATGTCGTCGTCGTTCAATTTGGCATCAACGATGCCGCTGTCGACCTATGGAAGGATCCCCCTGCAAAAACGCCGCGTGTGAACATCGAAACATACGTCGAGAACCTTCGCTACATTTTGCAGACACTTAAATCGCGGGACACGAACGTTGTTTTGCTGACGCCGAATCCGCTGCGGTGGACACCGAAGTTGCGTGAGTTGTACGGCAAGCCGCCGTACCGGACGGCTGATAAGGACGGCTTCAATGTGCTGCTGCGCCAATACGCGGAGAAGGTGCGCGACCTCGCCAGAACCGAAAAGGTGCCGCTGGTCGATGTGTACAAAGACTTTGACGCGTTTGGGAAGAAAGACGGTCAGTCCGTCAACGATCTGTTACTCGACGGGATGCACCCCAACGAACTCGGTCACAGACGGATCGCCGAACAGTTGATCGCACTTCTTTCTCCAGCGCGCGACATCCAGCCGCTGATTGCATCCATCTCGAAAGAAACGCTGTTTCGCAACCGAGATGGCAGGAGCCGTACATGGTTTCATCCGCGAGCGTGCATGATGCCTGGATCGGATGGCAAACCCATCGCGCTGATGAATCTGCAGGAAATCGGCGGATCGGATTACTTCGGACAAGTGCACTGGTCGTTGTCTGAGGATCTCGGAAAGACGTGGAGTGTTCCCCAACCGATCGCCGCTCTTGGCCGAGCCCCGGTACCAGGGCGCGAAGACGGACTCAAAGCGGCTGTGTGCGACGTGACACCGCAGTATCATCCTCAGACCGGTACAGTGATCGCGCTGGGGCATGTGGTGTTCTACAAAGGGGCGTACTTTGCTCGGAAGGAACAGCTCGCGCGTTACCCGATCTACGTGACCCGTGCGAAGGACGGGGCCTGGTCGGAGCGCAAGATCCTGGAGTGGGACGATCCACGCGTCGGCCATATTTACTCCAACAACTGCGGCCAACGCGTCATTCTGCCCAACGGCAACGTCCGGATGTCATTCACTTTTGGTCCCAAGGCGGAGCATCGGATGGTTGCCGGTGTGCACGCGACGTTCGATGGCGAGCAGTTGGAAGTCCGCGAAGTCGGTCCGGCACTGCACCATCCCAAAGGTCGCGGACTGCTGGAACCAAGTGTCGCCAGATTTGGAGACGAGTTCTGGATGACAATCCGGGCGGAAGACAGTCGTGGCTATGTCAGTGTCAGCAACGATGGGCTCAACTGGGAAGAGAAGCGAGCCTGGGCGTGGGAAGACGGAACTCCACTCGACATGTCAACAACACAGCAGCATTGGCTGACACACAGCGACGGGCTTTTCCTTGTCTACACCCGCAAGGACAGTTCCAACGTGAATGTGATTCGCTGGCGTTCTCCGTTGTGGGTTGCTCGGGTCGATGTGAAGCGGCGCTGCCTGATCAAATCGACCGAACAGGTTGTGCTCCCGTTGGTGGGCGACGGGGTGAGTGATCCAGACAAAGTCGCGTTGATGGGCAACTTCAATGTCACCAACGCCAGTCCAGAGGAATCCTGGATCACCGTTGGCGAATGGATACCACGCGACGGTTATCGAGGCGATGTGCTCCTTGCCAGGATTCGGTGGTCGAAACCGAACCGCCTGCCGTTGTGGTAAGCGGTTGAAGGACGACGCAAAATGTATTTGGCGGCGGTCAGCGAACGACGACTCTTCCGTCGTCAAGTTCCAACCGTACGACCTGCTCTCCTACGCTCTGATGGCCCACGAGAAATCGGGCCAATGGCGCGACAACGCGCTGTTCAATGGTGCGCTGCAAGGGTCGGGCTCCTAGGCGTGCGTCGAAACCAACTTCCGCCAGGTGGTTTATTAGTTCGTGGGAGAAAGTCAGCCGGATATTCGCCTTCACTAAGCCCTCGCGAGAGCAAAGATCTTTGAGTTCTTTACGCGTAATCGCCAAGATCGTTTCGCGACTAAGCGGCTGGAAGGTGACGACCGAATCAATGCGATTGAAGAACTCCGGACGAAATGCAGAAAAGACCTCGCGCTCATACGCTGGCGACTGCGACGTGAAGCCAAGCGTTTCACTGCTGGAAGTACCCAGGTTGGAAGTCATGATGATTACGGCACTGCGGAAGATAGTCGTCCTTCCCCAGCGATCGGTCAAACGCCCTTCATCAAGCACGCTCAACAAAACGTCGAACACGTGAGGCGACGCTTTTTCGATCTCGTCAAGCAAGACAAGCGCAAACGGCTGCAAACGTACTTGTTCGACCAATTCGCTTGGCCGGCCATCGGGGCGCATCATCAGACGGTCCGCCGCGCCGTAACCCGAGTACTCACTCATGTCGAGTCGAATGAGCCTCTTGGATGCACCCGCCTTGCCCGCTCCGAACAGATACTGAGCCAGCATTTTGGCAAGTTCGGTCTTGCCAACACCCGTCGGCCCACAGAACAGCAACACACCCAATGGTCGGTTTGGATCGTTGAGCCCCGCCTTGAAACGCGTTACGACCGATGCGGCCGCTTCACAAGCTGAACGCTGACCGAATAGCCGTGACTCGAGCCATCCCAGGACTGTCCCATGTGCGAGCGGCACATCGTCTTTCATCAACGCATCGCATCTCTCTTCCCACTGGCCGAGATATTGCATCCCCGCGATCAATCGCGATCCGTTGGTGAGCCAGAAGCGATGCCTTGATTCGACCCTCGCCGCATCACCCTTCCCGTTCTTCCGCTCCAGCTGCCGAACCGCATTTGCCAGCAACGTTGTCTTGCCACAACCGGAATCACCCAGCAGGATGAGACTCGTCCCGCCCATGTCCAGCCGCTCGACGAGCCTGTCGATTTCGCGGTCTCTTCGCCATGCCCGCCCGTATCGTTTGCGGAGCGACCGCTCCCCGAGGGCTTCTGCCACCATGCGGACGCTTGGCAAATAGGCTTCGCGGATTCGATGTTTCCGTGGGGTTGACTTCACGTTGATCGAATGCAGTGTCAACTGTTTGGGTGGCAAGCAACGAGACAGATCGGCCGGCGAAAGGCCACTCATTTGGCGTTGCAACGTCTCGCGACACAGCTCGTCCAAAACCTTTTCTGATACTGACGATAGATGCAAACCGACCGTCGGTGCGGAGCAAACTGCCGAGTGATCCTTGCGGCGACCGACGACGGCGGGTACTCGCAAAGTGATGGCTTGTCGGCAGGGGAAAACCGATCGCTCAGTCCTGTATTGGGGTCGTACACGAATGCGAAGGTCGATCCGTCGGAGGTCCTGCATGTCCGGTAACACAGCCGACCCATCTTGGCCCAGTCTCCAACGCAGATACTTCTTCAATTGCGAAATGGCTCCTGCGACGGTCACGTCAACCGCGACAGCAGGTTCGCCGTCCAGTGTCTTTGCCGTGAAACAGCCATCGGCGTCTTCCCAGACAGCGACGGGAAACTTCAAGAGTCTCATTCCATATCCTCCAACGAAGCCGGTGGTGCGAATCCAGCGAATAGGAAGTCGACCCACTCTCTTGCAGAAGGGATCTGGCCAGCGGCAAGTCCAGATCGAAGATCACGTGTTTCACGAGCACTGATCCGCACCAGACGACCGCAAGGCCACGGGTTCTCAGCTATCGAGGCAGTCCCGGTAGCAAGTCCGTCCAGCCAGCCATCGCGACGGCGAACATGCCGTTGGAGAGTCGCCTCGGTGTCTTCACCGTCCTCGATTGGCAACACAGACACATGGAAGACTGTGAGGATCCCCTGTTGCGATCGCATCAAATGAACACCCTCTTCGAGCTTGGCCAGCGGCCAAATAAACGGGCCAGCCAGATACAGCGCCGATAACCCTGGTTCACTGAATTTGATCGACTTTTGCTCAAAAGATAGCTCGGCCTCGAACAGTCTAGCGTACCTATCGCACAGCTGAATCGTGCCGTTTCTAGACCGCTCCGCCTGACTGTCCCGCAACACCAGAACAACACGCTCTGGCTTGGCACGCGCTCGCCACATCTCCCACAACCATCCCGTTTGGCGTCGCAGTGTTACGACCAACCGCTGAAACTCGTTGAAAGGCGTGGACGCAATCGCCGCGGATTCGCGCACGTAGTCGTTAATGTCTTCCGCGGCTTGGATCTCACGCATGAAACGTCGGCGCGAGGGATTGGTGTAGCTCCACTGAAGCATCGCCATTTCTTGATGGGACACGTCGCGTACGGGCAAGCCAATCTCCGGACGAACAGCTCGGTGTCGCCCTTCTTTGAGCTGTTGTTTTACCGAAGCAACGAGCTCACGTACGACATGTGTTTGCTCTTTGAGCGCAAAGTAACGGAGTTGTTCCGGCGAGATCTGATCGGCCTGAACGTCAGTGCTGGTGTGACTTGCCGCGAACTTCTCAGCAAGCCATTCAAGCAGGTGCTCACTTCGCTCGACGTTGGCCACCGGGTCATCGTCTCCTTTTTCAGGTTCCTCGCGCAGTTTAGTGGGTAGTATGTTATTGGTTTGGCATTTTCGATGGTATTGATGATGGTTTCTTTATGTCTGATTTAGCAAAACACTATTCGTTGTTGCTGGGACTGGATGATGCCTGGCAGGTTATAGAC
>PVBE010238686.1_pt1 | contig 33196 bp, 28 predicted proteins | sample 1631181 | NCBI WGS metagenome assembly PVBE01 (sample SAMN08397723, study PRJNA350692) | Marine metagenome, whole genome shotgun sequencing project. | isolation source: water | place: Pacific Ocean | collected 2012-04
AGGACTCGCCGCTCGGTGACAGTGTCCGACAGGAGGTCGGAGCGGAGCCTCTCTGCCCGCGTTAGGGCAACTTCCGGGTCGGAGACCGTTGGTTCCGAGACGATCATTCGGACAGCTGCAAGGAGGCCCCTGAGGGCGCCCACGGCCGACCTGAGGCCCGTAGTCATCTGATGACCCAGGAGCCGCACGGCGGCCCTCAGAGCGCTTCTCAGGGCCTTCTCGTCGTCCAGAGAGACGGCATCCCGAAGAGTCTGTGCGCAACGCTTGAGGTCGCTCGAGCGGTCCGGGTTGGATTCCCTGGAGAGGAACGACTGCCACCCAAGTTCGGTGGCCACGAACCAGGTGGCGTCAGTCTGCGCCGACCGGACCGCTGCCCTGTCGCTCTCGTTCCCGACGCACTTCATGAACCCACATTACATTGTGAGAACGCAAAGCATGGCCCAAAGAAAGCCTATTGTCGGAGAAATACCGTAGTAAACAATACCAGTACTATTATTAATGTAGTTGGTACTTTATTGAGGACGAATGGACCTCCGCCGGCTGATTATCGGCTGCCCGCTTGGTCTTCGACCGCTACTGGCTCTCACCTATTCCCAGTTGGTCCGTCGTTAGTCATGGGAGGTTGATCGGTATCGCCGCCTGAATGGCTTCCCGCAACTCGACCTTGGGCCGCAGCACGTGCGAGTACACGTTGGCCACGGTGGCTTCGCTGTCGCCTAGCAACTCGGCTACATGGGCTGTGGGTTTGCCGTCCTCGAGGAGGGCGGTGGCAAACGTGTGGCGCAGGCCGTGTGGCGTGGCCTCGATGTGACACTTCCTGGCGAGGCGGCCGAACGCCTGGGTGAACGTGTCACGTCGCAGGGGCCGGCTCTCGACGGTGATCACGAAGGGGGAGATTCCGATCTCGGCTTGGGTCTTGCGCCAGTCCTGGAGGACGGACTCGAGGTCGGTGGCTATGGGGACCATCCGTCGGGAGGACTCGGTCTTGGGTGGGCGAAGCTCGACTCCGCCCCCGCGGATCGAGTGTGAAGAATGGTTCACCGACAGGTATCCCGACTTGAAGCTGATATCGCTCCACTGGAGGGCGGCGACCTCGCCCGGCCGCAGGCCCGTCTTGACTCCGACGATGATCGCCACTCGGAGCCATCCGCTCGAGGCATCGATCAGGGCGTTGGCCTGTTCGGCGGTCAGGGCCTTGCACTTGTACTCGGACTTGCGGGGCCCCTTTGCCAGAGAGACCGGGTTGCGGGAGATGAGGCCGTGAGCGGTAGCGGCGGTCAGGGCCTTGGACAGCGAGATGCGTGCGAGGCGGACAGTGTTTGACGAAAGACCGTTCTGTTCTTCTCCTCCCGAGGCCAGAAGGTCGGCCTGCCACTTCTCAATAATCTGGGGGGAGAGGTCGGTGAGCCGGTACCGGCCCAGATAGGGCAGGACGTACTTGTCGAGTTGCCACAGGTAGTCGTCCTTGGTGTTCTGGCGAATGTCCTCGACCGCCAGGGTCCCGGCTGCCCACCGCTCGACGTACTCGGCCAGAGTCGTCGTCAAGTCGACCAACCGCCCCCAGTCGACTTGTTGGCGGAGATCCTCGACCTTGCGGCGGACCTCGCTGATCGTGCGGCCACGAACCTTCCTGCGCTTCTGGTTGCCGTTGGGGTGGTAACCGATGGTGACCCGGGACTCGAACAGGTTGGGCCCCAGTTTGTTGACCTTGATCTCTCGGTGAACCCGGCGCATCAACAACCCCCGGCTAGCGAGAAGAGACCGACATCGAGGTTAGGGGCCTGAGTGGGGGCCTGAAACGCCGAGGTTGTCCGAACGTGGATGAACACCATATCCAAACACTAGCAGATCAACAGGGTATTTCTGAACCTACCCGAATGCTAATAATAGTATTACCTTCTATCTTTGGATCAGGAGGTTGCAGGTTCGAGACCTGCCCGGCCAGCCAGATAGCGCAAGTCAGACGGTGTTTCTGAGAAGCACCTCTGACCTGCGGTGGCGTTAGGGGCCTGAGTGATTAGGTATGGCGTCTCTGGAGGGGTTCCTCGGGGTGTTCGCTGACGCTTACCCGGACGGTCTGTTTTCCGTTCAGCGACCAATCTGGATGTCAGTCAGCTTCGTCGTCGTAGTAGACCGTTGCTGATTCGCCTGTGAGAGAGCAGATAGGCCCGCTGCAATAACTACCAGACGAGGGGTTCTGGAGAGAAGACAGGTCCCTGGCCCTCGGCGAGAAAGATCACGAGGGCTGCTATCTCGTCAGTCGTGAGAACCCGGCCTGCTCCCTCGGATGCCGCGAAACGGCGCATGCTTCTCTCAGGATCATCTTCGTTCCTGAACATCGCTCTGTATAGGCGTGTATCGACAGCGGGAGGATTCAAGGAGTAGACCCGAATGCCGTCCGAGGCGTGGTCAACGGCGAGGGCTCGTGAAAGCGCAACCACTCCCCCTTTCGTGGCTGCGTAGGCGGGGCTACCTGGAAGCCCGCGGAGGCCGGCGACCGATCCGATGTTGATGATCACACCGCCGTCGGCGTCGATCATGTGTCTTATAGTTGCCCGGCAGGTCCAGTAGACCGATGAGAGGTTTACTGCTAACAGGCGGTCCCATGTATCTTCTGGCAGGTCATAGATTTGTCCTCGAGCAGTGACTGCTGCAGCGTTGACGAGTGTGTGGAGCGCCCCGTGCTCCGACACAACGCGATGCACCATGTCACCTGCGGCATTAGCATCCGACAGGTCAACTTGCAGTACTTCGACGTGTCCTCCACTTTCGCGCAGGATTGTCGCGAACTCCTGGGCCCGGACCTCATCGACATCAGCAAGGATCACCGTTGCGCCCTCTTCGGCGAGTGCAGAACCGATCGCATGGCCAATATCACCGGCCCCGCCCGTGACCACGGCGATGCTGCCATCGATTCGCGAAGGATTAGTCAAGACAGGCTCTTCAGGAGCCGCTCACCGTTGCGCCATAGGAGGTGCTCATGGGCGGATTCGCTCAAGGGCAAGGCATGGAAGTGTGCTACGGCGTTCTTCAGGCTGTTGCTCGGGTAGCACGACGAGTACAGCATTCGATGCTTCAGATATCCGTTAGCAGCGTCTACATAGTCTCCGCTGCCGGGCATGTGGGGGAGGTACATGTAGAACTCCGGCATCAAGTAAACGTTTGTGCACCGCATCGCCATTGAGCAGGTGGCTGCAGTCCACGGCCATCCGGCGTGTCCAACGATGATGGTCAACTCGGGGTACGCGAGCGCGACTCGCTGCAGATGTACCGGATGTGCGTGAAGCATGTCGGGGCCGATGAAGTGCGAGCTTGTAACCGTCACAGGAATGCCCCGCCCGGCACACCACTCATATAGGGGCATGAGGAGAGGGTCGTCGTCGACTACCGGTGGATTTCCCCACCCTGGGACCAGGGCGATGCCGGCTAAGCCGAGATCCTCGGTTGCTCGCCGGACTTCGCCGACAACGTCGAGAGCGTTGGGATCGATGCCACCGAACCCGGTGAAGCGACCCGGGTAGTCAGCAATCAGTTGGGAGATGTCGTCGTTTGAGGCGTTGCCCCATTTGTCGGCGCAACGTTGTCCCACAATGACTGCATGATCGATGCCGGCATCGTCCATTTCCGCAATGAATAGCTCAATCGATGCCTCCGTAAACGAAGGTGGTGTTTCGCGGCCCACCACAAAGGGATTGCCGTGCACGGGATCCTCCTTGTCGGGCCGTGGTCTGAAGAAGTGGAGGTCCATCAAAGACCGATAGGGCGGTTGGACGCGGAAGTCGATCAGCACGATCTGACAGAGGCTACGGCGTTGCCGTCATGAGATCAGCACCACCACCCACGTAGATGTGCTGTCCTGTGATGAAGTCGGCATCCTCGTCTGCGAAGAAGAGAACGGCGTACGCCATGTCTTCCACGGTTCCGAGCCGCGGTATTGGCTGTGCCCGAGTTCTCTTCATGACGTTATCTCGGTCGGCTTTTGGTGTCGACTCAAAGAGGGGAGTGACCACCAAGGTGGGCGACACACAATTGGCAGTAATGCCGTGTTCGCCGAGTTCTATCGCAAGGCTTCTCGTGAAGCTGATTACCGCACCTTTCGAAGCTGAGTAATGCACACGGCCGGCTACTCCGAGCCAGCTACGCGAAGCGATGTTGATGATGCGGCCGAAACCAGCTCTCTTCATGTGGGGAGTGACCGCCCTGGAGGTGAGGAATTGGGACTTGATGTTGGTATCCACCACCCAGTCCCAGTCGCGCTCCGGTAGGTCTTCAACGTTAGTTGGCCCTGTTATCACCCCGGCATTGTTGACGAGGATGTCAATCGATCCGAGTGAACCGACGACTGCAGTGACTGCCTCATCAACTGCTGTTGGGACGGTCAGGTCGAGTGCATAATTGGATGCTGACCCGGTCCCGTACATTTCATTCATTGCTGCGGCAGCCACCGCACCGGCCTCGGCGTCGATATCGAAGATGGCTACGTTAGCTCCGGCCTCGGCGAGACTATTGGCGACGCCACACCCAATACCGCTCCCCGCACCTGTGACGATGGCAACTCGGCCAGCGACTCCCATGCTCGTTCTCCGACTAGTTGATTACAGGACGCCTATCTTTCCACCGAACCCTCCAGGTTTGATAGCCCGCGCAATAATCATGTCGAGGACGGTGCCGGCCTTCGGAGCTGTTAGCTCCTCGATGATGCTCCCGTCATAGTCGAGGACTCGAGAGAAGACATCACCTTCATTGATCCATTGACCGATGCTCACCGCAGGCTCGTATAGCCCGCCCTTTGTTGTCTTCATGAGGATGCCGTGGTCAAGTTTGACGGGCTTGCCATCCCACCAGATGGGATCGCCGTCGAGTATGCCCATATGCCGAAGCGCGTTCTGCAGTGCGTACTTATGCGCATCGATGAATCGGCGTTCACGCAGTCCCGTCCCGCCAGCTTCAAGCGTGAGTGCTGGCCTTCCACCCTTGACGGCTTCGCCAGATCCGGTCCCGGTGCCGAGCACGGGCCCATTGGCGTCGGTGACTTCGACGTAGGTGAAACCAAGCGCCATCGACAGAGCGAGTGTCCTCTCGTCGAGATCCTGATCGCCCGTGCTATGGGTGATGATGAAGCAATCGATGTCTTCGTCCCATTCCCCACCGTGGACGTCAATTACCGCATCGCAATGTTCGACAACTTCTGTGGTAATGCGGTGGGCGATCCTTTCGGTCAGGGTGCCTTCAGCGTCGCCTGGCCAGACGCGATTGAGGTTCTTACCGTCTATCGGGTTGACATACGCACTGTGGCCCTCAAGCGCCGTCGTATCGGCACAAAGGACAACCCGTACCGATCCCTTGAGAACAGCAGGATCGAGTTCGTCCCAGAATTCGACGGTGGCGTCGTGTGCCGCGTACTCGGATCCATGAACGCCACCGATGACCGCGAGGCCGGGCCCGTCCTCATCTCCCTGAGCAACTCCTACCGGTATCTGCGCGGTACAGTCGTGGGCCGGATCGGTGACCTCGTAAGTGATGATCTCTTTACTGGCCATGGCGGGAGCCTTCCTCGGTTCGTATTGAATGGGTGTGGCCCGCGGTAACCTATACCATCACGAGAGGGGCTCCTGATCTTGCCTTCTGGACCAGACGGCAATGCGATCCGGTTCATCCCACCGCTGGATGTCGTGATTGGCGATCTAGTTTTTGATTTTGAGACGCTGGGGCACGTTCTCGAGGCGTTCAAAGCCAGGGCATGACCGAGCGGGCGTGACAGTCGTTGCTCTTCTGGCTGGCGCCAGTCGGTTTGGTCGACTCAGAGTGAGGTGAGTTCGCTAGTGAGCCCCTGGTATTCCATAATCCGGCTGTCACCGGTCTTACGAACTCGATAGAAGCTGACCGGAGCATCTAGGCGTTCACCGGTAGGGTCGAATTGCACAGTGCCGGTAATGCCCTCGTAATGCTCTTGGGAAAGGAACGCGGCGAGTACCGCCTCACGTGAGGTGTTGCCCGCTCGGCGAATGGCATCAGCAACCATCATTGCCGAGTCGTACGCCTCGGGGCTGTATGTGCTGTCCGGAGGGAACCGAGAAACGTACTCATTTCGAAAAGCCGCAGCGGTGGGCATTCTGGAGAAATCGCAGCCAGAGTGTGTGTGATATGCCTCTGAATCCGGATCGCCACCGCCGAGGAAGAATGAAGTTTTCAGACCGTCGGTTCCGAGGAACGGAATGGCCATTCCGCGGTCCCGGATGGTCTGGGACACCGCCCCGCCTTCGTGGGCATGAACTGCAAAGAAGACGACATCGGCGCTTGAAGCAGCGACCACATCTGCAATCGATCCATAATCATCCCCGCCCTGCACAAAGCTCTCTCGAGCAACGATCTCTCCACCGAGTAAGGCGTATCCGGACTCGAAATTGTCGGCAACACTTGTACCAAAGGCATCGGCATCGTGCACCACTGCTGCTTGTTGGGCGTTGAGGTGATGGTGTGCGATGCGAGCCAATTCGGTGCCTTGCACCTGTTCGTTGGGTACGAGGCGAAAGAATGTCTTGTAGCCGCGTCGGCACAGATCCGGGTGAGACCCACAGGGGCTCACCTGGAGTAGGCCGGCTTCGTTGAACACCGGGGCATTGGCGAACGCTTCGGTGCTCCCCATTGGTCCGACTATTCCCACATAACTCGGATCAGCTGCAACGGTCTCTGCGAGGGAGCGTGACTGCTCCGGATTGCCGTTATCATCGAGCATTGTCCACTTGATCGCGACCGGCAAGTCTGCTGCATTGGCGATGTTCTCCATCGCGAGCAGGAAACCTCGGTACGTGGGTAGCGTGTCAGCCGGAGCGTTGATTCTCGAGGAGATCGAGAGTCCGATCCGAACGGTGTCAGGCATTGTGGTCTCCGTTCATTTGTCGCGCAAGATTGGCGCCGGATCCCCAACCCCATTCGGAAGGTAAGCGGCTCAGGAACCCAAGGCTCGCGCGCAGACTATGAGGATCAGTAGGATGTGTCCAATGCCGCATAGAGATGCGCACAGCGGACTTCTTGAGGTCAGCGGGATTGACGAGAACATCGGCATTGTGCCTTCACCTCTCTTCTAGGGCGTCAGTCGGGGAGTTCAAGATCGTGCATAATGGGTGTGGTTTCGCGTCGAGCCCGCTCCAGTGCCATCAGGGCTTGATCGCGCCTACGAACATGGCTTTCCCACAGTTCTGGAGGTAGTTCAGTGTGGATGTCCGCAGCCACCCGCGATACAAGTGATTCGGTCCACGGATCGTCCTGCCCGCGTTCGGCTCCCATTCTTGCGTAGGCAGGGCCCAACCGTTGTGCGTGGGTCGAAATACCGCCTCGAGTATTCAGTTCAGTGGTGGCAAATGGTCCGATCACCGACCACCGACGTCCCAGTCCCGCTGTGACCACTTTGTCCAGATCGCGAGGTGTGATGATTTGATCGCGCACTAGGCAATAGGCCTCTCGCAGCAGTGCACCCTGAAGACGATTGAACACGAAGCCCTCGATCTCGGAGTGGACTCGCACTGGAGACATCCTGGCACTTTTCATTAGAGACTCAACACGATCTATCGTCACGTCGGATGTAAACGGGGCGGGGACCAGCTCAACGATGGGGAGAAGGTAGGGGGGGTTCCCCGGATGGGCGACCATGCATCGGTCTTTCCCCGCTAGATCGTTCGCAATAGCGGAACAGGGGATGGTGGAAGACGAACTCGCTACTGTTGTCCCTGGGAGAGCAAGGGCATCAAGCTCGGCAAAGATGGATCTCTTCAGTTCGAGGTTTTCCGGGGCGCACTCTTGCACATGCACTGCGCCGAGTAGAGCAAGTTCGGTACGATCCGATAGGGCGACTCTTCCGGCGATCGCGTCGACAGATTCCTCGATAAGCCCGGTGGCAGAAAGACAATCGAGTCTGTCGCGAATCTCAGGCATGCAGGCCCTTTGCCGCTCTTCATCTGGTTCCAACAGCTGGACCGACCTGCCGGAACGAGCGAACACGATGGCCCATGCGACGCCAATGGAGCCACCACCGACGACGGCGATCGCCCCTGAGCCCGGGGTTGAGGCCTTTGCAGCCATGGTGCTCAGGCCTCTTCCAAGTGGTTCATGAGAACATCGAGCTCGCGCATGAGAACTTCGATGCGATCAACCCGGTCTCTTCCCTTTGCTCCGAGGTCGGCAAACGTTGTGAGCGGCGGCCGCACATCACCTACCGGGTGTCCAGCCACCGCGGCCAAAGCCTTTGAATAGCACTGGTGGCCATAGGTCGGGTGGCCCTCGGAGATGATGTGGTCGATAGCGTCGATTAGTCGCTGCACCTTGAGGGCATCGTCGATACGGCCTTCTTCGAGTATGTCAAAGATCCGAGCAGAGGCACGCGGAATGTAGTTTCCGTATGGGTTCACGTAACCAACGGCGCCGAGAAGATAGGAATCCACCACTCTTTCACCGGCGTAGACGTTCATGACGCCATCGCTGGCTTCTATGATGTCGCGCACACGACCGAGATCTTGGCTGGACTCCTTGATGTATCGAACGTTCTCGAATGCTTGACACATCCTGGCTACCAGCTCGGCTGACATGTCGACGTTGGATGTCACCGGATTGTTGTAGAGCATGATCGGAATCGAGACTGCCTGGCTGATAGCCGCGAAATAGTTGAAGATTTCATCGTCAGTCGGCGTGTAGTAGTACGGAGGCAGGACCATGAGGCCGTCTGCGCCCAACTCTTGGGCTTCACGGCTGTAGCGAACTGCAGTCGGTGTGTGAGCATTCATGGTCCCGACGATTACGGGGATCCGACCAGCGATATGGCTCACGTAGGTGTTGACGATCAAACGCCGCTCATCATCGTTGATGGTGATGAACTCGCCGGTCGTGCCGAGCGCAATGATTCCGGGAACCCCGACATCTAGTTGCCAATCGAGAAAGGCTATTAGCGCGTCAATGTCGACCTCTTGATGCTCTTCAGTAAACGGAGTGACGGCGACGGTATAACTGCCATGGAATTTGACTGACATAATCGTCCTTTTCTCGCGTTGCAGGGCAATCTGGCGTTTGCAATGAACCCGAGCTGGCTCATCGGCGGTTTCACGCCGACCGTACTATCAGGATCGGGAACAGTGACGTTCGTTAGGGGGCTGTGGGGTGGCGATAGTTGAGATCTCCGTAGGTTTTACCAGTGGCTGGGGCGCAAAACCGGAAAACTCGTTGATCGGAAGGCCCGATTGAGTGGCGGCAAGGCTAGCCATAATGGGACTGCAGTATCTTCCTTGACATTTTCCCATGCCAGCCCGGGTTACGCGTTTCAATGCTCCAGCCGTATGAAGCTCCGAATCAATGCCGATTTCGAGATCCCGGAGGGTCACGGTCTCGCATCGGCACACAAGCGTGTCCTGCAAAGCGAGTTGGAGGGTGAGCACGGGTGCTTCGTACATGCTCCAGAGATATTTCTGGAATCGTGCATGGCGCCGCAAAGCGCTGGTGGCTCGTGAGCATTCGGCGGTTACGGCGTCGGTCAATATCCTCCCGGTCGTCTCGATAACGTCGGCAGCCGCCAGTACTCCTGCGGCCATAGCAAGTTGGGCGCCTCCGACACCGGCCGAATCACCGACCGCCCAAACGCCCTCGACCGTCGTTCGACCACTGATCGTCAGGTCTGCCACGAGGTATCCACGCGTTGCGTCATATTGATGGGAGCATCCGAGCGAACGTGCGATTTCGTTTGACGGCATGAATCCGAAGCCGACGCAGAGGACATCCACGTCGAATGTGCGCTCGGTTCCCGCGATTACTTTGCCTTTGTTGTCCAGTCGAGCAACGATTGCGCGCTCTGCGTGGCCTCGTCCCTCAACGGCGATCACGCTCGTGCGTGACATCATGGGCACGTGTGCCCTGGCGAGCGCCATGCGATACCAGAGACCGCGTAGGGCCAATGAGGGAACCGTGACCAACAGCGATGCCCCGATTCTGAGTCTGGACCACCATTGGATGTCTGCGACTTCGGCGAGGCCCACAACCTTCACGCCTGACTTCACCATCTCGGCTGCCACCTGCAGATTTAATGGTCCATTGCCGGACACCAGTACCCGCGAGCCCGGTGAGACCTGATTGGCCCGGAGAAGTGTTTGAGCAGCACCCGTCGTCATCACTCCAGGAAGCGTCCAGCCCGGCAGGGGCACGCCACGCTCGTAGGCCCCAGACGCCAGCACGAGGGACCTAGGGCGGATCGTATACCTCGCGTGTGGCCCTGCTGCCATGATATGCGTTGGGGAGAACGCACCCCACACTCTGACACCGAGGAGTACCTCGACTCCTGCGGCAACGACATCATGAATCAGATGGCGTCCCTTCGTGTATTGGGCATCGAGGCACTCTTCGTCGATTTGACCTGATTCTGGGGGTTGCTTGAAGTACTGGCCACCGAGTCTTACACGTTCGTCAACCAGCACGACCTCGAGACCGGCACGGGCTGCCGTGAGTGCAGTAGTGAGGCCAGCGGGGCCACCACCAATTACGAGAATATCGGGTGCGAGGTTGAGTTCTGTTGCTGCTTCAACAAGTGCCTGGGACATTGGTGGAATCTGGGGATGGGACTCAATCACCATTCCAGGCTCCACCGGTGTCATGCATGCCAGCAGACCGGGGGATCCGTCGATCACCACAGAACATTCACTGCAAACGCCCATACCGCAGAAGACCCCGCGCATGTCGTCGGTGTTGGCCTTTCGAAAACCGCGGATCCCGGCGGCTATCAGTGCTGACGCCACCGAGTCACCCGAATCGGCGACTATCTCTCTGCCATCGAACGTGAACCGCACAGGCTGCCCGCTCGGTTCGATTCCTTCGACAGAGACGCGCATCAGTCGACTCGCAGTGGGGAAGTGTGTACCGTCACGCCTTCTGCTTGCGTTGATACGCACGCCAAGTTGTGGCCCAGCGGTCGGGATCGTCTAAGTAGTTGTCATTGATCTGGTGTATCGCCTGATTGTGTGGCGCCGTCTTTACCAGTTCTGGCTGCTCTCGCGCCTCGCTACAAACGTGAGCCAGCACGTCGATCCAGTAGTCGATGTCCTCCAAGGACCACATTTCCCCTGCCTCGGGGGTGAATGGCTCGGGAACGATCCAGGGCTCGTGACTCAACCAGAATGCGTCAACGCCGAAGTCCACCATACGGTTTTGGACGTCGACTGCAGTGACGCCGGTTTCGTTAGTTAGTTCGACAAGGCTGTATCTCGTCATTTCCATTCGATGGGCCATGAGATGTGGGAGAGACTTTGTGATTCCCGGAATCTCAAGAAGCTTTTTCTCCATGTAGTTATTGGCGAGCATCGACAAGTCCGCCGCCTCGCGAATGCCGGCGGCTCCCATCGCTCGCGACCAGGAGTACGACTTCACGATCAGTGGCACGTTGCCCCAGAACTCGCGTACCCGGCCACCGCTGTCCGGTCCTCCCTCGTCAAGGCGAAAGGTATCCCCGTCTGGGACCACGAGGGGACCTGGTAGGAAGCGTTCCAACTCGGCGATGCAGCCATACGCTCCGACCGCAGGGCCTCCACCGGCTTTCGGTCCTCCGAACGTCTTGTGGAGCATGAACATACAAGCATCGAAACCGAGTTCGGCTGCCCGGATGCGACTCATCACACCGTTGAAGTTCGCATGGTCGTAGAAGCACAGTCCACCCGCTTCATGGATGACATCGACCCATTCCTTGATATGGGGGTTATAGATTCCCATATCATCAGGGTTGTTCACCATCAGCGATGCTGTTCGATCGGACACCGTAGCGCGCAGCGCGTCTGTCGAGGGGTAGCCATCTTCCTCAAGTGGCAGCGTGATAACTGAAAATCCGGCCGCCGCCGCAGTAGCAGAATTGCATGGATGCGCTTGTGCTGTCGTTATCACCTCCGTGCGCTGGTCGAGTTCTCCGCGTGATTCGAAATATGCACGTGTGACCACCGCGTGCAAGTACGAGGCATCCGCGCCACCACCTGCTTGGAAGACGAAACGATCCATCCCAGATAGCTCCCGGAGAACAAGGTCGAGTCGGTGGATCACCTCGAGGACTCCCTGAAGAGTAGCGGTGTTCTGATGCGGATGTATCTCACTGATGTGGGGGAGAGTTGTCATAACCTCGTTGATGCGTGGGTTGTACTTCATTGTGCACGTTCCGAAGAGGCTGATACCCATCATCCCGAGGGTCTGCTGAGACAGGTGGAGATAGTGGCGTAAGACCTCTGGCTCCGACATTTCTGGCAACCCGATGGGACTTTGCCGTCGTATTTCTTCGGCCAGAAGATCCTGAGCCTCACCTACTGTGTCTGAGATCCGTTCTTCTGTGTCCGGGAACAAGATTCCGCGTCGACCGGGAGCACCTAGTTCCATGACCACCGGTTCGTCCCAGACTGCAGAGTGATAGTTCTTGAGGGGTTGACTCATCTACCCGTCACCTCTTTGAGCGTGTCGACGAGATGATCGATGTCATCGGCGGAATGAATCTCTGTTACGCAGAACAGGGCGCTCTGGCCCAACTCGACGTGGCTTTCGCTGAGGTCCTTGCCTCCGAATATGCGCCGCTGACGCAGTGCCTCGTTGATCTCGTTCACGGTCTTGTCGGTGCCGTCGAAGTTGACGACGAACTCCTTGAAGAACCCAGAGTCCCAGTCGACTCGAACACCCGATAGCTCGGCAATCTTGGTGGCGGCATAGTGGCTTAGGCGCAAGATCGTTGATCCGACATCGAAGAATCCCGCTGGCCCCATGAGTGACATGTAGGCGGCGTTGGCAATCGCCCAGAGATAGACAGAGTTACCGGTCCAGTCGTTGCCGAACTCTCGCGATCCGTACGAACTCTGGGCGAAGAGAGTTAGTCCGAATCCTCGTTCGCCGGGTACCACGGTGTCGCAGATGCTCACCTGGAGAGTTGGATACTGTTTCGCGTACTTCTCTTCGTCACGCGTTGCTATGAATCCTCCAACTCCGCCGCCGCAGTTCATGTGTACTCCCAGGGGCTGAGTGGTGCCGACAGCGATGTCTGTCCCATAGTCACCGGGCGCAGCAAGTACTCCAAGCGAAATCGGGTCGACGCCCACGATGGTTTCAGCGCCGTGGGCACGCGCCAAACTTGCTATTTCGGCAGCATTGGTCTCGACGATCCCCAAATAGCTCGGTGTCTCCAGGTAGACCGCCGCAGTCTCATCAGTTAACTTTGATCGAAGATCTCCCATGTCGTACCGCCCGGTGGCTGGGTCGTGGTTTACGCCAACGAGTTCGATATGACCCTTGAGTTCCGGCGATCCGCAATAGGTGCGAATGACAGCAAGCCGCTCTGGATCCATTGCCCGCGGAGCCAGCACGCGATTTCGGCCGGTCAGTCGAGCAGCCATACGGAAGGCATGACCAGCCGCGGCACCCCAGCTGTACACGGGAAGCCCGACGAAGTCCATTCTTAGCAGTTCGCCCAACTGGCTGGCGAACTCGAACCACGCCTGGTTGCGACCAAGGTCCGACGAAGGCGTACCCCATACCGATGTCAGAAATTCGCTCCGTGCCCAGACCTCATCGCAGATCGCAGGCACGTGGTGCTGCCAGCATCCAGCACCGAGAAAGCTGAGGTTCTCTTCACACGTGTCGTTCTGTCCGAGGAGCGTCATGAGGTGCCGTCGTAGTGCGATTTCTGAGCGTAGGGCAGGCTCGAGTTGGATCTCCTCCGACGAGAGATGGTCTGACGGAATCTGCTCGAACAACTCGGTGACATCGCTTATTCCGATAACGTCAAGCATGCGCCGCCGCGCAACGTCAGTCGAATTTGCCATGTACGGATGGACGCGCGTCTCTTGTTCCAACACGGCCTGCTGCCTTCCTTCGGTTAGCTCTTTTCGTTGGCACGCAGACGCTAGCCGACGATCTTGAGCACTAGCCGACGATCTTGAGCACTGTTGTAGTTCTGGGACCTGTCCGGACTCTTCGGTATCCCGTCAGGGTTGTCGCGCCGGGTTCACCGCCGAGGTCGACACGAAGGACCGGCGGATCCAGGCAAATGAGTTTCTCCTGACTGGCGATGATGACGATCTCATCGTCCTCGATGAAGTCCAGTACCTGTTGACTTATCTGCTGATTTCCCCTGCCAAGAAGAAAGCCCTGGCCGCCGATGACACCCAGAATGATCGACGTCGGTGTCCCATCTGACAGGAGGGCGAGGAGCGATTGTTCTGAAGCATCCGAAGCCACTAGTGATCGATCTCGGACGACATCTACGCCCGTCAGTGTTCCCGTAATGCCGAGAGCCGTGAGGATCTTCGCCGTAGTTGTTCCCGGTCCGATGATGTAATAACGATTGGGGAGCATCTCCTCGGCCAACTCTTGACAAACCGCTTCGAGCGCACCGTCGTTAGCTACGACGGGGCTTGCCTTTGTGCGCTGAATCTTGTCCGGCGCATAGGGGACCCGCGCAGTCGAGAAGAATTGGGTGTTGAGTCGATCCTGAGGTTGGCTTTCTTCCCTGACATCAAGGACTTCAACATCGAGGAATGTGGTGCTCTCTGGGCTAATGAAAAACCGAGATGCGATATCGCCTGCCGCTTCGGGGGTGGTGGCGAACACACCCGAGTGCATTTTCACTCCCGCAGGAATCCCCAAGACCGGGAGTTCAGTCCCGGTCTCGTTGACTATGTCACGGGCCGTGCCGTCCCCTCCAGCGAACATCAGGAGTGTCACTCCTGAAGCCATCATTGCGCGAGCAGCTGCGTGTGTGTCTTCGGCCGTTGTGACATCGCCGACTCGAATCTCTACTACGTCTGTTGAAAGAGAGCGGGCGCGCGCGTGGTTCTCACCCATCACGCCCGGAGCGGCGAGCACCTTGACATCCGGCACGGCGTGGGCCAGCCGAGCCAAAGCGCGATCGGTTCGAATATCGGCCACAGGTGTAGCACCGAGCTCGACTGCAAGTTGTCGGGTCGAGCCGTCGGTTCCATGGAGAGCCACGGAGCCGCCCATCCCCGCGATTGGATTGACGATTAGCCCGAGGACTCTTGACATACTGTGGCGAGTCCGGGGTCGCTCACGATCTGGTAACTCCTGGTTCATCTCGTTGATGCGTTCTTCCGTGGAGTCGGCATCTGTGGCACCGAACGGCGTACACCACTAATCGTCAATTTCGGATGATTACGCTAGTCGCTCTAGGCAACACAAGGGGGAAGTCATGAGCGCTGCTATCCAACCAGCTTTGTTGGACACTCGCCCACCTCAGAGAGCCCGCTCATGAGCGATCTGACTGACCGAACCATCTTGATCACCGGGGCATCACGTGGCATCGGTTACGAGACGGCGCGCGTCCTTGGGGAGGCTGGGAGCAACGTCATCGCTCACTACGGTGGACATCGCGAGGGCGCGATGGATGCCACGGCCGGCATTCCCGAGGAGAGGAAAATGATCATTCAGGCTGACTTGGCTACGCCTGATGCCGCTGCAGCGCTATGGAACGAAGCAGTGGCCTGGCGGGGCCGGGTCGACGTCGTGGTCAACAACGCCGCGATCATGCCCGAGGTCGGAATCGAAGACGCCGAGGCAGATTGGGAGGACGCACTCGCTGCTGCGTTTGCTATTAATGTGATGGCACCTGCGGTACTGATCCGACTGGCCGCCCAGCACTTCATCGCAAACGGGGGTGGGGTTCTGATCACGATGTCGAGTTGGGCAGCACATCGCGGCTCAGGCAATCCCAAGCTTGCGGCTTACGCCGCATCGAAAGCCGCTCTAGCGGCTGTCACGAAAACGATGGCTCGAGCCCACGCACGAGATGGAGTGCTCGGTTACTGTATAGCGCCGGGAACGGTCCGTACTGACATGTCGGTGCGCTCTGCCTGCAACCAAGGGGGCGAAGACGCCGTGACCGCTTCGCTGACAATGGGGGAGTGGGTGCCACCCCGGGAGGTGGCGGACCTTGTGGCGTTTCTCGCTTCAGGCACTCGTCGTCACCTCAGCGGCGCAACCCTCGACATCAACGGCGCTAGTTACATTCGATGAGCAACTCCCTCAGCCTCTTCTCACCTCTCACACTACGCGACGTCACATTTCGTAATCGGTGCTTTGTCTCGCCGATGTGTCAGTATTCCGCTGAAGCCGATGGCGTCCCCCGCGATTGGCACTTGGTGCACCTGGGCAAGTTCGCTGTTGGCGGTGCAGGCCTCGTGATGACTGAGGCGACGGCTGTCACACCAGAGGGCCGGCTCAGTCCCGGGGACACCGGCCTATGGCACGACGATCAGGCCTTGGCTTGGAAGAGAATTACCCGATTCATTCGAGAACAGGGTGCCTTGAGTGGAGTTCAACTGGTTCATGCCGGCCGGAAGGGATCAACAACACCGCCGTGGGAGGGTGAGACCCACATACCGGTTGAGATCGGAGGCTGGGAAACCGTCGGACCATCCGAGATCGCCTTTGGGCGCCTCCCGGCCCCGCGAGCGCTAGACGAGAACGGAATACGAAGCGTCGTCGCTGACTTTCGTGACGCAGCCCGCAGGGCGTTAGAAGCCGATTTCGATGTCATCGAAATGCACGCAGCCCACGGGTATCTAGTTCACCAGTTTCTTTCTCCGATATCTAATGCGCGAGAAGATAGTTATGGAGGGGCTTTCGAAGGACGGGTCAACTTCTTGGTGGAGGTTGTGGATGCCATACGCGAGGTGTGGCCAGACAATCGACCGCTCTTTGTGAGGGTCTCAGCTACCGACTGGGCCGATGGCGGATGGAATCTTGACGACAGCGTGGCAGCGAGCATCCTTCTCCGCGAGCACGGCGTCGACCTGGTCGACTGCTCGAGCGGGGGAACCGTTGACAACGCGCTGATACCGAAAGGTCCTGGATACCAGGTCCCTTTCGCAAGTGCAATAAAGCAACGGAGCGGGATCGCGACGGGTGCGGTGGGACTCATTACCGAACCGAGACAGGCCAACGAGATCATCGTCGAGGAGTGGGCTGACGCGGTGTTTCTTGGTCGGGAATTGCTGCGACAACCCCACTGGCCTTTGTTGGCTGCTGTTGAGTTGAGTGAGCCGGTCGAATGGCCATTGCAATACGTGACTAGCCAACCTCGGAGATCGTCGGAGGTTGGCTAGAGGGAAGGAAGTCCATTGGGTTGGATGTCGTCCTGACCGAACGGGGCTGAGATCCTATGGCTTCCGATCACCACACTTACGGAGATCGCGATTAGAGCGGCTCCGAAGAGCTGGACTCCGAGGATGGTCTCATCGAGAAATAAGTAGGTGCTGATTGTCGCAACGACTGGGACCATGAAGGCCGCCAGGCTCGAGAAGAGCGGCGAACTTAGCCGAACCGTTCGAAACTGAAGAAGTGAAGCAATACCCTTGGCAAACACGCCGGAGTAGCCGGCGGCAAGGAGAAACGCCCACGTCCACTCGATCTTGAGACCTTCGATGATGAATGCCAGGGTGAATAGAACTGGAAGGGCGGCAGCCATCTGCCAGATGACGAACCTTCCCCTTCCGACCACCCCACGAAGTCTGCGCGTAAGGATCAGGCCTGTCGCCCAAGTAAACGACGCACCGATCAGAACGATCACGCCAATGATCTCTGATGTCCCCTTGCCACCCAGTGGTGCCACCACGAAGGCAACACCACCGATACCGATCGCCACAGCGATCAAGTTTCGAATGTCTACACGGGTTCTATAAACGAACCGCTCCAATATTAGTGTGGCGATTGGGGTCGTGGCCGCCAACATCGCAGCGACGGCGGGATTGACGCGCTCGACGCCGTAAGCCATGAGAATCGGTGACGCGACGCTCAACGCCATGGAGACGCCAACGATCGCCCAAAGCGTCTCCCGTCGCATTGAAAGGGCCGGGAGATCTTCTCTCCACGTAACGGCCCATACCGAGAAGAATGCAAACGTCACTGCGATCGCTTGAAGTGTGATCGGGCCGGAGTGACGCAGCCCAACGTTGAGGGCGATGAAGTTGTTGCCGAAGAGGAAGGACATCAAGAGGACCACGCCTGTGAGGCGAACATGTTGGTGTTTTCCACCTGCCGAGTTTGCGATGCTCATGGTGAGGCCTCAAGGGGATCGTCGAGGTTCCCGTCTATTAGATGGGTCTTTGTCACCACGGAGCTGCTCTCTGAGCTCAACGGCACCAACCGCGCCGCCTGGGATGGTGGGAAGCGACTTATCGAGCACTTCCAGATCCTCGGGCGTCAGTAACACATCTACCGCCTTAGTGTTGTCCCGAACCTGCTCCGGTGTCGAGGCACCCGCTATTACGGTGGCCACCTGTGGTCTGGTCAACAGCCACGCGGCGGCGATCTGAGCAGGGGTACACGCCTTCTCCTCGGCGAGGCTGACTACCGCCTCGACTGCCACCCAGTTCTCAGCGGTCTCCCTCTTGCGGCGAACTGTCTCCTGGAGGGCCAGCCGTGTGCCCTGCGGAGGTACGCCTCCACGGGTGTACTTGCCGGTAAGGAAACCCTGGGCGAGTGGGCGGTAGGGAATGAGCCCAACCTGCCATCGGTCGCAAGCACTTAGCAGTTCGGTCTCAGCATCACGGGTCAACATTGAGTACTCGGTTTGGATGCTTACGAACGGTGGCAGGCCGACGTGAAGTGCTGCCATGATCCACTCGACGAGTTCCCATCCCATGAAGTTCGAGCACCCGATGTGACGGACCAGACCTGCGTCGACGAGTTGGCCGAGAACTCCAAGGACATCGTCGACCGAAACGCGCGAGTCGAGAAGGTGCAGTTGTAGAAGGTCGATGTGATCTGTGTTGAGCCGGTGCAGGCTCTCGCGAACGCATCTTCCGATATAGGCGGGATCAAGTCCGCCCCGGCGCGATCCATCTTCCCACGGCATCCCAACTTTGGTCGCGATAATGAAGTCGTCTCTGCGGCCTGTGAGGAGTTGACCGAGGAACTTTTCTGAAAGTCCGTCGGCATATACGTCTGCAGTGTCGAGAAAGTTAATGCCCTGCGTCTGGCACTCGTTGATGACTGCTGCGGCAGCGTTGATATCGAGTCGAGTTCCGAAATTGTTGGTACCGAGCCCGAGAACGGAAACTTCGAGGTCTGATCGTCCCAGTCCCCGGGTCTTCACGATGGTGGTCTCGTCGTTGAGGTATTTTCAGCGTCAGACCTATCTGCCTGTACTCCGTATGCAACTTCCGGGAAGTGGCACGCTGCGTGGTGACCTGGCTCGGTAGTGGCAGCCTGTTCCAATACGGGTTCTATTTCGCGGCAGATGTCCTTTGCCTTCCAACACCTGGGGTTGAACCTGCAGGCGGGCGGAGGATTTCTGGGTGATGGTGGATCACCGGCGAGCAGGATCCGAGTGCGTATCTTCTCCTTGGCCGGGTCGGGTATCGGCACGGCCGACAACAAGCCCTGTGTGTACGGGTGCACAGGGCACTCATAGAGAGCCTGTCGTTCCGTTATCTCAACGATCTTGCCGAGGTACATGACGGCTACCCGGTTGGCGGCGTGTCGCACGACGGCGAGGTCGTGAGCGATGAGCAGATAGGTGAGGTTGAACGTGTTCTGGAGGTGCTCCAGAAGATTCAGGATCTGTGCCTGGATGGAAACGTCGAGAGCAGACACCGGTTCGTCGAGAATCACCAGCGAGGGGTTGAGTGCGAGGGCTCTGGCGATGCCGATTCGTTGTCGTTGTCCTCCTGAAAACTCGTGTGGATAGCGCTTCAGATGCCGCGATGACATCCCGACGGCGTCGAGCAGATCAATTATTTGGCCCCGAGTCTTTTTCCCCTCGTGCAAACCATGGATGTGAAACGGCTCGGCCAGGATGTCCTCGACCCGCATCCTTGGGCTAAGCGAAGCAAAGGGATCTTGGAATACGATCTGGATCTGACGACGAAGTTGGCGGAGGTCTTTGCGACTGAGTTCTTTGGTGTCGGCGCCTTCGAAGAGGATGGATCCTGATGTGGGCTCCAGCAGCCGCATGATCATTCTGCCGGTGGTCGACTTGCCACATCCCGACTCACCGACGAGGCCCAGCGTTTCTCCGCGATTGATCTGGAAACTCACACCATCGACCGCTTGGACGTGCGCGACCGGGCGGCTATACACAGTCCCTCCGATTACGGGAAAGTGTTTCGTGAGGTTGCGGACCTCAAGTATTGGGTCCAATAACTTCGTCGTGTGAGCAGGAGTGCTTATGCTATTGCTCACGGGCACCGCTCTCGTGCGCTATGTCGAGGACCCGGTTCGCAGACCACTGGGGTTCGGCGGCGAAGTGACAAAGAACATCGTGGTCGTCAGCGGTGGATACCCGCATTGGTGCGTCGATCCCACACACATCGCGGGAGTGCGTACACCGAGGATGAAAGTGACATCCGGGCGGTCTGTCAATCAGCGACGGTGGCCGTCCTGGGATGTGGTCAAGGGCTTTACCGAGGTCGCTGTCGAGCCTGGGAACTGAAGAGAGCAATCCCCACGTGTACGGTCCGTGCGGATCGTTAAAGACCTGGTCGGCGGATCCGGATTCGTGGACCTGACCGCCGTACATCACCATCATCTGATCACTGATGCTTGCCACAACCCCCAGATCGTGGGAGATGAAAAGCACGCTCGTACCTTGCTCTTCTGCGATCTCGAGGATTAATTCAAGTATCTGAGCCTGGATGGTGACGTCGAGAGCTGTGGTTGGTTCATCGGCTATGAGAAGTTTCGGCTCGGTGATCATCGCCATAGCGATCATGGCCCGCTGACGCATCCCACCGGAGAACTCATGCGGGTGCTCCCGGATGCGCTTTTCGGCGTCTGGAATCCCTACCTTTCTCAGCGCTTCGACCGCAGCGTCTGATGATTCCTTGCGGTTGTAGCCACTATGCCTCCTCAGTGGTTCGCCGACCTGATCTCCGATCGAATACACTGGATTCAGTGCCGTCATGGCATCCTGAAAGATCATCGAGATCTCAGAGCCGCGGATTGCCCGGAGGTCTCGCTCACTGAGAGATCTGAGATCCTGACCGTCGAAGTGGACGGCTCCCGAGATGATCTTTCCCGGTGGTGCGATGAGACCCATGATTGACATCGCTGTGACTGTCTTTCCGGACCCCGACTCGCCGACGATGGAGAAGATCTCACCACGTTGTACCTCGAAGGAGACATCGTCGACCGCCAGCAAGGTGCCTTCGCTCATGTCGAATTCGGTCCGGAGACTCTTCACTGATAGCAGTGGTTCGCATCCTTCATCACGCGTCGACAGAGGTGTACCGGCGATGTCTATGTCCGAGGGCGTCATGCTCCTGTTAGCCAGCCGCCATCGACAGGAATGAACGTGCCTGTGACGTGCCGAGCTGCGTCAGAGAGGAGGAAACAGACCACCTCGGCGATATCGCTTGGGTCTGCAACCTTCTTCATTGGAATTCTCTCCATTGCCCACCTCATCTTCTCTTCGTCTGCAAGCATGCCTGCCGACATTGGAGTTCTTGTGAGTCCAGGCCCGACGACGTTGACTCGGATTTCGTGTTGGGCCAGTTCAACTGCCAGAACCTTGCCCAACATGAGTACTGCACCCTTCGAAGTGGCATATGCGACCTGCCCTGAAAGGGCGTGAACTGAATTGATGGACCCGATGAGCACTATCGAGCCTCCGGTATTACGTTCGATCATCCCTCGGGCCGCCGACCTCGCCACGAGAAAACTGCCCGTTACGTTGACGGTCATCACTCGTTCGAATGTGGCGACATCCATGTTGGTCGGAGTTCCTTTGGCGTTGGCACCGGCACAGGTGACCACAGCGTCGATGACACCGAGATCTCGCACCGTCTGTGCCACGAGATCATCGATCATCTCTTCGTTCGCGACGTCTAGCAACGCGCTTCTGGCACCCTTCAACTCGCTCGCCGTGGCTCGCGCTCCTTCCTCGTCAAGGTCTGCACACACCACTTGAGCACCCCTGTTTGTCAGCACTTGGGCAACAGCCCGACCTATTCCTGAGCCGGCGCCGGTGACGAGAGCAATCGTCATAAGTTCTTGCCTTTCTGGTGAATCATTGGGCCATACAGTGGGATCGTCCTCATCGCGGCGAGTCGTCCCACAAGATGTTGACGCTTCTGACGGAAAAGCATACTCTCGGTACGGTATCTGGCGAGTTGTGCGGTATCTGGTGGATCGGGTTTGCCCTGAACCGACCAACGGGTCAGCCTCTGATCCAAAATGCGAAGATCAGCGTCATGTACTGCTCAAGGAGGGCAAATGCCGAACGTCTCAGACTGGGCAGAAGCGGTCCCGATGTCTGGAGTTCGCGAGATCTTCCACATGATTGCGGGACGGGACGACATCTTGCACCTTGAGATCGGACAACCCGACTTTCCGACCCCTTCCCACATTGTGGAGGCGGCTGTGGAGTCCGCACGCGTCGGTTCGGGATATACCGCCAGCGCTGGTATGCCATCCCTGCGGGAGGCCATCCAGGACAAGTTGGCGAGCGTCAACGGCGTTGAGGTGTCAACAGATCAGATCATCATTACGCAGGGTGGTGTTCAAGGCTGTGCGGCCCTCTTGTCGACGGTGGTCAAGCCGGGCGGCGAGGTCCTGATTCCCGACCCGACGTGGCCGAACTTTGAGATGCTCGTGCGGCTCCATGGAGCCACACCCGTTCACTATCCGCTCGATCCGAGTGCCAGCTGGCTACCGAATGTCAGGCAGGTCGAGTCGTTGATCACCGATCGAACCGAGTTGATCATTTTGAACACGCCAGCGAACCCGACCGGATCACTGTTTCCCGATGCAATGATCGATGAGTTCATTGCCATGGCGAAGCTTCACGATGTGCCGATCCTTTCGGACGAGGTGTATGACGAGCTCATCTTCGACGGCTTGAAGCCGGCCAACGCGTTCGCTCGTGACGACGAGCATGTCGTCGCTCTCTACAGCTTCTCTAAGACGTACTCGATGACCGGTTGGCGGGTGGGATACGTAGTCGCACCGGAGTGGCTGGCACCAACTCTGAGTCGAATCCAAGAACCTTTGGTGTCGTGCATCTCTACGGTTACCCAGGCGGCGGCAGAGGCGGCGATCCGAGGTCCTCAGGAAGTGGTGGGAATGATGCGTGATACCTATCAGAAGCGCCGAGATGTGGCGATCGATATTCTCGCGTCGGGAGGATTCCAGGTCGATCCACCTGCAGGTGGGTTCTACCTGATGGTTCCACTCGAGGAGGGTGCCGACTCCAAGCAAGCCGCGTTCAACCTGATTGACCACGGGGTAGCTCTCTCGCCAGGTACTGCCTACAGCAAGGCGGCTACCAACTATTTGCGGATCTCGCTTGCAAGCAGTGACTACGACCTCACCCATGGTATGGAGAGGGTGGTTGAGTGGCTCAAGGCGAGTAACGGAGGTCTCGAAATGGTCTCTGCGGGCTCCCTGACGACCTAGGTTGGCCTTGTGCCCGGAGCATTTGTAACTGGCGCAGGATCTGGAATAGGAGCAGCGTGCGCTGTGAAGCTTGCCAGCCTCGGTTATGGCGTCGTCTGTGCTGATAGTGACGGCCCCGCCGCTCGCACTACCGCTAGCTCTCTTCCACTGGCGACGTACGCCGAGATAGATGTCACTTCGGAAGCCGACACCGAGCGAGCGGTGTTGCGAGCCCATTCGGAGTTCGGCAGTCTTCGCGTTGCAGTGGCTTGTGCTGGCATTCACCGTCAGGGAACCGTCACCGAAATGTCGCGCCAGCTATTCGATCGAGTGATGGCGGTGAACGCAACGGGCAGCTTCGTGACAGCGCGTGTCGCAGCCCGTGCAATGATCGAGACCGGTGGGGGAGGTTCGATTTCGCTGATCGGTTCTATGAACTCGGTAGCGGTCTCAATGGCCGGACAGGCGGCGTATGCGGCCAGCAAGGGCGCGGTGCTAATGCTTGGAAAGACACTTGCGGTGGATTGGGCCTCCCTTGGCATCCGCGTGAATGTAGTCTTGCCGGGGGTAACCGATACGCCTCTTAGCCGACCGTCGTTAACGGATCCGTCGAGTCGTTCGAGTGTCCTCTCCAAAGTACCGCTGGGGTGTCCGGCGCGCCCTGAAGATATAGCGGACGTGATCGGATTTCTTGCGTCTCCCGCCGCGGCGTATTTGACGGGCGCTGCGATACCAGTAGATGGTGGGCAGTTGGCATTGACCTCAAGCTACCCGTGGGTGCACTGATCAACTCCGTGCTGGTCAGAATCGGTCTGGTGAGAACGGGCTGAGGTCGCGATCGGAACGTCGGCCCAACACCAGGTCTGAAAGAGTCTTTCCGAGCAATGGTCCGGCGGTAAAGCCCATGTGAGGGAATAGACCGACGACAACTTGACCGCGATCGCTCACCTTGCCAATGACCGGCATAAGGTCGGGAGTCCTGCGAGCAATCCCTGTCCATGCCCTTATCACACGCACCCTGCCAATCGATGGGACCACCGTTTGTGCAACCTTGAGATTCTCTCGAAGAGACCGCACGTCGACCCGTACCGGTCCTTCAGGCTCAGGTTGATACGCAGGCCAGCCGCCACCAATCAGTAGCGTTCCTGTCTTTGACTGCTTGAAGGTGAGTGCATCTCCGGCGAAATAGACGAGGTGTTGAACGAACCGTTCTATCGGTTCGGTAACGCTGAGCTGGATCGCCTCATCTTGAACAGGCAGGTTCTTCCCAAGAATGGATCCGAGGCGCGAAGTCTCACTACCAGCGGCTATGACGAGATCCCGACACCTCATTGATCCCTTTGTTGTAATAATGTGATATCCGGCTGGTTCGCTGTCGATACTCAAGACCTTGGTGTGGATGTGGATCGCGGCTCCATGATGGGTTGCCGCCTTGGCGAGAGCAGGGGTGGCCAGGAGTGGATTGGCGGTTCCTTCGGATGGAGAAAATTCGCCTCCCACCATTGAGTCGGAGATGTACGGGGCGAGACGCTCTAGGTCATCGCGTCCGATGAGCTCTGAGGAATATCCAGCGGCTCGTTCCAAAGCAACCTTGCGCTCGATGTCGCGCATCTGGTCGGTGGTCTCTGCGACGAGGATGCCCCCATTGGTTGTAACTTCGAGGTCTGTTTCGAGTTCCGCCTCAAGCTCTCTCCAAAGCGCAACGGAATCAACAAGAAACGACAGAGTTGGCAGAAATGCTCGCGCCCACTCTTCACCCCGCTCGACAAAGGGATGATGCTGAATTTGACCGTGCAAACTTCCGGCGTTGCGTCCTGAGGCTTGCGTGTTGAGGTCAAACTCCTCTATGAGGGCGACTTCGCGGCCGCTCTTGGCTAGATAGTACGCCGCAGCACAGCCGGTGATTCCGCCACCGATGACGATGGTGGCATAGTCGGCATTAACGTCTTTGAGATCCTTGATTTTGATCGCTGTTTGAATGGTGTCGTCCATTGCCGAAGACTGTAGGAGAGCCGGCACCCTGATTGACAGGAAAGCGATCCTTAGTTTAGCGTTCCCTCAATTCTGGTCTCAGGCTGGGGACGACCTTGGTAGGAGTCTGTGATATTTGCTGGAATTGAAAGCTCAATTGCTCAAACTAGAGGGAGAGGGAAACGTGAAAAGACTAGGACGAGGAGTAGGCCGAGCAGGTGTCTTGCTAGTGGCATTAGCTTTCATTGCGACTGCCTGTGGCGACGATGATGCATCGACCACGAGTGCCCCGGCGGTTACGGCTGCCCCGGTTACGGCTGCTCCGGTTACGGCTGCTCCGGCTACGGCTGCTCCGGCTACGGCTGCCCCGGCTGCCCCGGCTGCCCCGGCTGCCCCGGCTGGCCAGGACCTGGTCGTTGCCATCGCCCAGGATCTGCCCGTTCTTGATGGTCGGCTCCCGGGAGGTTCGGCTGCGAGCTTCAGCGCCCTGCGTCACATAACACAACCTCTTGTGTTCTTTAGCGCAGACGGCCAGACCCTTGAGGGTATCTTGGCGGAATCTTGGGAACAGATCGAGCCTAAGCGCTGGCGCTTTACGCTGCGTGAGGGAGTTACGTTCCATAACGGAAATACCTTCAACGCTGACAGCGTTGTACACAGTATTGGGAAGGCAATTGATCCGGACTTCTCGCCTTGGTTCCGCTACGCCTCTGGTGGGGTAATTGGACCAGCCGAGAAGGTCGATGAGTACACGGTGGACATCACGACCGAGATCGTGGCGCCCCTGATGCCGAACATTCTGACGACCATTGACATGGTCGATGCGGCGGTCAGCGACGAGCTGCAGAACACCAACCCTGTTGGCACTGGCCCCTACTCGTTTGTTGAGTTCCTGCCTCGCTCGAGTTTGACGGTGACTCAATATGACGCGTATTGGGGCGGGACACCGAACTATGCCAGCATCACTTTCCGCATCATTCCTGAGCAGAGTACGCGTGTTGCTGCCCTCCTCAACGGTGAGGTAAGCGCTATCAACGCCATCTCGGTGGAGGACATTCAGGCGATTCAGGAAGCGTCCGACACAAAGATTGCCAGCTCCGCGACTACGCGACACATCATGATCGCCCTTCGGGGTGACCGCGATGTGATCAGTGACGTTCGAATCCGCGAGGCAATGAACTATGCGGTCGACAAAGAGGCGATCACGTCGACGATCCTGACTGGTATCGCTTCCCCTGTTGATGGGTTCCTTGCACCGAGCATGCCTTATGCCCGAAGCAACCTCGGCCCTTGGCCGTATGACCCTGATAAGGCAGCGGATCTCCTAGCAGAGGCTGGGTACGACGGTGAGGCCATCCAGATCGCTATTGGCGCTGGCCGTTACCCGAGCGACGATCTCGTCGGCTTGGCAGTGGTCAACATGCTGGAGGAGGCCGGTTTTAACATCGACCTCCAGGCTGTCGACTATTCGGCGATGCAGGCCGAGCTCGGTAACCGGATCGACGCGAGCTATGACGGTTGGATCCAGGGCTGGGGTGCTTCCCTCTTGGACTCGGGAGGTCAGCTGAACGCGTTCTTCAACGGCACGGACGCAGCTCTGCCGCTGTTCTACGAGAACGCGGATTACCAGGCGGCGTCAGAACGCGCAGCTCTTGCGACGAACGATGAAGAGCGCTCGGCAGCGGTTCAAGAGATGGAAGACATTATCTGGAACGATGCTGCTGGCATCTTCCTGTATTTCCCCGTCGAAAACATGGGGCTCGCCTCAAACATGAATGGATTCGAAGCGAGGTTCGATGAGTTCTTCTTCTTCTCCGGAACGACACTGGATTAGACAGACCGTTTGAACAACGACAATGGGAGGGCTCCCTCAATCATGGAGCCCTCCCATATGTCGAATGGAAGTGGTCGTCGTGTCTGATGAGGTGGCTGCGATTCTGTTTAACGTTGAATGAGTGCAAGATACGTTTTCCGTAGGCTGTTGCAGGCCTTGCTGATCCTGTTCCTAGTCAGTATCACGGTTTTTTTGCTCATACACATTGTTCCCGGCGATCCCGCTCGCATCATGCTTGGAGATCGTGCTCGCGAACTTGATGTGGAGATCTTGCGCGAACAACTCGGATTCGATCGACCCCTGATCGTTCAATATGCAGACTTTATCGGGGACTTGGCGCATGGCGACTTCGGAGACTCCATCCGTGCTCAGCGACCAACGATCGAGATGATCTGGCTTGCCGTCCCGGCTTCGGCCCAGCTCACCGGAGCCGCTCTTCTCTTGGCCTTCGGCATAGGCATACCGTTAGGCGTCTTGGCAGCGGTAAAGCGAGGAGGCATATTCGATCGAATCGCTTTGATTCTCGCCCTCATTGGCCAGTCGATCCCCGCGTTCTGGTTGGGTCTGGTGCTGATCGCCTTCGTGTCGTTGCGGTTGGGACTGTTACCAACCTCAGGGATTGGTGGTCTAGACCATCTGATCCTGCCGGCGGTCTCGCTCGCCCCCACTGCAATGGGGATGGTTCTCCGTGTAACCCGTGTCAGCATGATCGAGGTGATGAATGAGGACTACGTGAGAACAGCGACGGCTAAAGGTCTTCACCCGTCGATAGTGGTGATTAAGCACGCGTTGAAGAATGCGTCAATTCCCATTATCACCATCATGGGACTCCAGGTTGGGGCGCTGTTGGGTGGTGCAATTATCACAGAGACGGTGTTTGCATGGCCGGGCGTGGGGCGCCTAGCGGTGGACGCTCTCATCCAGCGTGACTGGCCGGTTGTCCGCACGGTGATCCTGCTCGCCGCATTCTTGCTTGTCTTGATCAATGTGCTGATCGACATCATCTATGCGTGGATTGACAAGAGAGTGCAGTTCCAATGACGGCGGAGGTTATGCCCGAGTTCACCGATGACTCCACGGACACCGCGCGGAGAAACCACTGGTCGCATCGTCGCCAAATTCTTCTCGACCAGGGCATGCTCGCCGTGCTTGGTAGCACCGTGATTCTGGTCATCATTCTGGCCGCATTCCTGATTCCTATGCTGTCTCCATTCGAGTCGAACGAGCAGAACCTGATCGGTCGACTTCAAGGGCCTGGGTGGAGTAACGGTGATGGTCATCGCCACTGGATGGGGACTGATGGTCTTGGCAGGGACGTTCTCACCCGCGTATTTATCGGTGCCCGATTTTCACTCTTCATCAGTTTTGTCGCGGTTTTCGGTTCGCTGATGATCGGTACAGTTGTAGGGCTCGTTGCTGGCTATCGAGGTGGCCTGGTCGATGACGCACTGATGCGTCTCGTCGACCTGCAACTGGCATTTCCGCTCGTGCTGCTGGCATTGGCACTGGTCGCGCTTCTTGGGCCGAGCCTTTATAACGTGATTCTCGTCTTCACCCTCACTGGTTGGCCGGTTTTCGCCAGAACCATTAGAGCGAACGCGTTGATGCTCAAGAAACGTGACTTTGTTGAGGCTGCCCGCGGTCTTGGTGCTTCTAGCGTTCGCATAATGTTCCGACACATTCTGCCGAACTCGCTCGGACCGCTCACAGTGGTTGCGACCTTCGAAGTTGCCAAGGTGCTCATCTTCGAGTCATCTTTGAGTTTCCTCGGCCTCGGGATCCAGGCGCCGACACCAACTTGGGGCAACATGATGGCGGACGGTAGATCGTTCCTGAACACAGCCTGGTGGGTGATGTTGTTCCCGGGGGTTGTTCTCGTTCTAACCGCAGCTGCTTCCAACTGGTCCGGTGATGGCTTGAACTCCATGATCGATCCCCGACTTCGTCAGCGGTGATCCGCCCTCATGGTTCCGCACGGTTTGTGCGCCTCTCCGACCCACGTCGGCAGTACCTTGAGCTGCAGGACGAACTAGACGACGCTATCGCTGGTGTTCTCAGGCGGGGCGTATTCACACCGGATGAGCAGGTTGATGCGTTTGAAGCTGATGTCGCTGCATGGATGGGGCTTCCTCACGCGGTAGGAGTGGGTAGCGGGAGTTCGGCGCTGATGCTGACGCTTCGCGCTCTTGGCGTGGGTAGAGGAGATGAGGTCGCCGTGACAGCGAATCTCGACATATCTGCGGTTTCTCCCATCTCTCAGCTCGGTGCACATCCACTCTGGATAGACATTGACCCGAGAACGCACAATATGTCTCCGGTTGACCTTGAGAGTCGCCTAACACCCCAAACGCGGGCGGTTGTAGTCGTCCATTCACACGGCATTCCGGCTGCCCTAGACGATTTGATGTGTATTGCCGGTCACCGGAACGTGCCTGTCGTAGAGGACGCGACGCTTGGGCCGGGCGCTAGCTATCGAGGTGCGCGTATTGGGAGCAGTGGCGTGGCCGCCTGTCTTAGTATGGCCCCGACGAAGCCTCTGGGGGGGCTTGGAAACGCGGGAGTTGTCGTGACACACTCGGAGACTGTCGCCGCCCGGGTGCGCACGTTGGCAAACTACGGGTTCACCTCTGACAGTATCGAATCGATCCGATCAGGCCTCCCAGGAGCCACCTTTCGCTATGAGGAAGCTGGTGTCAACGCCACGATGGACGAGATCCAAGCAGCGGTGCTACGAGTAAAGCTCCGGTATGTCGATGCGTGGGCAGACCGTCGTCGGGCTTACTCGAAGATCTATGACAGCATTCTCAATGTATTCACAAATGAAGTGATTGGGCGACACGAAACGAGTCAGGGAGCGATTGCGGCACCAAGAACCTATGTCTTAAGTCACGAAAACAGAGACCGAATAGCGATGGACCTATATCGGGAACGAGTCCTGACTGCCGTCCACTATTACCCGACTCTCCATGTTCAGCCTCCATATGGCAGTCCCAAGAAGGCCGGTGATCTTCCAGCGACCGAGAGGGTCGCGAAGAGACTCCTGTGCTTGCCAGTTGCTCCCGAACTCTCTGAGAGCGATGTCGAGTATGCAGCTCAAGCTACGTTCCGGGTGGTCGAGTCGTTGCACACGAAGAGCCTGTAGGCCTCAGGCGAACGCTAGGAGTCGTCGAGGATTTTCTATCAGCATTGTTTCTAGCTGCTCCGAGCCGACGCCAGCAGCCTCAAAGCGCGCTGTCAGCGACTCTAGGATGTGGGCGATGCCCCAGCCACCCCATTCGCGTGTCATCATTCGATAGCAAACGTCTTGAGACAAGACGACTTGGTCGCCCCAACCCCGGTCCCATAGGCTTGCAACTTCTTTGATGCGCTGGGTGTCGGTCGGCAGTTGTATGTACCTACCTTCGTACGTAAAGGTCGACTCGAAACCGAATGTGTCGTACTCAAGAGTGATTCCCTGTCTCAGGAGTTTCTCTTGGAACTCCATATCGGTGCCCGAGCCATCTTGGTGGCATGCGATCAGACGACGGGAATCACCCCCGGCGGCCACGAACTCGTCAACCACAGCCAGTGCGTCGACACGGGTCTCGGGCAGTGCGCCGGAAAGTAGATGGATGCTGACGGGGGCGCTCGTTTCTCGTTGGGCTATGGCGGCGGCCCTGACAGTTTTTACTTCACATGCTGTGGGGCCGTCTGCTCCGATCTCCCCGATGAATCCGCGCCGCACACCGTCAGCATCCGGTACATGGATCTCATCCACCATTCGTTGTGCGAGTTCGGTAGTTGTGGATTCATGAACCCAAGCTGAGTGAGATGCGTGCACATAGACCCCCGTGCTTGCCACGATGTTCACACCGGTGGCCTGGGCGATCCTTACAAGGGACCCAGGGCTGGGTCCGAGTCCCTCAGTCGTAACGTCGACGATCGTTTGACCTCCAACCCTTTTGAACGCGTGGACTTCGCCGCAGGCCGTCGCAATATCGTCTCGGATGAGATTTGCTTCGAATCCTGCCGGTTCCTTTACCAAGCGCCATCTGTCGTGGAGTTCAAGATCGGGTCCGATCGAGCTTGATGCGGGGGAACCATTGAAGCGACATCGGAAATCCATGACCAAGTGCTCGTGCATGAGGGTCATTCCGAGTTCTTTACCTGGGACCGGACCAAGAACTGTGATTGCGGATCCCACGTTGCGATGCCTCTCAAGGTGCGCGAAATGGCACTATTCCACTGTCAAGGGTACAGTAGGTCTAGTTCGCACACATGTCCGGAAAGTGAACGTCTTAAGTTTCGGATCGGTGCTATTAGCGGCCGGTTAGTGGCTCTCTTGAGGAGGCACACGAACCATGACCATTCCAGCCTATGTCCTTGAAGACCTCGCCAAGATGCGCCCGATATCGGGTGAATGGTGGAGTCGTGCTCAGCGTGTCATTCCAGACGGATCGACGAGTCGGAGGCGGTTGATACCTCCGCACCCCTTCTATGCCAGCCACGGTGTGGGAGCCCGTCTCTATGACCTGGACGGTAACGAGTATATTGACTGCGTAATCGGCTTTGGCCCGCACCTGCTCGGTCACAGCCATCCTGTTGTCGTTGAAGCACTGCAGACGGCGGCTACTCGGGGGACTACCTACGGCGCTCCTCATATGGATGAGGTGCGTTTTGCAGAGTTGCTGACGGAAGCTATTCCCTGTGCTGGCAAGGTTAATTTTGTTAATTCAGGGTCAGCCTCAACTGCAGCCGCCTTGCGAGTGGCGAGGGCTCTAACGGGCAAGCCAGGACTCGCCAAGTTTGAGGGTGGGTTTCATGGCGGATACGACGCTGTGTTGGGCAGTTTCGGCATCGATCCTGGGAAGTCGGGTTCGGAGGAGGACCCCGAGTTTCACTCGGTCTCGTTCGGCGCTCCGAAAGAGAACCTCGTGCATACCCATGTGCTTCCCTTTAACCACGAGGCGGCGTTCGGCAAGATTCGCAGGCTCGCATCCGAGTTGGCAGTGGTGATGGTGGAGGGGATTCAGGGTCATGCTGGATCGATACCGGTGGACCGAACATTCCTGCAGGACTTGCGTCGGGTGTGCAGCGAGACGGGGGTGCTGTTGATGTTTGACGAGATCATCACCGGCTTCCGTCTTGCTTCGGGTGGTGCTCAGGAGTACTACGGCGTCAAGGCCGATCTGGCTACATACGGGAAAGTACCTGGCGGCGGCGTGCCTCTCGGAATCATTGCCGGGACAGACGAGGTAATGGCAATCCTTGAGTCGACCGGTGACCCCGCCCGCGATCTCCGCGAGCGCGCCTACTTCGGAGGAACATTCAACGCTGGAGTCCTCGTCACCGCTGTTGGTGTCGCGGTGCTGCATCATCTCCGCGAGTATCCAGAGGTTTACGATCAAGTGAACCGACTGGGCGCCGGTATGAGGGAGCGCCTTGATGTTGTCATTCGCGAGGCAGACGTTCCTGCAGTTGTGGTCGGGGACGGATCGCTCTTTGGTGTCCGGTTTGTGGAGGAACCTGTTCGTTCAGTCAGGGATCTCGTCGACGAGAACAAGGCAGCCTCCGGAGCCATGCAGGCCCTGTTGCTTAGACGGGGTGTCTTCGTGACTCCTAGCTTGGGATTGTTGTCTGCCGCCCACACCGAAAGCGATCTCGACGAGATAGCCGAGGCGTTCCGAGGAAGCTTTGCTGTCCTTCGTTCGGTTGGAGTTTTCGACTCTGCCTGACAACGCCATAGCCGAGTGCTTCATCGCTGGATTCTGGGGTTTCAGGCTAATCGTAGATTCGGAGACCTGCCCGGCCAGCCAGCCCACCGCGGGTGGTTGCTACTCGAGTGTGGCGTACTGGGTGGCTTCGCCCGTTGCCCCGCCCCTGACTTGTTCGGCGGCCTCGGACAGGTCAGCCAGGAACTCGTTGACGGCCTTGGTGTTGCCGGCGCTGACCGTCATGTGCAGGCTCGGAGGTGGGCCCTGTCGGTCAAGGTGCCAGCCACGGTCGGCCATGGCCTCGCCCAGGGCG
>PVBE011582109.1_pt1 | contig 33178 bp, 32 predicted proteins | sample 1631181 | NCBI WGS metagenome assembly PVBE01 (sample SAMN08397723, study PRJNA350692) | Marine metagenome, whole genome shotgun sequencing project. | isolation source: water | place: Pacific Ocean | collected 2012-04
ACCAGCTTATACCAAGAAGCGGTGATAATGACACATAGGGACGGCTTGCCATGGTTTTCGGCTAGGAGCGTGGGGCGTAGCGATGCGGGTCATCGGAAGCCCCGCGCGACGCCGTCCGAAAGCCTTGGCAAGCCGCCGTTGCGGTCGCCCCCGCGGCCCGTCGGAGGGCGTCGGAAGGCCTTGCCGATGCGCCGCATCGCCTGCGGCCTCCCTCCTACCCGACGGGCCGCGGGGGCGATCCCTATGGGTCCTTATCACCGCTTACTGGTATTACTCGTTTATGGCGCGCGGTGGAATCGTCAAAGCGGCGATGATGGCGCCGAGCAAGGCGGCGGCGGCGGAAATCACGGCGATGGCGCGAAAGCCGGCGACGAAGGCGCCGCCGTGCCGGCGTCGAGCCCCGCCGGCGCTTGCAGCCCGGCCAGGTCGGACATATGCGCCTCGATCATGGCGCGGCTGGCGCCGTCCAGCGCCAAGGAATCGAGCGCCGCCCGCAAATGGCCTGAATAAATTTCGAACATGACGACGCCGAACAGCGCCACCGCCATCAGCATGGCGACGCGCGAGGCGCTGTTGTTGACGCCCGAGGCGAGGCCGGCGCGGTTCGCCGGCACCGCCGCCATGACGGCGATGGTGAGCGGCGCGACGGCGATTCCGAGGCCGAGGCCGACCACCGCGAGGCCGGAAAAAAAGCCCGACCAATAGGCGCTCGCGGCGCCCGGCAGGGCGAGCAGCGCAAAACCGAGAGCCGCGATGCCACCGCCGACCACCAGCGGCAGGCGCTGGCCGAAGCGCGCCACCAGGCGCCCGGCGCCGAACGAAAAGATGGCGATGGCGAGGATCAGCGGCAGCAGCGCCGCGCCCGCCTCGGTGGCGCTCCAGCCCTGTACCTGCATCAGGTTGAAGGGCAGGAAGAAGAGGCTGCCGCTCATCGCGCCGTAGAGCAGAAAGGTTATGACATTGGCGCCGGAAAAGGCGCGCGAGCGGAACAGCGACAGCGGCAGCATCGGCGATGCCGCCAGCCATTGGCGGAGGATGAACATGATGATGATCACCAGCCCGGCCACCATCGGCGCCCACACCAGGCCTGAGGCGAAGCCGAGGCGCGAGGATTCGAGCAGGCCGAAGACGAGGCCGCCAAGGCCGAGCGTGATGAGGACGGCGCCGGCGATATCGAGCTTGCGCGCCGCGCTCTCGTCGCGGCTTTCCGGAACCCCGGCATAGAGCACCGCGAGCAGGAAAACGGCGATCGGCAGATTGATGAAAAACACCCAGCGCCACGATGCCACATCCACCAGCACGCCGCCCAGCACCGGCCCGAGCGCGATCGCCAGGGTGGTGTACGAGGTCCATTGCCCGATCGCGCGGCCGCGCCGCTCAGTCGGGAAATGGGCGCTCAGGAGGGCCAGGCTGCCGGGCACGACGAGCGCCGCGCCGACGCCCTGGAGGCGCGCGCGACGATCAATTGCTCGATGTCGGGCGCCAGGCCGCACCAGGCGGAAGCGGCGGCGAAGATGACGGTACCGATGGCGAACAGCCGCTTGCGCCCGAGATGATCGCCGAGCACGCCGCCGACGAGAATGAGCGCGGCCAGGAACAGCGCATAGGATTCGACGACCCATTGCAGCGCCGCGATATCGGCGTCGAAGCCGCGCTGGATCGCCGGCAGCGCCACATTGACCGCGGTGGCGTCGATGATGGCGATGCTCGAGCCGCTCATCGTCGCCGCGAGAACGCAAGCGTCGGCGAAGCGGCTATGCGGCGGCGCGGCGCGCCCGGGCGGGGAAGCGGCGTTCAACTCGCCGTCGCCGGCCGGTAGCGCGGAACCACATAGGGCCCCTCCGGAATGACGGCGATGCGCTTGTCGCCGACGGCGGCGACGGCTTCGGCGACGGCTTCGGCGACGCTCGCCACCGGCTCGACGCCGGTGAGGGCTAAATCGTCTTCGGAAAGGCCGTCCGTATAGAGGCCGACGCGCCCGGCGCGGAGCGGCTTCAACAGCATTTCGGTCTGCCATTCATCGACAGCGGCATGGCTCTTGGTTTCGATGCCGCGCATGAATTGCTCGGCGCCAATCTCGATCAGGCGGCGTTGCGAGGCGACATATTCGGTCGAGCCCATGCCCTCGGAACAGGCCGAGGCGATCACCAGCGAGCCGCCGGGTTGCAGGATATCGAGGGCGCCGACCATGCCCTTGACGGTCTGATAATAGGTCTTGTCGAGGGGATAGCCGGCGGCGCTGGTGACCACGGTGGGGAAGCGCTCGGCCACGGGGACCTCGGCATAGGCGCGCATATGCGCGACCGCCGCCATGTGGCTCTCCACCACCTCGCCGAAATTTATCATCGAAATACGCCGCGCCTCGTCGATCACCACATTGAGCGCAGTTGCGCCGCCCAGCATGGCGATGATTTCGAGCTGCTCCTCATGCAGCGGGTTGCCGTCGAGAACGCAATTGTCGCACTTCGGATGCTCAATGAAGCGCGCGCTGTGGAAGGCGGTGATGGTCTCGGCATGGGCAACGCCGGGCGCGATGACCTTGCGCCCGCCCGACCAGCCGGCCATGAAATGCGGCTCGACGAGGCCCGTGGCGATGCGCAAATCCGCCTCCACGAAGCGCCTGTCGAGCGCGACGGCGGTGCCACTCCGCGTCCGGCCGAGCGATATATGCGCCGCATCGTCGCGCGCGAAATGGTTGGCGACGGTGAAATTTTCCATCACCCAGGGATCGCCAACCAACTCGGCTAGCTCGGCGCCCTCATTCGGCCGGTGCAGCCCGGTGGCGACGAGGATGGTGATATCGCCGGCATTCAGGCCAGCCGCCACAAGTGCTTTCAGCAGCGGTGCCAGAAAAACATGGTTCGGCACCGGCCGCGTGATATCGCAAATCAGGATGCAGGCGCTCGCCGCTCCGGCCGCCAATTCACCGAGCGCCGCGCCGCCGGCGGGATTGGCGAACGCGCTCTCGAGCGCCGCCACGGGATCGTCCAGGAGCGGCATCTCGGGCTTGTGAATGACGCTGACGTCAAGCTCATCGGGCAACGACACCGAGAGCTGCGACTTGCCGTAGTTGAGGAAAATGTCCATGCCCGCAGTCTAGAGGATTGTCGGCCCTGGGGAAATCGCGTCAATGCCAAGGGGTGACAATCATGAGCGCGCTCTTTTGTTTGCCCCTCAAGCGCCGGGCGGTCGCATCCGCTCCACATGACTCCCCGGGGGCTTGGGCGCGCTAAGTTTGCCCCATCTTCCCAACCCTTCTTCCCACAGGTTACGCCATGGGGAAGAAGGGCTTATTCGGGCTTATTCAGGGTGTTCCTACGAGTGGGATGCCGGTGGCCTTGGCGGTGGCCAACGTAATAGCGCGCAAATCCTCGGGCTCGACATTGTGCAATCTGGTCTTGCCGGTGCAGCGCGCCATCATCGAGGCCTCGATGGCGCTTGCCTTGAGGATATTGACGACGCCGCGCAGGCGGTCGTCGGCGCCGTGGTCGGCTTTGAAACGCATGTCGCCGTCGGCGAAGTCGCCGCCGGCGGCGAGCGCCACCGGTACGCCCAGCACCACGGCGCTGGTGCCGAGCGCGATCACCTTGGCGGTGTCGGTGCCCGAGCGAACGCCGCCGAAATAGATCAGATCGATCTCTTCCTCGCGGTCGAGCCGGCGCAGGATTTTCACCGCGTCGCGCAGGATCGTCAGGTCGGGCGCGCCCGCCAGTTCGGCTTGCGCCGAGCCGAGCGCGCCGCTGCCGTCCAACAGCAGCATGTCGAAATCGCCATCTAGCGCATAGGGAATGACCTCTTCCAGCGCCGCCACCGAAGAGACGGCGAGGCCGAGCACCTGATCGGCGCCGAGCCGCTTGGCCTCGATCGTCCGGAATTTGTCGCCGAGGGAGTAGATCAGCGCCACGGCGTCGGCGCTCGGCTCGGCCTTGCCGGGCACGAGCAATTGCCACCACGGCGCCTCGCCGCCGAGCGGCCGCGCGCCGAGATAGCCGCACCCGCCCTCCGCCAGACCCGCCGCGATGGTCGCGCGCACCTCTTCGGGCGCGGCGTCGAAGCCGGTGACGATAAAGGGTTGCGCCAGCTCGATGCGGCCGTCGCCGATTTCGCAATCGATGCGGCACGCCTCGCGGTAGGGATCGATCACCAGGCGCGACAGATTGGCGGGCAGGAATACGAGATCGTCGAGTGTCGCCGCCCGGTCCTCGGGAAACGGATTGCCGGCTGTCTGAAGGCGCTGGCGCAGCATCTCCGCATGGCTGGCATGGTCCGCCGGATTGGTCCGCGCCATGGCGATGATGTCTTCACGGTTGCGCACCGAATAATCCGACGAACCGGTCTCGGCGTCACAACGGAAGCAGCGCGCCGCTTCGGCCTTGGCGGTCTCGGGATCGTATCCGGTTTCGCTTTCGACAAACGCCGCCGGGTCGTCGCCGAGGCCGTGAAAGGCCTGTTTGTTGGGCGCGATTTCCGACCATTCGATGTCCTGCGCGACCGCTACGCGGCGTGTGCGGTAGGGTGTTTTATAGGGTATCGGGTCGAGGTTGCCGTCGAGGGACGCCTTTATGTAATAGGCCGCCTTGTGGCCGTGATACATCGCCTCGACGATCGTCGTGCCACCAAACGCGCCGTCACCGCCGGCAAACACCTGTGGGTCTTCGGTGCGCATGGTGTCGAAATCGGTTTTGACAACGCCGCGTTCCATCATGCCGCGCCGATCCAGATCGTCGCACACCGCCTGCTGGCCGACGGCGGTCATGACGATGTTGCAAGGGACCTCGTAGTCGGAGCCCTCGATGATCTCGAACTGAAGACGGCCATCACCGTCAAGGCCGCCGCCCTCGGTGCGCACGCAACGCAGCTTCACGTTTTTGCCGTCAGCCTCAACAGCGGTGGGCAGGCGATCATTGTGCAGGCCGACGTCTTCGGCCAATGCACCAAAGAGTTCGTGCTCGCTGGCCGGCATGCTGTCGCGGTTTTCCAGCACCGATAAATGGACTTCGTCGGCGCCGCAGCGAAGTGCCGTGCGGGCCACGTCCATGGCCACGTCGCCGCCGCCGATGACCACTACTTTGCCCGACACTTGCGGGCGTTCCCCGGCATTGACGCGATGGAGAAAGTCGACGCCATCCCACACCACCGGAAGATCGCCGCCGGGAATCGGAAGCTTCTTGCCCCATGTGGTGCCAATCGCCAGCATGACGGCCTGGTGGCGCTGTTTCAGGTCGTCGAGGCTGACCTGGTCGCCAAGCGACGTGTTGAAATGGACCTTGATATCCGGGCAGCGCTCCAGAATGCGGTCGATATCCTCGGCCAGCACATCCTGTGGCAGGCGGTTGAAGGGAATGCCCCAGGCGACCATGCCGCCGAGGCGTTCCGTCATCTCGTATATATGGACGGTGAAGCCGGCGAGGCTGAGATCCTGGGCCGCCGTGAGGGCGGCCGGCCCGCCACCGACAATGCCGATGGTTTCACTGCGCGACGCCTTTACCGGCGGCAGTTGAAACGCAGTTCCGTAACGCTCCATGACGTAGCGCTTGAGGTTGCGGATGGCGACCGGCCCGTCGCTTTCGGCACGCCGGCAAACCGTCTCGCACGGGGCGGCGCAGATGCGCGCGCATGACGATGAGAACGGGTTGGTCGCGGTGATCGCCTCGAACGCCTCCTCGAGCCGGTCCTCCCAGATCAGCGCCAGATAGGACGGCGCATCGGTGCCGATCGGGCAGCCGGTCTGGCACGGCGCCGGGACGAAGTGAAGATCACCGGTGTCGTCCGACAATTCCTCGGGCGGCCGGCGTTCGTCCGGATTGCGGGCTCGGTCCACCGTCATCTTAGCCGGTCTCTCGGCGCAGGTTCTCGCCGCGGTCCCGGTAGCCGGGCTCATAGGGCAGCTTTGTTATGGCCGCCACCTCCGGCGTCAGCGCCACCAGATCGTCGCGCGACAGATCCTTGACCGATCCATGTCCGAGCCCGTGGGTAAGCGCGGCGATCTGCCAACGCACGCCTTCCAGGAAGCGGTGAATGTTTTGCGCCTCGACCTCCGGCTGATAGCGCTTCTCATGCTCGGGGTCTTGCGTCGCGATGCCGACCGGACAATTGCCGATATGGCACTGCATGCAGGCAATGCAGCCGCCGGCGATGATGGTGGTGGTTCCGAACGCCACCGCGTCGGCGCCGAGGCAGAGCGCCTTGGTGGCGTCGACGCCGTCCTTGAGCCCGCCCATCAGCACGATCGGCAGCTCGCCGCCGGCGCCTATCTCGTCGAGCCCGTCGAGCGCCGCGATGATCGCGGCGGCGGTGGGGATGCCGACATATTCCATGACCTCCGCGCCGCCCGCTCCGGTCGAGCCCTGCATGCCGTCAAGCTCGACAAAATCAAAGCCGTCCTTGAAGGCGATCTTGATATCGTCGCCGATCCGCCCGGCGCCGAGCTTGACGCTGACCGGCACCTTATAACCGGTCGCCTCGCGGAACTCCTCGACCTTGATCAGGAGATCGTCGCCGCCCAGGATATCGGGATGGCGCGACGGCGAGCGCAGGTCTATGCCCTGCGGGATGCCGCGAATCGCGGCCAGCTCCTTGGTCACCTTGTTGGCCATGAGCTGGCCGCCAAAGCCCGGTTTTGCGCCCTGACTGATATAAATCTCCAGCCCATTGGCGCGCTTCATGTCGTGGATGTTCCAGCCCAGCCGGCCGCCCATGCACTGGAAGATGAGCTGCGTCGCCGCCTCGCGCTGGGCATCGCTCATGCCGCCCTCGCCTGTGTTTTCGGCGATGCCGGAAAGCGTCGAGGCCATGCCGATGGCCATCTTGGTCGAGCTGCTGATGGCGCCGAAGCTCATCGGCGCGATCATCACCGGCATCGAGAGTTCGAAAGGCTTGGCGCCGTGCTTGCCGCCGATGGTAGTGCGCATCTCGACCTTGGCGACGACGTCCTCATCGCCGCCGGGCAGCTTCAGATCCTTGCGAAAGGCGAGGTCCGAGAAATGCGGCAGTGCGCGCGCGCCGCCATAGCCGCGGATGCGATAGCGGCCGATCTGCGACTTGATATAGATATCTTCCTGGATCTTGGGGTTCCAATAATCCGATTTGCCGGAAAAGGAGAAAAACGGAATGCTGCGGACCTGCTGCTCGGAAGTGCTGTAACGCAGATTGGTGCCGGCGTTGACGACCTTCTGAAAGCTGCCCTTGAAGGGGATTTTGTAGCGCTCGAGAAATTCGCCGATGCTGTCGAGCTCCTCGGCCGCGATATCGCCGAGCTTGGCGGCGGCGCCGAGCGAGATCACCTTGGCGCCGACATAGATTTCACCGGCCGACATATCCTCGCCGACGCGCTCGCCGGAATCGCCCAAAATGATGATGCGCCCGCCATACATCATATAGCCGGCCATGAAGTTGGCGTTGCCGCCGCATAGGAGCGTGCCGGACTTCATCACCTGGCCGGCGCGCGAACCCATATTGCCGCGAATGACGATTTCGGCGCCGCGGATCGCCAAGCCGGCGATGGCGCTGGCATTGCCGCCGACCACCACCGAGCCGGTATACATATTGTCGCCGAGACCCCAGCCGGCATTGCTCTCGACCTCGAAACGGGCGGCGTCGGTCAGCCCGGCACAGAAATAGCCGGCCGAGCCATGCACCCGCACGGTCACCGGCTCGGTCAATCCGACGCCGATATGATGGCGCGCGTCGGGATTGATGATATCTATGTCCTCGCCCTTGGCCGCATATTCGCGAATCTGTTCGTTGGCCTGGCGGACGGGGACTTCCGCTAGGTCGATTTGGACCATGTCTCGTAACTCCCCGGTGGCGGCTCCTTGGTGTCGAGCGCGTGGCCCGGAAACAGGCGGTTGAGCGAAACCTCCTCCGAAGCGATGGCGATCAGTTCGTCGGTCTCGTACATGACCATCGGTTTGGCGGCGAGATTGTCCTTGGCGTAGCCGATTTCATCCTTGGTCGAGACAAGAAATGAAAAGGTGCCGTCAAGATCCTCGATCGAAGTCTTGAGGGCCTCACGCAACGGCACGCCTTGCGCCATCTTGTCGGCCAAATAGACCGCGACCAGTTCGCTGTCATTGTCGGTACGGAATTCGAAGCCGCGGCGCTCCAGGCGGCGGCGCATTTTCCAGTAATTGGTGATCTGGCCGTTATGGACGATGGCGACATCGGAAAATCCGGTGGCCCAGAAGGGATGCGCCGATTCGGGGCGGACATCGGATTCGGTCGCCAGGCGGACATGGCCGAGGCCGTGAGAGCCCTTATATTCATGCACATCGAAGCGCTCGTCGACATCGTGGGCGCCGCCGACATCCTTGACGATATCCAGGCTCTGGCCGATCGAAACGACCTTGGCGTCGGGCGCCGCATGCTCCATCGCATAGGCGAAGCTCCTGAGATCGCCGTCGAAGCGCACCAGCGCCTGATAGCTGTTGCCGACGCGCTTGTCGTCGACGATTTCGGCGTCATGCGCCTCCAGCGCGGTCTTGATCAGGGCCACCGATTGATTGGCCTGGGCGCCTTCGCCGACGAGAAAACGCAGCTTCAATTCGCTGCGATGCTCCTCGCCATAAAGCGCGAAGCCGGTCGAATCCGGACCCCGGTGCTGACAACCGTCAAGCATGTTGATGAGCGCCACGCCCGTCTCATGGTCGGAGCGACCATTCTTGAACATTATGCCTGCAATTCCGCACATATTTCCCCCTTTCGGCCTTCTCGCGAGGGCGCGAGGTTAGCCGCAACAAGCCCCCCACGCAATTGGCTTTACGAAATATAGTTTCCTCACAGGAATTATGGATTGCTGCGAGAAACCGCCATTTTTTTTCGTGTTTTGACGGAAGACGGCCCATTCTAGCCGCCAAACGGCGGCGAGTAAAACCACCGCCATCGCCACGCCTGTTCACGGCAAATAGATGACGCCGGTATGGTAATCCACCACGTCGCCCGCCGCGTCGACGGCGAAGTTCGAGGTGATGATGCCCTTGGCGTTCTCGAACATGCCGCTGCCGCCATCGACGGCCCAGACGATGCCGCCCTGCATCACGCCCTCGTCGCCGACGGGGCCGAACCTGCCGGCGCCGACGGTGTCGAAATTGAGCACATGGCCGTCGCCGAACGAGATGGTGCCCCATTCGCGGAACTTCTTGCCGGGGCCAAAAACGCCGCCATCGTGAGCCTGTACCTTGGAATTGAGCTCGGCCTTGGGTCCGTCCAATTCCTCGATGCGCGCATCGACGCCGTCGGCGCCGATTTCGGTGGTGAAGCGCACGCCGGGCGCGAACGAGCGCGTGATCCAAATATTCTCGCCGTCCGTTTGCTGCTCTCCCCGGCCCTTGAATTCCATATTGTAAAGAATGCGGCGCATGGCTGACCCCTCGATTGGTTTTATTGTTGTTCGCATGAATATGAGCACGGATAATTCACCGATTTCAATAGAGCCGAAAATCGACGATGGGGGAGAGGGCGTGGCATACGCGAATTCGGGCGGCGTGAAATTGCATTGCGAGGAGACCGGCAGCGGCCATGCCATTCTCTTCATCCATGAATTTGCCGGCGACCATCGCAGTTGGGAGCCGCAGATCCGCTACTTCTCGCGCCGCTACCGCTGCATCAGCTACGACGCGCGCGGCTATCCGCCGTCCGACGTGCCGGACGATCCGGCGCATTACAGCCAGGACATCGCCGTCGGGGACGCCATCGCCGTCCTCGACCATTACGATATCGAGAAGGCGCACATCGTCGGCCTCAGCATGGGCGGCTTCGCGGCGCTCCATATCGGCATGCGCCACACCATGCGCGCCAGCGCCCTGGTCGTCGCCGGCTGCGGCTACGGCGCACCGGCGGGCAAGCGCGAGAGCTTCCAGGCCGAGGTCGATGTGCTGGCCGATCATTTCGAGCGCGACGGCACGGAAAAGGCGGCCGCCGTCTATGCCGGCGGCCCGTACCGGGTGCAGCACCGGAACAAGGACCCGCGCGGCTGGGCCGAATTTCGCGCCCAGTTCATCGAGCATTCGCCGCGCGGCTCGGCCAACACGCTGCGCGGCGTGCAGGGCCGCCGGCCGTCGCTTTACGATCTCGAAGCGGAACTCGCCGGCATCAAAGTGCCGACGCTTCTAATAAACGGCGACGAAGACGAGCCCTGCCTCGACGCCAAGCTGTGGCTGAAGCGCATCATGCCGGCGAGCGGGTTGGTGATCCTGCCGCGCACCGGCCACGCCTCGAACCTGGAAGAGCCCGACGCCTTCAACCGCGCGGCGCAGGAATTTTTCTCGACCGCCGAACAAGGCCGCTGGACCGCGCGTGATCCGCGCTCAGTCTCGGACACCCAGATCGTCCACGCGGAAAAGGATTGAGCCTTCTTTCCCGAGACGAAGAGGGGCTTATTCGGTCCGGTCCGCGGCCGCGAAAAAAAACCGGGCCGGAGAAAAATCCGGCCCGGAGTTGAGGGAGACGAGATTCGCGGTGTGCCGCGCTTCTCTCTTCCGGGAGGGGTATAGGGAAGATAGTCATGATAATGGCGAATTTAGGGCCGGGGTGCTGTGATGGGTGTCACAACATCATGATTTTATTGATTTTTTTGTAACTAATGAGAAATGAGCCGGGTTAGCGAATATCTTTCGGGGTGGTGAAGGCGCGCAAAGTCGCGGCGCCGGGCGCGAGATGCGCCCAGGCTGGCGTATCGCAGGCCAGTTCGGCCAGGGCGCCGGGCGGAAAGTCGCGCGCGGCGCGCCGTGCCGCCCGCCCGCCGCCGGCGCCGGCGAGCAGCACGGCGAGGGCATGGAGGCCCGGATTGTGGCCGACCAGCAGCGCCGCCCCGGCTTCTTCGGGCAGCGCGCGGAGCACCGCCAGCAGGGTTTCGACGCCGGCCAGATTGAGGTCGTCGCGGACCTCAAGCGGCGGCGGCGAAGCCATCGCGGCGGCGAGCAATTCGGCGCTTTCGCGCGCCCGCCGGGCGCTCGAGCAGAGGATCGCGTCCCAGGCCGCGCCGGTGCCCTTGAGATGCGCCGCCAGGAGCCGGCAATCGGCGCTTCCGCGCGCCGTCAGCGCCCGCGCCGCGTCGCCTTCGGCGCCGCGTTTTTCGGCCTCGCCATGGCGTATGATGTAGAGCTTCTTGATCTTCGATCTCCTTCCCAGGGCGTGCCGCCTCCTGTTAAATGGCCCGCCGCCTCCTGTTAAATGGCGCGCCGCAATTCAAGACGCTTGGGAGCACCAAAGAATGGCCGATGATAGCGCCGCGCGAAACCCCCCCGATGCGCAAAACCCTTATGAAGCCGGGTTGGGGCGCAACCCCGCCAACCATGTGGCGCTGACGCCGCTCGGCTTTCTCGCGCGCGCCGCCCATGTCTATCCCGGGCGCATCGCCTGGCGGCACGGCGCGCGCAGCGCCGATTACCGCGAATTCTACGCGCGTTCGCGCCGCTTGGCTTCGGCGCTGGCGGCGCGCGGCATCGGCCTCGGCGACACCGTCAGCTTCATGGCGCCCAACATTCCGGCGATGCTCGAGGCGCATTACGGCGTGCCGATGACCGGCGCCGTGCTGAACGCGCTCAATGTTCGCCTCGACGCCCCTGCCATCGCCTTTATCCTCGACCATGGCGAAGCCAAAATCCTCTTTACCGACCGCGCTTTCTCGCCTGTCATCTCAGCGGCGCTGAAGCTCTGCCGGGCCAAACCGCTGGTCATCGATATCGACGACGCGCCGGAGGAAGGCGGCGATTTTCTGGGCTCTATCGGATATGAAGCCTTCCTCGAAGGCGGCGACCCTGAATATGACTGGCGCTGGCCGGCCGACGAGTGGGAGGCGATCTCGCTGTGTTATACCTCGGGCACCACCGGCAATCCCAAGGGCGTGGTGCTGCATCACCGCGGCGCCTATCTGAACGCCATCGGCAATTCCCTGACCTGGAGCCTCGGCGACGCGCCAGTCTATCTGTGGACGCTGCCGATGTTCCACTGCAACGGCTGGTGCTTCACCTGGACCATCACCGCCCAGGGCGGCACCCATGTCTGCCTGCGCAAGGTCGAGGCGGCGGCGATCTTCGATGCCGTCGCCAGCCAGGGCGTGAACCGCTTCTGCGGCGCGCCGATCGTCCTCAACATGATCGTCAATGCGCCCGAGCAAGCGCGCGCCGCTTTCGACCACCGCGTCGATGTGATGACCGCCGCCGCGCCGCCGCCGGCCGCCGTCATCGCCGCCATGGAGCGCGGCGGCTTCAACGTCACCCATGTATACGGCCTGACCGAGGTTTACGGCCCGGTCACGGTATGCGCCTGGCACGGCGAGTGGGACAGCCTCGATATCGAGCAACAGGCGGAGTTGAAGGCGCGCCAGGGCGTCGCCTATGTGACGCTCGACGGCCTCGGCGTCGCCAACGCGGAGAGCGGCGACCCGGTGCCGGCCGATGGCGAGACCATCGGCGAGGTGGTGATGCGCGGCAATACCGTGATGAAGGGCTATCTCAAGAACCGTGGTGCCACCGAGGAGGCGTTCGCCGGTGGCTGGTTCCACACCGGCGATCTCGGGGTGATGCACAGCGACGGCTATATCGAGCTCAAGGACCGCGCCAAGGATATCATCATCTCGGGCGGCGAGAATATCAGCACCATCGAAATCGAGGACGTGCTCTACAAGCACGAAGCCGTGCTCGAAGCGGCGGTGGTCGGGCGCCCCGACGACCACTGGGGCGAGACGCCATGCGCCTTCGTCACCTTAAAGGAGGGCACCCGGGCGAGCGCCGAGGAGCTGATCGCCCATTGCCGCGACAACATGGCCCATTTCAAGGCGCCAAAGACGGTGGTCTTCGGCACGCTGCCCAAAACCTCGACCGGCAAGGTACAAAAATACACCCTGCGCGAACGCGCAGCGGAGTTGTGAGGGTTGGGGGGCCAAACTCGAAGGGAGCCTGCCCGGCTGATTGGCGGAACCCACAAAGATTCTATCAAACGGCACCAAACACCCGGAATGCGCCAAGCATTCCAGCTGCGCGACTGAGCGCCCGAGTTAATACGAGGTAGCCAAGGGAGCGGATGCGACCGCCCGGCGCTTGAGGGGCCAGCAAAAAGCGCGCGGATGCCCCGCCCAGCGTTGCGAGCGTGCTTTCCGCTTCTTGTCTTTGACCATGCCGCGCGTCAATATCGCGCGACGTCCATGCCGCGCGCGAATATCGCGTGACCGGGGAGGTGAAGTGGATGGCGAAGCTGGGTTCATACCGTATCGAAGGCAGTTATTACGAAGCCTGCAATTGCCAGGCGATTTGCCCGTGCCGCCAGCAAAACGGCGTCGCCGACGGGCTTTCCACCTATGGGGTCTGCGATTTTCTGCTGTCCTGGCAAATCGCCAAGGGGCAGGCGGGAGCAATCGAGCTGGCCGGCCTCGCCGTCGCCATCGCCGGGCGCTACGATGACCATGAGCCGGGCTCGCCGTGGCGTGTCTCGATCTATGTCGACGAGCGCGCTCGCGACGGCCAATTCGATGCGTTGGGCGAAATATTTCAGGGCAATGCCGGCGGCAACATGCATTTCACCGGCAATTTCGCCGAGATTCTCGGCGTCGGAAGGGCGCGCATCGAGCTTGACCATGGCGCCGGCGGGGAGCACATCAAAATCGCCAATATCGCCGCCGCGGAAGTGGTGAGGAATGTCGCATTCGACGGCACCGTCAGCTGCGGCATCTCCGGGCACGACCATCCGGGCCAGGAATCCGTCTCCAGCTTTGTCTGCGACGATGGCCCGCTCAAGTGGGACTATAAGGAGCGCTGCGGCTTCGCCACCGATTTCGCCTATTTCAGTTGAGCGCTGCTATTCCAGCGATTGAACGAACTGATCGACCTCGCGGTTGAAGCGCTCGGTTTCCTCCAGGAACGGGCAGTGGTTGCTGTCCTCATAGAGCGAGAAGCGCGAGCCGGGAGTATTTTCATGTACGAAGCGGACGGCCTCGGTGGAGAGTAATTTATTTTCGGCGCCGCCGGCGATGACCAGGCTGGGCACGCTGACCTTGGCGACATCGGCGCGGTAGTCCTGCACCGACTGGTCGAACAGCACGGCGCTGGCGATGCTCGCCGGGATGCGCATGTTTTCCGCCACCATCCAATCCACGTCCGCCGCCGACGGCGGCGTTTTGAACATCATCGGCACGAAACCGCGGAAAGCCTCCTCGCGGCCGGTTTGCACTTCCGACATCATGTGAACGAGCATGGGCAGATCGAACAGGCCCTGATCCCAGTCCGGCCATTTGAAATCCGTCGGGGTCTGCTCGACAAATATGGCGCCGGCGACATTGTCGCCGCCGAACTGCTTGAAATAATCCCACACCACCATGCAGCCCATCGACCAGCCGACCAGCACCGCATCGTGCAAATCCCTGGCCTTGAGGAAGGCGTGCACATCCTGGGCGTAGGTCGCCATGGTGTGGCCGTCATGCGTGTGCGAAGAGCCGCCATGGCCTCTCAGATCGAGGGCGAGGGCGTGATGGTTTTGCCCGAGGCCCGGCAATTGCTTGTGGAAAAAGCGCGAGCTCATCCACAACCCGTGCACAAAGACGATTGCGCGCCCGGCGCCGCTTTCCTCGTAGGCGAGTTCGAGTTGATCGGTGATGCGAATCTTGGGCATGGTCCTGTTCCTCTTAACTCAGCCATTGCGGTAGATATAGCTGTAGGCGTTGATCGCCGGGACGCCGCCGAGATGGGCGTAGAGGATCTTCGCGCCGGCCGGGAAATAACCTTTGCCGACCAGGTCGATCATCCCCTGCATCGATTTTCCTTCATAGACGGGATCGATCATCATGCCTTCGAGGCGGGCCGAAAGCCGGATGGCTTCGTTGGTCTCCTCCGAGGGCACGCCGTAGCAGGGATAGGCATAATCCTCGTTGAGAACGACGTCTTCGGCGCCGATATCGCGGCCGAGCTCGACCAGGGCGGCGGTCTTTTGCGCGATGTCGAGCACTTGCGCGCGCGTCTGTTCCGGCGTCGCCGATGCGTCGATGCCGATGACGTTCCCTGCCCGGCCGTCCTTGGCGAAGCCGACGATCATGCCGGCATGGGTCGAGCCGGTGACGCTGCAGACGATGATATAGTCGAATTTGAGAGCCATCTCGCGTTCCTGGGCGCGCACCTCTTCGGCAAAGCCGACATAGCCGAGGCCGCCCAACTTATGCACGGACGCGCCGGCGGGAATGGCGTAGGGCTTGCCGCCCTTGGCGCGCACATCGTCGAGGGCGCGCTTCCAGCTCTCGCGGATGCCTATATCGAAGCCTTCATTTACCAGTTCGATTTCGGCGCCCATGACGCGGCTCATCAGGATGTTGCCGACGCGGTCATAGACGGCATCCTCGAACGGCACCCAGCCTTCCTGGACGAGGCGGCATTTCATGCCGAGCTTGGCCGCCACGGCGGCGACCTGGCGGGTGTGGTTCGATTGCACGCCGCCGATGGTGACCAGCGTATCGGCGTTGGTGGCGATGGCGTCGGGGACGATATATTCGAGCTTGCGAATCTTGTTGCCGCCGAAGGCGAGGCCGGAATTGCAATCCTCGCGCTTGGCATAAATCTCGACGCCGCCGCCGAGATAGGCGGACAGGCGGCTCAGTTTCTCGATCGGCGTCGGGCCGAAGGTGAGCGGGTAGCGCTCGAATTTCTCAAGCATTGCGGCTCCTCTTGATTGCGCCCGAAATCGGCTCAACTTAACTCAAATGCTTCGCCAAAGGCCACGCCAGAACCTGCATCACGGCGCCGCGCCGGTAGCGCGTGACCAGCAGCGCCTTGACCTTGGCGCCGTGGCCGTAGCCGGGCCATTGGCTGATGTGGAGCAGCAGGTCCTCTATACCGTCGCCGTTGAAATCACCGCGCGCGAGGAATTCCACCAGGCTCTTGCCGCGCGTCCATTCGAACAGGGCGGCGCTGTCATGCTTGCGCCGCACCGAGATCAGGACAGCGCCTTGACTGGCGCGCGATTGACGCCACGACAATCCCTTGGCGCCGGCCTGCTCGATCTCGTCCCGCTCGGCGGGATTGACGGCGATGTCGAGCATGGCGGGCAGGGCATCGGCCGCCGTTTCATCGAGGCGCAGCTCGGCGATGAAACTTTGCCGCGCCGGGCGGGCAAGCTTGAGCGCTTTTAGCGCCACGCAGGTGGCGGCGAAATCGGCGAGCAGGAAGTGATCGCTTTCAGACGCGGTTTTATAAAGCCTGTGGTCCGCTCCCCAATAGTCGGCGCAGGAAACCAGGCGCCGGGGGCCGACCGGCTCGTGCGCCTTGCCGATGCCGCTATAGCGCCATTTATGTGCCAGCACTATTCCCGCCGCGCTCCACAAGGGCTGGCGCTGACGGCGCTCGATATCGTCAAGCGATTGCAGGCCGAGAGAGGCGGACCAGCGCATCGGGAATTTTTCGCTATCTCCGGCGCCGGCGCCGGCGTTGGCCGCTGCCGCCATCAGCGCGGCGCAGAAGATCAGGGCGCGCAGTGAGCGGCTCAAGCCAACCCTATTCGCCGGCCTTCTCGCCGGCGTAGCGGGTTTGCAAGAGGCTCCGGCACATATTGGCGTTGAACGCGGCATTGATGCGCACGCGGCGCAGATCGCGGAGATATTCGGCGAAGTTTTCAACATCGAGCGCTTCGCCCTCGGGCGTCGTGAAGGCTGCGTCGCCTGGTTCCGCCGCGCCGCCGAACTCGCTGCGTATCTCAAGATAGCGCCGGCGCGCTTCATCGGCTGATTCGAGCGCCGTCAATTCGCCGATGCGCATGGCGCATAATTGCGGCGGTGTGAAACCCTGCGACAGCAGGTGGCGCAGCAGCACTTCCTGGCGGCCCTGGAAGGCCTTGGCGCGAAAAGTGGCGCGCAGCTCGTCGAGCTCCGCCGCAGTCTGGCCGGGAAAGGTCTCGGCGAAGGAGAGGCCGGCGCCGATGCCGCGGTTGATCTCCTCGGCATGGCAATGGTCGGCGAGCAGGATCTCGGCGCGGCTCACCCAATCGAGGCTTTCCACCGCGCGGCGCATGTCATGCGCCATGAGAAAGGCGAAATTGGGCGCGCACCAGAATGTCGGCAGGCGAAAGCCGATGCGCACCACGCCGCCGTCGCCGAGCGCGACCGATTCGACAAAGCCCATATCGGCGACCGATTGGTCGAGCTCCGGATCGCTCACTTCGGCGAGGCGCGCCCACACCTCATCAAGGCGGCCGTCACCGGGTTGTGCGAGAGCGGCGCTCATGAGCTCAGTTGGCGCCGAAGGCGGCTTGCTTGGCATCAATATCGATGCCGTAGAGCTTGGCCGCGTTGAGGCCGAGGATTTTGCGCTTGGCCTCGGGCGTCAGGTCGGTGCCGGTCTCGGCCTTGAGATCCTCGGGCATCTCGAAGGCCATGAATTTTTCGATCAACCATTTGGGCTGCCAGATGCCGTAATCGCTGGCGAACAACAGCCGGTCCTCGCCGACCCAAAACAGCAGCTCCGCCATCATCTCGGCGAAATAGCGCGGCCGCGCATGGACGAAGGCCGAGGCCACGGCGAGGCCGCCATAGACATTGGGCTCCTGCACCGCGATCCAGCAGAAATCGTCGAGGCGCGGCAGGCCGACATGATCGACGACGAAGTTGAGCTCGGGGAAATCGGTCGCCGCGTCGTCGATATCGGCGACGTCGAAGGCGTCCTTGTTGAGCGGCAGGATGGTCGGGCCCTTATGGACATGGACATTCTTGATGCCGAGCGTTTGCGCCTTTTCGAGATAGCGCTTGGCCCACGGATCGCTGAGCTTGTAGCCCCTGGATTCGCCGTGCCATTCCGCCGTATAGAGCTTGACGCCCTGAAGGCCGTAAGTCTCGACGAGGGCTTCCAGCGCCTCCAACCCGGCTTCGCCGTCGCGCGGATCGAAAGCACCGTTGAGGATGATGCGGTCGGGATATTTCTCCACCAATTCGGCGTTCTGCTCGGTGGTGTTGAAGCCCCGTTCGTAGAATTCCTTGAGGCAGGTCGGTTGGCAGATCGCCATATCGGCATAGCCGTTGACGAAAAGATCCTCATACAGCGTCTCGGCGCCGTAATGCTGGAATTTTTCCGCCGACCAGAGATAGTCCGGCGGGCTCAGCGCCTTGTGATAATCGTGAAAGCAGTTGATGAATTGCGCGCCGTGGATGTTGCGCTGATTTTCGGGCCGTGCGTCCCATAAATGAATATGCGCGTCGACCACAAAAATTTCTTCGCCGTCGCCGGTCTTGTACATCAGGCCCTCCCCTGCCTTTGTCTCACCCTGCGGGCCCAACCTAATGGCAGATTGCCCATCTGCCTATGAAATTTTTGTTGATCGCGCCGATTTATGCGTCGGCGCGGCGCAGCATTTTGGCCTTGGAGTAATTCATCACCGCGAGGCCGAGGGCGATGACGGCGATGGCGCCCCACAGCCAGACGCTGGGCTTGTCGCCGAACAGAAGATAGGCCCACAACACACCCGCCGCGACGACGACATAATTGAGTTGGGCGAAAAACAGCGCCCCGGCGCGGCGCAGGATTTCGAAAAAACAAAGATAGGTCACGACATTTCCGCACGCAGCCCAAAGCGTCGGCCAAATGCCCTCCACTCCGGCATGGCTGAGCGCCACCGGCCCGTCGATCGCCAACATGAGGATAAAAAGGAGGAGCGCGCCGATCGCCATTACCCCGGTGGTGAGGGAGAGCGAATTGACGTCCGGCGGCATCAGCTTGGCGGCATACACATTGTTGACCGCGGAAGTTGCCGGCAGCAGCAGCGCGAACAGCACCCAGCCCGCCGCCGCCGGGTCGGGCAGGCTCTCTTCCGGCAGCACGATCAGGAGCACGCCGGCGAAACCGAGCGCCACGCCCAATATGCTGAGCCAGCGAAAGGATTCGCTGCGCACCGCGAGCGCCAGCAGATAGGTCGCCACCGCGATCAACGCCACCACCAGGGTGAGGACGGAAGGCGGCAGCTTGTCGGCGAGAAAAGCCAGAATCAGGAGCGGCGCCGCGAGCCCGAACGTGGTGACCACGCCATAGACCTTAAAGTGCCGGAGGCTCATTTTCGGCGGCGAGCGCAACAGTGCCGAGACCGGCAGCAGCACCGCCGAGGCGATGATCATCTGCCAGAATGCATAGGCGAAGACCGGCATGCCGGCATCCATTGCCAGCTTGTTGGCCGAGAGCACGCTGCCATAGGCAGAGCCGCCGAGCAGCAGCAGAAAGGTCGGCAGCGCCAGGCCCGAGGAGATATTCATGCGCCGCCGCTTTACTCGCCGGCGCGGCCGAGCGTTTTGGCTTTCGAATAATTCATCACCGCGAGGCCGAGGGCGATGACGGCGATGGCGGCCCACAGCCAGATATTGGGCTCGTCGCCGAAAATCAGATAGGCCCACAGCACACCCGCCGCGACGACGACATAGTTGAGCTGGGCGAAAAACAGCGCACCGGCGCGGCGCAATATTTCGAAAAAACAGAGATAGGTCACGACGATCGCGGCACTGGCCCAAAGGGTCGGCCATACGCCGGCGAAGCCGGCATGGGTGAGCGCCACCGGTCCGTCGATCACCAGCATGAGGATGAGGAGAAGGAGTGCTGAGAACGTCATCAACCCGGTGGTCAGTGAGAGCGAATTCACGTCCTCGGGCATCAGCTTGGCGGTAAACACATTGTTCATCGCCGCGCTCGCCGGCAACAGCAACGCGAACAACACCCAGCCGACCGTCGCCGGGTCATCCAAGCCCTTTTCCGGCAAGACGATAAAGAGCACTCCGCCGAAACCGAGCGCCACCCCCAACAGGCTGAGCCAGCGGAAGGATTCGCTCTTCACCGCAAGCGCCAGCAGATAGGTCGCGGCGGCGATCAGGGCCGCCGCCAGGGTGACCACGGACGGCGGCAATTTGTCCGCCAGAACAACCACGATCAGGGTCGGGCCGGTGAGCCCGACGATCGCCACCAGGCCGTAGACCCGCAAATGGCGAATGTTCAGTTTCGGCGGCGAGCGCAGCACCGCCGACACCGGCAGCAGCACCGCGGAAGCGATGACGATCTGCCAAAAGGAATAGGCGAAGACCGGCATGCCGGCCTCCACCGCCAGCTTGTTGGCCGAGAAGTAGCTGCCATAGGCGGCGCCGCCGAGCAGCAATAGAAAGGTCGGGAGCGCAAGGCCCGAAGAAAATATCATGCGCCGCAGCTTGACCCGCATGGCCGGCCCACGCCAGTGTCCATTTCACTTGACCGGCGGAAACCCCCGCCGGCCAAAGGCGCTTGCCTGGCAATCAAACGGAATGAACGCCTACTCGCTGCCGGCATATTTCCAATAGGTGTCCTTGCGCGCAATCTTACCGTCGGCGCTGAGCAGCCAGAGATCGCAGCCCAGCCAGTTGAGGCGGTTGCCGTTGGCCTCGCTGCCGCTCACCGTCCATTCCGAGCATCCACGGTCGCCGCCCACCCAATGGCCGTGAATTTCCCAGACCATGTCCGGGATGGCGGCGAAGCGCCGCTCCAGCATCGCCGCGATCGCCGCCTTGCCGCGCAGCAACTGGCCGTCCGGCTGGCTGCCGCGCGAGGTCAGCCACACCGCGTCGTCGGCGAATTGCGCCAGAATGGCGGCCGCGTCGTGGCGGTTGAAGGCCTCGCATACCGCGCTGATGATGGTGAGATTTCTTTGCTCGGTTTCGTTCATGCCGCTCTCCGATGGCGATGTCGGCGCCCGCCGCGCCACGTTATTCGGAATCGAGGGGAAATCAACCCGCTCGCGCCGGCGCATTGTCTACTGGATATTGCCGGCGACATGTTTCACAATAGAGGGAAGTAACAATAGAGGGAAGTAAATGAGACATGCGGGCGGTGGCGATGCGTCGGCGCCGATACACAAGCCTAAAAATAACATGGGAGACTTAAGGGTCATGAAATTTTCAAACAGGATTCTCAGCGCCGCGGCGGCCGTCGCGTTCGTCGCCGCAACCGGCTTCGGGATGGCGCCAGCCGCCCAGGCCGGCGATGACGTCAAGGTCGGGATTATATTCGGCTTCACCGGGCCGATCGAATCGCTGACGCCGGGCATGGCTGCTTCGGCCGAACTGGCGATGAAGGAAGTTACGGATTCCGGCAAATTTCTGGGCGGCAAGGCCATGATCCCGATCCGCGCCGATTCGACCTGCGTCGATTCAGCCGCCGCGACGGCCGCCGCCGAGCGTCTTATCACGTCCGATTCCGTCGCCGCCATCGTCGGCGCCGATTGCTCCGGCGTCACCACCTCCATCGCCAACAACACGGCGGTGCCGAACGGCGTGGTGATGGTTTCACCCTCGGCCACCTCGCCGGCGCTCTCGACCATCGAGGACAAAGGCTATTTCTTCCGCACGGCGCCGTCCGACGCCCGCCAGGGCCAGGTGCTGGCCGATGTGCTGAAGGCGCGCGGCATCATGAATGTCGCCGTCACCTACACCAACAATGATTACGGCAAGGGGCTGGCGGAAAGTTTCAACAACGCCTTCACGGCGCGTGGCGGCAAGATCGAAATGACCGCCGCGCATGAAGACGGCAAGGGCGATTATTCCGCCGAGGTCGGCGCGCTGGCGGCTTCCGGTGCCGCCAATCTGGTGGTGTTCGGCTATCTCGACCAGGGCGGCAAGGGCATCATTCAGACCTCGCTCGACACCGGCGCTTTCGACAGCTTCATCCTCGCCGACGGCATGATCGGGCAAACCCTGATCGACAATATCGGCGCTGGCCTGAACGGCGCCATCGGCACCTTGCCGGGCTCCGAATCGGAAGGCGCCAAACTGTTCCTCAGTGTCGCCACGGCTGGCGGCGTTGACGGCGACGGGCCGTTTAGAGGCGAATCCTATGACGCCGCCGCCCTGATCGCCTTGGCGATCCAGGCCGCCGGCTCGGCCGACCGCAGCGCCATCCAGGCCAAGATCATGGCCGTGGCCAACGCGCCGGGTGAGCAGATCCTGCCCGGGCAACTCGCCAAGGGGCTGCAAATACTGGCCGATGGCGGCGAGGTCGACTATCAGGGCGCATCCAATGTCGAGCTGACCGATGTTGGCGAGGCGGCGGGTTCCTACAAGGAGCTTGAGGTCGTCGACGGCGCTTTCAAGACCATCTCTATCCATTAAGTAACGCGATCCGCAATGGTCCGGCCTGGCGCCGGGCCATTGCATCGCGCCCGCTCGGGAGCCGACGTTATCGCAGGGGTGTGGCGGCGAGCAGGGGCTGGCGATGATCCGCGTCGAGAACCTGCATAAACGCTTTGGCGGCCTGCGCGCCGTCGATGATGCCAGCGTGGAAATCGCGGCCGGCTCCATCACCGGCCTGATCGGCCCCAACGGCGCCGGCAAGACGACGCTTTTCAACGTCATCGCCGGCGCTTTTCCGCCGACCTCGGGCTGCGTCTTTCTTGACGACAAGGACATTACCGGCCTCAAGCCGCATGAATTGTTCGCCCGCGGCGTGCTGCGCACGTTCCAGATCGCGCATGAATTCACCACCCTCACGGTCACCGAAAATCTGATGATGGTGCCGGGCGGGCAGCGCGGCGAGAGATTGCTCGATGCCTGGTTTCGCCCGCGCCTGGTGCGCGCCGAGGAGGCCGCCATCCGCAGCAAGGCCGAGGAGGTACTCGAATTTCTCGGCCTCACCCACCTCGCTCAGGAGCCCGCCGGCAACCTCTCCGGCGGCCAGAAAAAACTCCTTGAGCTCGGCCGCACCATGATGGTCGAGGCCAAGATCGTCTTTCTCGACGAGGTCGGCGCCGGCGTCAACCGCACGCTGCTGCGCACCATCGGCGATGCCATCGAGCGCCTCAACCAGGAGCGCGGCTATACCTTCTGCATGATCGAGCATGACATAGATTTCATCTCGCGCCTGTGCGACCCGGTGATCGTCATGGCCGAGGGCGCGGTGCTGATGGAGGGCAGCGCCGAAGAGGTGAAAGCGGATTCGCGCGTGATCGACGCATATCTCGGCACCGGCCTCAAGAACCGCCCGAAAGTGCCGGCATGAGTTTCCTGATCGGCGACAATATGACCGGCGGCTACGGCGCCGCCGACATCTTGCATGACTGCACCATCGCCGTCGAACTCGGCGAGGTCGTCGTCATCGTCGGCCCCAACGGGGCCGGCAAATCGACCGCCATGAAGGCGATATTCGGCATGCTGGATCTGCGCGGCGGCGAGGTGCGCCTCGACGGCGACGACATCACCAAGCTCAGCCCGCAGGAGCGCGTGCGCCGCGGCATGGGCTTCGTGCCGCAGACGCAGAATATTTTTACCAGCATGACGGTGCGCGAAAATCTCGAGATGGGCGCCTATCTGCGAACTGATGATTATTCCGGCACGATGGAGCAGGTGTTTGAGCTCTTCCCCATCCTCAAGGAAAAGAGCCGCCAGATCGCCGGCGAGCTTTCCGGCGGCCAGCGCCAACAGGTCGCGGTGGCCCGCGCCCTGATGATGGAGCCGCGCGTCCTCATGCTGGACGAGCCCACCGCCGGCGTCTCGCCGATCGTCATGGATGAATTGTTCGACCGCATCCTCGAGGTCCGCGACAGCGGCGTCGCCGTTCTCATGGTCGAGCAGAATGCTTCGCAGGCGCTCGCCATCGCCGACCGCGGCTATGTGCTGGTGACCGGCGAGAACCGCTTTAGCGATAGCGGCCAGGCCCTTCTGGACGACGCCGAAGTGCGGCGCTCCTTCCTCGGTGGTTGAGGGCGCCGCGCGATCATGACGGATTTTCTCGACGCCCTGGTGCTGCTCGCCAATTTCGTCCTCGTGCCGGGCGTGACCTATGGCTCGCAACTCGCGCTCGGCGCCCTCGGGGTGACGCTGATCTACGGCATCCTGCGCTTCGCCAATTTCGCCCATGGCGATATGATGGCGTTCGGCGCCATGGTGGTGATTTTCATGACCTGGTGGCTGCAATCGCTCGGCGTCAGCATCGCGCCGCTGCCGGTCGCCCTGGTGGCGCTGCCCGTTGGCATCGTCGCCGCCATCGCCATGAGCCTGGCCACCGACCGGCTGGTGTATCGCTTCTACCGCCGCGCCAAGGCGCCTTCGGTGATCTATATCCTGACCTCGATCGGCGTCATGTTCGTGATGAACGGCATCGTGCGCTTCATCATCGGGCCCGACGACCAGCGCTTCACCGACGGCGCGCGCTTTATCATCACGGCGCGCGGATTCAAAGAGGCGACCGGCCTGCATGAGGGGCTGGCGATCAAGCTGACCCAGGCGCTGACCGTCCTGGTCACGCTGATCGTCGTCGTCGCGCTGTTTCGCTTCTTGCAGAAATCGCGCACCGGCAAGGCGATGCGCGCCTATTCCGACAATGAGGATTTGGCCCTCTTGTCGGGCGTCAGCCCGGAGCGCGTGGTGTTTTTCGCCTGGCTCATCGCGGCGGCGCTGGCGACCATCGCCGGCTCGCTTTACGGCCTCGACAAGAGCTTCAAGCCGTTCACCTATTTTCAGCTGCTGTTGCCGATTTTCGCTTCCGCCATCGTCGGCGGCATCGGCCATCCGCTCGGCGCCGTGGTCGGCGGCTTCATCATCGCCTTTTCCGAGGTCACCATCACTTACGCCTATAAGAAGTTCCTGCGCTATCTCTTACCCGATAGCTGGGCGCCCGAAAGTTTGGTGCAGTTTCTCTCGACCGATTATAAATTCGCCATTTCCTTCGTCATCCTGGTGGTCGTGCTGCTGGTCAGACCGACCGGCATATACGGCGGACGCTCGTCATGAATCCGGCGCTCCGCAATCCGCTTCTGTTCGCCGTCATGGCCGGGCTGCTCGCCGCCGTCGGTTTCGGCCAGTCCTGGGCGGTCGCACTCACCATTCTCAATCTCTGCCTGATCTCGGCGGTGATGGCGCTCGGCCTCAACATGCAATGGGGCTATGCCGGGCTCTTTAATGTCGGCGTGATGGGCTTTGCCGCGGTCGGCGGCCTGGCCACGGTGCTCATATCCAAGGCGCCGGTGGTCGATGCCTGGGCCGCCGGCGGCTGGCGCCTCGGGCTGGCTGCGCTGGCCTTGCTGGCGACGGCGGCGGTGGTGGTGGCGGTGCGGCGCTGGCTCGGGCCGGGGCCGATCCGCTCGCTCGCCACGGCGGTCCTCGTCATCGCCGGCTATTTTGTCGTCCGCATTTTCTTCGACCCGGCGACCGAAGCGATCGAAGCGGTCAACAGCGCCAAGACCGGCTATCTCGGCGGCCTCGGCCTGCCGGTGTTGCTGTCGTGGATCGTCGGCGGCCTGCTCGCCGCCGGCGTCGCCTGGTTTATCGGCAAGGTGGCGCTCGGTCTGCGCTCCGATTATTTCGCCATCGCCACGCTCGGCATATCCGAGATCGTCATCGCCATCCTCAAGAACGAGGATTGGCTGGCGCGCGGCGTCAAGAACGTCACCGGCCTGAGCCGCCCGGTGCCCTATGAGGTGAACTTGCAGGGCTATCTGTGGTTCGCCGACTTCACCGCCTGGCTCGGCGCCGATGTGATCGAAGCCTCATCCATTTTCGTCAAGCTGTGCTACGCCGCTTTGTTCCTGATCGTGCTGCTGATCGTCGTCGCGCTCTCGGAACGCGCGCTCAATTCGCCGTGGGGCCGCATGATGCGCGCCATCCGCGACAATGAGGACGCGGCGGAAGCGATGGGCAAGGATGTGACGCGCCGCCATTTGCAGATTTTCATCATCGGCTCGGCCGTAATCGGCATCGCCGGCGCCATGCTGACGACGCTCGACGGCCAGTTCACGCCGGGCACCTATCAGCCGCTGCGCTTCACCTTCCTCATCTGGATCATGGTGATCATCGGCGGCTCGGGCAACAATTGGGGCTCGGTGCTGGGCGGCTTTTTGGTGTGGTTCGTGTGGATCGAGGCCGAGCCCGCTGGTCTCTGGCTGATGGACGTCGTCACCTCGGGCCTTGCCGAGGGCAGCCCGCTGCGCGCCCACCTCCTTGAGGCGGCGCCGCATATGCGCCTCATCATCATGGGGGTTATCTTATTGCTGGTGATGCGCTTCGCGCCGCGCGGGCTGATCCCGGAGATACTCAGGCGGTGACGCCGTCGGCGTACCGCTCAGGCTCGATTGACGCTCAGCCGAAGCAGCCGCCGATGCCCATGCCGATGGTGTCGATATAGCGCACCAGATAGCTCTCGGTGATCTGGTCGAAGGCCCAGGCGGCGGAGGAAAAAATCTCGCCATGCCAAGCGGCGATGCCGGCAACCAGGATGGCGGCGGCGAGCATGGTCGAAGGCCGCATGCCGAGGACCGGATTGTTGCGCAGCAGGGATTCCATCGAGGCCCGCCCTTTTTCATATCAACAGACGCGAAGGCGCCCATTATTAAAGATATTCGGGCGCCTGTAAATGCGCCCGTCCGGGCGTCAGCCTTGTTTCAGCGCTTTTGCCAACTGCTTCATGGCGGCGGCCGATTCGGACCAGCCGCGGCCGCCGGTCAGGCCGCCATCGACGGTGAGATCATGGCCGTTGACGAAGCCGGCCTCGTCGCTGGCCAGGAACAGGGCGGCGTGGGCAATGTCTTCCGGCAGGCCGGCGCGCGGGATCGGCTGGCGCGCGCGGAACATGTCGTCGAGCTTATCGACGGTGGCCTCGGCGTCGCCGGTCGAGAGCCCGAGCGCCTTGCCGAAGACAGGTGTGAGAATGGCGCCGGGGGATATCGAATTGACGCGGATGCCGCGCTCGCCGAGCTCCATCGCCGTCGTGCGGGTGACGTGGATGACCGCCGCCTTGGCGGCGCTATAGACATGATCGCCGTACCCGGTGTGCTGGCCGGCGACGCTGGCATTGTTGATGATGCTGCCCGAGCCCTGGCGCTTCATCACCCGCGCGGCATGTTTCATGCCCATCATCACGCCGCCCAAAAGCACGTCCATGCACCTCGAATAGCTGTCCCACGAGATATGCGCGATGGGCTCGTTGGGGCCGGGGATGCCGGCATTGTTGAACAGGCAGTCGAGGCGCCCGAAACGCTCGACCGTTTGCGCCACCAGGGCTTCTATATCGGCTTCCCGGGCGACGTCGGTGGCGACGAACATGGCATTGTCGCCGAGCGCTTCGGCGAGGCGCTCGCCTTTTTCCACGGTGCGCCCGGCGATCGCCACGCGCGCCCCTTCGGCGACGAATATTTCCACCGTGCGGGCGCCGATGCCGCTCGTCCCGCCGGTGACGATGGCGGTCTTGCCTTGCAGTCTGCCAGCCACGCCGTCCTCCTCCCATGTTGAAATCATTTCCGCCCGGCGAAAAACGGTAGCCCGCGCCCCGCATGCGAACAAGTCCGGCGGCGATTGAAAAGCACGCTGGATGGCGTAAGCTGAAAGCTCGGAAGCGCCTTCCAGCCGCCCAATTTTCAAGAGGCCATGACATGCTGCAGCCCCCCGCCACCCGCCCGGCGCCGAGCATAGATTCACTTTACGATACGGTTCGAACGAACCTCGACCCCGGCGCCGGCGATGTCGCCGTGGACCGCTTGATGCAGCTCTTCCGCCGGCTTTCCGATCTCCATGACACCGATGTCTCGAGCCCGCTCAACATGGGCTATTTCTGCATCGATGCCGACGCCGCCTCGCTCGCCGCCATGGACGAGACCAACCGCCGCGGCGCCAATATCGGGGTTACCGGCCAGCATCCGGCGTCGGTCGCCTTCGAGCAGTACAGCATCGACCTGATTCTCGCCGCCTTCGGCTTCGATCCCGCCAGCGCCATCGGCCATTACACCGCCTGCGGAACGGAAGCCAATATGACGGCGATGATTACCGCCCTGACCGACCGTCTCACGCATCGCAACCGACGCTGCCCGGAGGTCGACCCGGCGCTCTGCGGCGACGGTGACGGGGCGCCCGAGCCCTACGAATATTGGCGCCACGGCACGGCGCCGCTCGGCGTTCGCCCGACCGTCTATGTCGCGCCCCAGACCCACCCCTCGATCGCCAAAAACGCGCGCAACCTGATCGGCGCCGCCTCGATCCGCGAAGTCGCCATGGGCGACGATCTCCGTCTCGACCCGGCGGCGCTCGACAAGGCGATGGCGGCGGATTTGGCGTCGGGCAGGTTCCTGCCGTTTCTCGCTGTCGGCACCGTCGGCGCGACGCCGTCGGGCATCGTCGATCCGCTGGCCGAGATCGGCGAGGTCTGCGCCAGGCACGGCGCCTGGTTCCATGTCGATGCGCCGTGGGGCGGCATCGCCGCTTTTTCGCCGCGCCTCAAGCAGCAATGCCTGGCCGGCCTGGAGGCGGTCGATTCGCTGATCTTCGATCCGCACAAAACATTGGCGCCGCTCGGCGCCGGCGGCTCGGGCATGTTCATCTCGCGCCACCGCGCCCCGGTCGAGCTCGCCTTCAACGTCTCGGGCGGCGCCGTCGAGCCACATGACTACGCCTATCTGTCGCTGCAGGGCTCGCGCGCCAACACGGGCTTGCGCGTTCTCGCCTCGATATTGCGGCCCGGCGAACTGGCGCGCCGCGTCGAGCATGAGGCGGCGCTCGGTGAGCGTCTGCGCGCGCTGCTCCGGGACGGCGGCTGGGAAATCGTCAATCAAACGCCGCTCCCGGTGGTCTGCGCCATTCATCCCGCCATGCGGGCGGGCGCATTCAGCGCCGCCGACGCCGTCCGCCATTTGCGCGACGCCGGCGTCTTGGCGATGCCCGAGAGCTTACGGCCGGGCGAGCCCGAGGCGCTCCGCCTCGGCATCATCAGCCGGTGCAGCGACGAGGAGACGCTCAATTTCGTCGTCGAGCGGCTGTCGGAATTCGTGCGCGCGCGGAGCTAGCGCCGCCTTGCGGCGGTGAGGCGGAACATGCATGCTCGATCGGCTTCAACAATGGGAAATGAAAACAGTGGAAAATGAAAAATGGCCAGACATATCGCCTGCCTGACGTTCGATTTTGACGCCGTCTCCGGCGATCTCGCGCGGCGAGTTCGGCGTCGTCGGCGCCCAACGCATTCTCGATCTGCTGGCGCGCCACCGCGTCGAGACGACCTGGTATATTTCCGGCCACACCCTCGAAACCTATCCCGAAATGTCGACGAAGGTGGTCGCGGCGGGGCATGAGATCGCCCATCACGGCTGGACCCACATGACGCCGGTGCAAATGTCGCGCGAGGAGGAAGAGGCCGGGCTGGTGCGCGCCAACACGGCGATCGAGAAGATCAGCGGCCGGCCGGCCAGGGGCTACCGCTCGCCGGCCTGGGATCTCAGCGAAAACAGCATCGATCTCCTGATCAAGCATGGCTTCATCTATGAGAGCAGCATGATGGCGCATGATTGCTCGCCCTATTACGCGCGCACCGGCGATACCGTCACGCTCGACCAACCGATGCAGTTCGGGCCCGAGACCTCGCTCATCGAGATGCCGATAAGCTGGAGCCTCGATGACTTCCCGCATTTCGAATTCACCCAGACCGAGGGTTTCCGTGTCCCGGGCCTGATGGCGACCGCGGGCGTGCTGCAAAATTGGCTCGACGATTTCGACTATATGACGCGGACCACGGAATGGGGCGTGCTGACCTATACCTGCCACCCCTTCGTCAGCGGCCGCGGCCACCGCATGCTGATGCTGGAGCGCCTGATAGCGGGTTTGCGCGAACTCGGCGCCGCCTTCCTCACCATGGAAGAGGCGGCCCAAGAATGGGCGCGGCGCGGGCAATAGGGTAGGTGAACAGGGGAGAAAAACATGAGCGAGAGCGAAGCGAAAGAGATCGTCCGCCAATTCCTCGTCGCCATCGCCGGCGGCGACGGCGCCACCATGCTCGGGCTGAAGGCTGATGACGCGGTGATGATCACGCCGGGCTCGCCCAAGGTGCCGTTCAACGGGCGCTTCGAGGGCAAGACCTCGATCGCCCACGCATTCAAGATGTTCGGCGAATATCTCGAGATCCGCGATCATACCTTGAAGCTGCTGTTCGGCGAGGGCGAGCATGTCGCAGTGATGATCAACGAGACCTCGCGCGCCAAGTGCACCGACCGCTTCATCAAGCAGGACACATTGTGGTATTTCCGCATTTCGGCCGGGCAAATTCAATCCTGGCAGGTGTTCGAGGATACCGAGCAGGTCGGCTGGGCCTGGGACGACGCGGCGGCGCGGCGCGCCGATTGAGAAGCGTTGGCGATCAATCCGGCGTGAAGAGGGGCTGTTTTTTTACCGCCGCGGGCTTATATCCAAATATTGCGCAAGTTTGTCGCTGCCGCTCTGTTCGCCGCCGCTCTTGGCGGAATGGCCGTCATCGCCATCCCCGTCGCCGAGACCATTGCCGGGCGCGCCAGCCTGGCCTGGGATCACCGCCTGAACGTCGGCCCGATCGGCGTCATCGGCAGCAACTCGGCCAACGCGCTCGCCGCCGAAGCCGACCTCGTGCTCGCCGTCGGCACGCGGCTGCAGGATTTTACCACCGGCCCGTGGACGGCGTTTCAAAATCCCGCCCTTAGCATCGTCGCGCTCAATGCGGCGCGCTTCGACGCCACCAAGCATCGCGCCGCGTCGTTGGTCTGCGATGCGCGCCAAGGCCTGGCCGAGTTCACCCAGGCGCTCGGCGCGTGGCGTGCGCCAGGGGCGCCTGGGCCGAGGGCGCGGCGCGCGCTTACGCCGAGTGGAACGCGCTCACCGACGAGGTGAGTGGGCCGAGCAACGCCACGCCGCCCTCCTATGCCCAGGTCGTCGGCGCCATCAACCGGCGCGCCGCGCCGGGCGATATCGTCACCGCCGCCGCCGGCGGACTGCCCGGCGAGCTCGCCAAGCTGTGGCGCAACCGCTCGCTCGGTGCCTTCGACTGCGAGTTCGGCTATAGCTGCATGGGCTACGAGATCGCCGGCGGCTGGGGCCGCAAAATGGCGGAACCCGACAGTGACGTCATCGTCTTCACCGGCGACGGCTCCTATCTGATGATGAACTCCGACATCTACAGCTCGGTGCTGAGCGGCCACAAGCTGATCGTCATCGTCTGCGACAATGGCGGGTTCGCGGTTATCAATCGGCTGCAACCTTCAAGGGCGGCGTCCCGTTCAACAATCTGTTGGCCGATTGCCGGGTCGAAAACGAGACGCGCGTCGACTTCGCACGCCACGCCGAGAGCATGGGCGCCATCGCTGAGGCGGTCGACAGCATCGCTGAGCTGGAACAGGCTTTCGAGCGCGCCAAGGCGGCGCCCAGAAGTTATGTCATCGTGGTTCAGGTCGATCCCTTCGAGTGGACGCCGGGCGATGCCTGGTGGGACGTCGGCGTGCCCGAGGTGAGCCCGCGCGAGGCGGTGCGCAAGGCGCGCGCCGAGCATGACGCGGCGCGGCGCAAGCAACGGCACGGTGTGTGAGCCGGGGGCGGGCGCCTAACGCGCGGGTTTGCGCACCAACGGTATGAGCAAGAACCCGGAGGCGATGGTCGCGCACATGACCAGCCAGACATCGTTATAGGTCATTACGCGGGCTTCGCGCTCGACGAGTTGAAGAAGGATCTTGAGGTTTGCAAGGGCCTCAACACCGCCCTCGCCGGGCGCCGTCACGGCTTCGCTCACCGGGATCCGCGCCGTCGTGATGACCTCCGCGAGGCGCTCGCGGTGGAGATCGTAGCGCCCGCCGATGAAGGTGTTTATCGCCGCCAAACCAATCGCCCCGCCGAGGTTGCGCATCAGGTTGTAAAGCCCGCTTGCGTTCTGAACCTTGTCGAGCGACAGGGTGCCGAGCGCGATCGCGGTGATCGGCAGGAACAGTATCACGATCGCCATGCCGTGAAACATTTGCGGCCAGAATAGCTGGGCGAAGCCGGTCTCCGCCGTGCCGTTTGAAAACAACCAGAAGCCGGTCGCGTAGAGCGCCAGGCCGAGCGCCAGCATCAGGCGCTGATCCATGCGCTTTTCCAATTGCCCGGCGATCGGCCCGGAGATGAATTGAAAGACACCGATCACGATCATGACCAAGCCGATTTGCAGGCTGTTAAAGCCGCGCACGGTCGACAGGATTACCGGCAGCAGGTAGATCGAACCATAGAGCGCGATGCCGAAAGTGAAGCTGAGCGTGCAGCCGATCAGGAAATTTCGATCGCCGAACGCCCGGATATCGACCGCCGGGTGCTTGGCGCTGAGCTCGCGCCAAACCAGCAGGATGCCCGAGATCAGCGACACAGCCGCCACCACCGAGATGGTCGAGGAGTTGAACCAGTCCTCGCGCGGGCCCTCTTCGAGGATATAAACCAACGGCCCGAGCGACATCGCGATGAGGATCACGCCGAGGATATCGATTTGTTTGAGCAGAGCGTAATTCGGGCGGTCGATATCGATCGTCACCCAGGCGACAAGGGTCACCAGGGCGCCGGGTATCAAGTTGATATAGAACAGCCATTGCCACGACATGAGCTGCGTCAGCCAGCCGCCGAAGGTCGGGCCGACGGTCGGCGCGACGTTGGCGACAAGGGCCAGTATGACGATCATTCCGGCGCGCCGCTCGGGCGGAAAGACCATATAAATAGTTGAGAAGGCGAGCGGTATTAAAATGCCGCCGGTGAGGCCCTGAAGGACGCGGAAGACGATCATGCTTTCGATGTCCCAGGCCAGGCCGCAGAGCAGGCTGGTAAATGTGAACAAGCCGATCGAAAGGGTGAACAGCAGACGCGTCGAGAGGGCGCGCGAGAGCCATGCGGTGAGCGGAATGACGATCACCTCGGCGGTCAGGTAGGAGGCTTGAATCCAGGCGGTCTCCTCGATCGTCGTCGACAGGCCGGCGCCGATCTCGCCGAGCGAGGAGGCGACGATCTGGATGTCGAGGACGGCCATGAACAGGCCGATGAACATGGCGTAGAGGCCGATCCAATCGCGGACGCTGAGGGGGCGAAACGCGCCCGACGCCTGGTCGGCGTCGCTCATTCAGGGTCGCCGGCGAGGACGCCGCTGGCAAGCGGCGCGCCGGTGATGACGGTGGCGACAACCGACATGCCGGGGCGCAGTTGCCCGGCCAGCGGGTTGCCCTCTTCAAGGGTGATCTTGACCGGAATACGCTGGACGATCTTGTTGAAGTTGCCCGACGCGTTTTCCGCCGGCAGCAGGCTGAACTCGGCGCCGCTGGCCGGCGAAATTCTCTCGACCCTGCCGAACAGGACCTCGTCGGGAAAGCTGTCTATCTCGATTTCGACGCGCTGGCCCGGCGCTATTTTTGTCAGCTGCGTCTCCTTGAAGTTCGCCACCACCCACACGTTTTCCAGCGGCACAAGGGCCATGAGCTGGGTGCCCGGCCTGAT